>Ga0079226_10001847_pt1 | contig 16245 bp, 13 predicted proteins | sample Poulit2014_FD_76345 | JGI IMG/M metagenome (GOLD analysis project Ga0079226, IMG submission 76345) | Agricultural soil microbial communities from Georgia to study Nitrogen management - Poultry litter 2014 | ecosystem: Environmental > Terrestrial > Soil > Agricultural land | place: USA: Georgia...
CCAGGGCCACGCCGTCGACCGTCAGGGCAAGTCCCGAGGCATCGCGCCGGATGGCCGGTTGATGGGTGACCCCATCCTCGCGGCGGGCTGCCAGGCGGCCGCCGTCCTGCCACGCCAGCCATGCCGATGTGGCAGTGGCACCGGGATGCCGGCCCGCCGTCTGGCTGATGATGAGTTGGTCCTCATCATTGTGGGCGTAGCGATGCAGGTGTTGCTGCGGGTGCGGGGAAATGCGGCGCGCATCAGGCAGGGCATTCAGGGTGCGTTCTGCCTGGATCCGTCCGTGCGCATCGAATTCGAGATAGTGTTCAAGCACAGTGCGGGTGGACGAAGACACGACCAGCCGGCGCGCCTGATGCTTGTCATCAGCCTCGGTGTGCAAGTGCAGGCCATTGCCGTAACGATATCCGGGCTGTCCGGCCACGGTGGTCAGGATGGGGTGCGGTTTTCCATGTGGGTCGGTCCAGTGGATGGTGCTGATCCGGTTATCCGGATCCCATTCATACTGCAGGGCACCGCCCTCGGGCAGTTGGTGACGGATCAGTCGACCGTTGTCATCGTGGTCGAATTGTTCCTGGTAGGTGAGGCAGGCGCGCTGATGAAAGCAATGCCGGGTGACTTCACGCGCAGCCAGCCTGCCATGGGCATCGTACTCGCGTTGTTCGGTTTCAGCAGGGTGGTCGATTCGCCGGATACGCGTGCCCTGCCATTGCAGTGTTGTCTTGGCTTGCCGGCCGGCATGTCGAGCGATGACGGTCTGCGGACGGCCATGCACGTCATATGTGTATTGTTGCGTGTCTCCATTGGCAAACATCCGTTGCACGGGTTGTCCATCAGCGTTGTATTGCATGGTTTCGGTGCCCGTCAGCTTGCTGTGCCAGTGGGTGCGGCGGCCATCCGGTCGGAAATCAAGCTGCAAGCCGGGCCAGCCTTGATGAGTCGCCTGCAACTGTCGGACGCTGCCATCGGCATGGCGAGACAGGGAGACATTATTGATGGCGGTCAGACGCCCGTTACCGTCGTAGTGGGCGCGCGTGCCGGGCCTGGCGCAACCCGGGCAGCCGCTGCCTTCCACACGCAGCAGTACATGCTGCCCTCCGCGAACGGCGGTTTCGAATTGTGTGGCCTGCCCGGCGGCATTGTGCACGCGTGTGACGCCGGTCTGGTCCCGTGCGGGCGCACGGACATATTGCAGGGTCACCTGCGAATGCGGTCGATCGGATGGCCCGCGGCTGGCATGGACGGCCCGGCCCTTGCGATCATAATGCCAGGTGTTGAGGCGATGAACGGCGGCCCCTGCACGATTGGCAATGCCGATACCCGTCAGCAAGTGGCTGTGCCCGGCCTGGTGTTCGGGTTCATACAGATAATGTCGCTGCATGCCGTCGGGCCGCGTCAGGCGGGTCAGTCGCAGATGGGTGTCATGCTCATACTGGAAGGTGCCCAGCGGCGTGGATACCTGCGAGAGTTGCGCCCGGCCATTGATGACGACATAGTCAAAATCCATATGCTGCTCAAACTGATTGAAGACCTGGCGGATCAGGCCAGCGCGTGCGCCGTCGGTGGGCAGATGCCGCTGTATGACAACGGTGGCATTGCCGGGCTGGTGCAGGGAAATCAGCCAGCCCTGCTCGTCAAACTCCAGCAGCGCGCCCCCGGGCCAGTACCAGTAATAGCTGTTGCGCATCTTCCTGAGTTCGCCATGCCGGCTCTTGAAGACGCCTGCCTCTTCCGAGGAAGCAGGAAATGACACACGGGAGCCATCCGCCTGCACAATCTGCCACCCCGGGGCCACGCGGTGCAAGCGGGTATCGTAAGACAAGACCCAGCCGGTTCCGGTTGCGCCGGACCGCGTGTCAAGGGAGTTGTAGTGACGCACCAGTTCCAGGCCGGGCAGGCCGGCGCTGGCAGGCAGGTCCCGTTCTATCTGGAAGTTGTTGCCCGTGACCAGATGGATGGGGTTGCCCGCCGCCAGATTGAGACTGGGTTCGGTTTGATGCAGGGTGGCAATGCCGCCCTGGGCACAGGGCGCGCCGGCAAGCGGGGGCTGGCATTCGGCCTGTGCTGCGGGGCTGATTCCCCCAAGCAGCACGATGACAAGGAGCCAGTACGGGATGGCAGGCAATATGGACGAAATGACAGGCATGATTGACGGACCATGAACAGGATTGGACATGGAGTCATCATGCCTGTTGGCAGACGTCAGCCGCTAGGGTAGGCTAGAGTGAATGGCTATCAGAGGAAACCGCTATGCTTATTGTTTTCAAATCCCGTGCCGCAGCCAATGTCCTGATGTTTTCAGAACATGCGCAGACCATCATGCAGGTGATCGGGCGCTCCTATCCCGAAGGGCTTCCCCAGCGCGGGGTGATCACGCATGATCAGCTTCCTGACGCGATCCAGGCGCTGGAGCGCGCCATGGCGACCGACAAGGAAAAGGCCCAGGAAACGGTTGTGGAGGATGATGAGCCGGTTCATCCGGTTGCGGAGCCGGTCAGCTTCCGTCAGCGTGCCTGGCCGCTGCTGACCATGCTGAAGGCATCCAGCGAGACGCAGGCTGACGTCATGTGGGAGCCCGCCCCGAAGTGGTGAGGAGCCGGGGCGGGTTCGGGCAGGGACTGTTCAGGCCACCATGGCAGTCGCATCACCCGCCTGGCGCTGCCGGCTTTCATGACGATTGAGACCGCTCAGTATGGCCAGGAATGAAGCCGTCACGATGTCCTTGTGAATGCCGACGCCAAAGCCCGAGATGCTGTCCCCGACACGCATCTCGACATAGGAGGCCGCCCGGGTGTCGGCCCCGGTGCCAATGGCGTGTTCGTTGTAGTCCATGATACGGACATCCATGTCCAGTGCATTGACAAAGGCTGCAATGGCACCGTCTCCGGAGCCGGTCAGTTGGCGTGTGCTGCCATTGTGCTCCAGCTCGACATCAATATGGAACTGCTGGTAGCTGTTGTCTTTTCTGTCGCCACTGATGCGATGCCGGACCAGACGCCAGGGCTCGCGATTGTTGAGGTATTCGTCCTGGAACACATCGTAGACGTTATCGGCGGTGACCTCGGCGCCGGTTTCGTCTGTCACACGCTGAATGGCCCGGCTGAACTCGATTTGCAGGCGGCGTGGCAATACCAGGCCGTGTTCCTGCTCCAGAAGATACGAGACACCGCCTTTTCCTGACTGGCTGTTGACCCGGATGACGGCGTCGTAATTGCGGCCCAGATCGGCCGGATCGATGGGCAGGTAGGGAACCTCCCAGACAGCATCTTTTTCCTGGACGGCAAAGCCTTTCTTGATGGCGTCCTGGTGCGAACCGGAAAACGCGGTAAAGACGAGGTCGCCTGCGTACGGGTGGCGCGGATGAACGGGAAGCTGATTGCAGTATTCGACACAGCGCCGGACTTCGTCAATATCGGAAAAATCCAGGCCAGGATGAACGCCCTGGGTATAAAGGTTCATGGCAAGCGTGACCAGGTCAACGTTACCCGTGCGCTCTCCGTTGCCAAACAGGCAGCCCTCGATGCGGTCGGCCCCGGCCATGACGGCAAGTTCGGCCGCAGCCACGGCCGTACCACGATCATTGTGAGGATGAACGCTCAGCACAATGCTGTCGCGTTGCTCCAGATTGTTGTGCATCCACTCGATCTGGTCGGCATACAGGTTGGGGGTGGTGGCTTCAACCGTGGCAGGCAGGTTCAGGACGATGGGGTCGGCGGGCGTGGGCTTCCAGGCGCGCACGACAGCATTGCACACATCCAGTGCGAACTCGGGTTCGGTTGTGCTGAAGACCTCGGGCGAGTACTGGTAGCGCCACTGGGTTTCGGGGTGTTGGGCCATGTACTGCTGCACCCACTGCGTCCCGGCCAGGGCAATGTCCTTGACTTCTTCCCGCGACATCTTGAAGACAATTTTCCGGAAGGCGGGTGCACAGGCATTGTAGAGGTGCACCATGGCTTTCTTCGCCCCAGCAGCCGCCTCGACCGTACGCTTGATCAGGTCTTCGCGCGATTGGGTGAGCACGATGATGGTGACATCATCGGGGATGTGGTTGCCGTCAATCAGGGTCCGGACGAAGTCGAAGTCAGTCTGCGAGGCAGAAGGGAAGCCAACCTCGATCTCCTTGAAGCCAATCTTGATGAGCTGACGAAAAAACCGCAGTTTGCGTTCGACACTCATGGGTTCGATCAGGGCCTGATTGCCATCGCGCAGATCGGTGCTCATCCATACGGGGGGCTGGGTGATGCGCTTGCCTGGCCAGGTACGCTCGCTGTAGTCCTGGGCAAACGGAACAAATGGGCGATATTTTTCGGATGGGTTGCTGATCATGGAATACACCTGCTTCAAACGATGCCGCAACGGGACGGGAAAGGGTGCCGCGCTTGCCGGTTATCCGGGCCGAACCACATTGCGATGTTTTGAAATGGGAAGAAAGAGGATGCTACTGCTACAGTGGCGCAATGGGGCTGCCGGACTGCCACGGGGCACTAGGCCCGGCAACCGATCGGTAGTAGCAGGGAAAGGGCAGACAGGCCGCAGACGGGGGCTTGATGAGGAAGGGTGACGCACACGCCAGCATGGGCCGCGAAGGCGGCGGCCAGGCTGTTTGCAGAAGGAGCGTGTTGAATCGTCATAACCGCTAGTCAACCATATATTTGTGTGCAAGGCAAGCCAATTTCAAGAATCTTTCTTATGGTCCGTCGTGGATGCAGGGGGGGCAACGTGGTTGGGCGGTGCATCGTCAAGCAGGCTGGCGTGCTGTCTTGCCAGAGCGATTCGGGCAGCACGCCCGCCACGCATTTCTGTCAGGGTGCGTTGCAGGACGCCTACTGTGATGGGTTCACGGGTATCTTCCCACGACCAGGTCAGTACGGCGCGCCCCGCATGCGACAGCTTGGGCACAAGCTGTTGGGCCGTTTCCTGGCTGATCAGCCGAGAGCGCGCACGGCGTTGCGCTGCTGCAACAAAACCGACGGTGAGATACAGGATGAGCAGCGCGACGGCAACGGCAATGCCCCACCAGAAAAAGGGATTGTATTCCTGCAGCAGGGCAAGGTTTTGTTCACCCAGCATGTGCAGGCTGCTGTAGTCGATTTCATTGCCAAAGGCGAGAATCTCTTTGCCCAGCAGCCATGCCGCCACGATGCCAACACTAATGGCCGCTGCGCATACAAGCTTGTGAACAGCCGTCCGGCGATAAAGCGTGTGCCGCACAAGAGAAACATCTTGCCTGGTTACCCGGGAAACGGTGTCAGTGGTCATGTCGAGCAAGCCTGCAAAAGGGGATCAAAACGATTTGCCGGGGCAGTCGCGTACCTGGCCCCAGGCATTGTTGGGTTCGCAATATTTGTTACGCGCAGCCCAGGCACAGCTGGGCCGTTCGAAAAAGCCAAGCTGTTTGCAGGTTTCGAGTTCCTGTCGCAGTGCCGCCTGCCAGTTGCCGCCATCGGCGGGGGCGTCACCAGCCGGAGGAGCAGGGGGCGGAGGGGGAACCTCGACAGGCTGGATGGGCTGCTGTCCGCCGGACGATTTGCCAAACATGCCACTGACATCGGCCAGGCCGCGGTAGCCGCCATCAGCGCTGGCAATGTGGCGGGCTTCGTCCATGGTGATGGTGGTGGTGGCGATGGCAATGGGGGGGCGTTCCTTGGCCTTGGCAAGCGAGGTTTCGGGGACTTCCCAGACCAAGCCGCGAGTCGGTTCGGGTACCCCCTGACGACCGTTGACAAGTGGCTGGGGCGGCTGGGCCGCGTACGGCTTGCCATCGGCGTCCAATACCTCGGCATCGTGTTTGAGCAGGGCTTCGGGGACGACGGGCGCAGCAGGCCCGTGGGATACCAGCCAGTGGCCCAGACTGATTCCGCCCCAGGCTGAAAAGCCGGCTGCAGCCAGCAGGATGATGATCAGGACACGCCAGGACATAGGAGAGGGTTTTTATCTGTCAATGCCGGTTTAGTATATCGTGTCGGCATCGTGGATTCAGGGTTCCTGCCCAAATACCTGTCCACCGTGTTCACGCATGGCATGAAACGAAATATCGGGATTGAGGTCTTGGGTAACACGCAGATGCGCCTGTGATGTGGCCAGAAAGGCCACGGCATCGACCACGTCAAAGGCAATGTTGGCCGCATTGGAAGCAATAAATCTTTTCAATGTTGCCGGGTCTTTGGCGGTCAGCCACCGCGCGAGTTGATAGCGTGAGTTGCCCATGCGGGCCTCGACGCCGTATTCGGTGCGCAGGCGTTCTGCGACCACATCAAACTGCAGCTGACCGATGGCGCCCAGCAGCAGAGCGCCGCCTGCCGCTTCGGGACGGAACACTTGTATGGCGCCTTCTTCGCCGAGCTGGGTGAGGCCCGTGCGCAACTGCTTGCTGCGCAGCGGGTCGGCAACCTCCACGGTACGGAACAGCTCGGGGGCAAAAAATGGCAGACCCGTGAAATGCAGGCTTTCTCCTTCCGTGAGGACATCGCCCAATTGCAGAATGCCATGATTGGGAATGCCGATGATGTCGCCTGCATACGCGTCTTCGAGAATATCCCGACGCTGTGAAAGAAAGGAGACGACGTTGTTCAGGCGGATGTCCTTGCCGGTACGCACAATGCGTGCCCGCATGCCTCGTTCAAAGCGCCCCGAGCTCACGCGCAGGAAGGCGACGCGGTCGCGGTGGGCGGGATCCATGTTTGCCTGAATCTTGAACACCACGCCCGTAAACGGCTTCTCGTCGGGTTCCACGTTGCGCTCCAGAGCGGGCCGGGGACCGGGGGGCGGCGCGTGATCAACCAGCGTATCGAGGACTTCCTGGACGCCAAAGTTGTTGATGGCGGAGCCAAAGAAGACAGGGGTCTGCTGCCCCTGCAGGAATGCCTGCTGATCAAAGTCGGGGGTGGCTTCCTGAATCAGTTCGATTTCTTCTATCGTGTCGGTAAAGGCCTGGCCGCACTGTTTGACGATGAGCGGATTGTGCAGGCCCTTTATCTGTTGATCGTCGCCTTCGTTGCGGCGTTCCTGGCCCGGCCGGAACAGGCGCATGCAATCGTGCTCCAGATCAAAGACTCCCTGAAAGTTGCGACCCATGCCGACAGGCCAGGTAAAAGGGATGACGTCCATTTCCAGATGGGATTCCAGTTCGGAAATCAGGTCCAGGGGTTGTTGCACTTCGCGGTCAAGCTTGTTCACAAAGGTGATGATAGGTGTGTTGCGGGCCCGGCATACCTGCAACAGCCTCTCGGTCTGGGGTTCGATACCGTTGGCCGCATCAATGACCATGAGCGCTGCATCCACGGCGGTGAGCACGCGATAGGTGTCCTCGGAGAAGTCTTGGTGACCAGGGGTGTCCAGAAGGTTGATGACGCAATCACGGTATTCCATCTGCATGACGGACGATGCGACGGAAATGCCCCGCTGTTTTTCGATGTCCATCCAGTCTGAGGATGCATGACGACTGGCTTTGCGGGCCTTGACGCTACCTGCAATCTGGATGGCGCCCGCAAACAGCAGCAACTTTTCAGTCAGGGTGGTCTTGCCTGCGTCCGGGTGGGAAATGATGGCAAAGGTGCGTCGACGACGCACTTCATCGCGAATACTCATGATGCGGTATCGGAAGGAGAAGAATCAGAATGGGAGGGGGTTGTGCCCGAGTCCGTTGGGGCCGGGTCGGGTTGAACAGCGGCAGGAGACGTGGCTCCCAGCGCCTGGGCAAGGGTCCGGATTGCTTGTTCCCGGGCGCGCCCCGGTGTGTAGCTCTCACTCAGGGCAGACCACTGGGGGTGGGCACGGGCACTGGTAATGATGTCGGGCAGCCGTCCGTGACGGTAGTCGGTACCAGTTGGAGGGCTGGTGGTCTCGGCGTCCGATGACTCGTCTGTGACCAGCATGATGGGGTCTTGCGCTGCATGGCCGCGTCGGTCCAGGGCATCCAGCAAGGCGAGCTGGCGCACAATCAGCAGGCGGATGACGGTCTCGTCCACGCTGAGCTCCTGAAAGCCCCTGAGACGACCATACAGGCGTTTGCCCCATTTGTCGGCCCCTTGCCAGATGCCACCTGCCGCTGCACCAATGAGCGTGCCGGTGCCCAGGGTGACGCCCGCAGCCAGGGCATCGATGGTGGCGCCCGCCATGGCACCGGCCGCCAGCCCCTTGGTGACATGAATGCCCATGTCCTTGAGTGCCTCGGGGTGGAACAGGTCCATCTGCCAGCGTTCGCCCTGCAGCGGAAGCTGATGCGCCGGGAAAGTGGTGCTGTCAAAGTTGTATCGCCTGAGCAACGCCTGCACGCAAAGATGCTCACGTTGTCTGACGGTGCTGCGCAGGTAGCGCGTGGCTGCCACCATGGCGTCTTCATCGGATGGGGTGGTGCTGCGCCAGGCGGCGATGTCTATCACCATTTCGGCGATCAGCATGATGGCATCTTCACGGCGTTGCCAGCGCTGTTCGACCACGTTCTGGCGCAAGGCATGCAGGAGGCCCGCACCGCTGCCCACGAGCAGGGCGAGCTTGTCGTAGAGCTGAGTTTCGCCGTCCAGGGCAGGCGCTACTGTGTCGAATTCGACGGTAACGTGCAGACCCAGCCTGGCCATGGCATGACGCCATTCGTCGGGGCGCTGGTCGGAGGTGTCCGTGAAATTCAGCACCGGCATGATGGGGTGGCCGCAACGCGCCAGCAGATGCAGTTCATCCTTGTGCTTGGCCAGTACCGGATCACGGGAGTCAATCACATACAGGCCGGCATGGCATTCCAGCAGCGCACGCAACACCCTGGCTTCCTGTTCAAAGCGCCCCTGACTTTCCGGGCTGTCCAGAAAGCGCTGGATCTGATCGGGCCCGTCCAGGCGTTCGTCCTTGTCGACCAGCGTGCCGTCGATGTACTCCAGCAGGGCCATGCTGTCTTCCATGCCGGGCGTGTCATAGAGTTCGATGGCCGTATGGGCATTGATGAGCAGGCGTGCCCCTTCGACATGCCGTGTGGTGCCGGGGCGATTGCTGATCTCGCCAAAGTGCGGATTGCGCGTCAGCGTCCGCAACAAGGAGGTCTTGCCCGTGTTGGTATGGCCGACGACGGCAAGGCGCAGCGGGGAATGGCTGGAAATCGTGGTCATGATGGGGCGTGCAGCCATGCCAGGGCCGACTCGTCGTCAGCGTGGATGTGATCCGCGGAAAACCCGGCATCGTGCAGGGTGGAATGCCATACCGGGATGCGGTTGGCCCCATCAAGGCGGTCGGAAGGACGGTGGACAGGCAGCATGATATGGGTGGTGTGAGCCAGGCTGGCAAGCTGTTTGATCAGCATGATGGTACCGCGATCCGGTGTCTGGGCGCCATCGCAGGCGATCAGGAGTTTGCGTGGCGGGCTGACCTGCAGGTTTGCGATGGCTTGCTGGCGCTGTTGCCAGGCATCTACGACACCCAGATCTCGCACGCCATGTTCGGGGGCGATGTGCGCTTGCAGGGGTCCGGGAGGCCAGCGGTGGTCCTCAGAAAGCTCAATGCCCACGATGGCTGCGCCGGTGGCATTGGCATGAACCTGACTGGTCTGATCAGGTGTGTGAATATGAAGCGGCGCTGGGGAATCAATGCCACCAGGCAGGCTGACGGGTTCAAGCCGGCTGCGCAGCTCGGCGTGGCCAGGCAGATTTACATCGACAGCCATGGATGCCACACGGCGCCTGGCCAGCCACAAGGTGCAGATCAGGGCGATCAGCCGTGGCAGCATGCCATACAGCATCAGGCAGCCGATCAGCCAGGCAGACCACTGCAGGTGGGCGCTTTCGGGCAGGACGTGCATGCCGTCGCTCAGGCGGATGACGTCCGGTTCGGGGCCGTTCAGCCCGAGCACGGATAATGGCTTGCCCAGCGTGGTGGCCATCCAGACGAAGGTATCAGAAGACAGCAGGGTGGTTTCCCAATTGAAGACATAGCGCCTTGCGGACAACAGGCCGGTGGTCATCAGCGTGGTGGCCAGCAGGGCCAGCAGCCAGAAACCGTTGCTGATGGCGCCCAGCAAAGGCTGCAGCACCCGATGTCTGGAAAGCAGGCTGACCAGGGCACGGGTGAGGTCGATCTGATTGCGGTGACGGCTGAGTCGTCGATTCATCCATAACCAGAATTCGCCCAGGCCACCGTGGCGCTGGCCCGAGGGCATGACAAGGCTGACCAGCCAGAATATCAGCGTCAGGGTGGGCAACCCGAGCACGGCAACCAGGGCGACCAGAATGTTGACCTCTCGCTGGGTGGCGCTGAACACGCCCAGCGCCACGGTCGCCCCGCCAATGACAGCAATCAGTGCAAGCACCATGGCACTGATTCGGGCCAGGCTGCACCAGCGCTGGACGGCCGCAAACAGGCCTTCGCGTTCGCCCAGCCTGGTGGCACGATACAGCAGTCTGTCGGCCAGGCCATCCCGCTGCCTGAGTGCTTGCCGGATTTCCTGTGTGTCTTCCAGCGGGCCGGATCGGATTTCATGCAGGCGGATGGTTTCAGCAACCCAGCGATGCGTGAAATCCGTCGTGTTGTGGTGTTCGTCGGGCATCAGTGGCCTTCGCAAAGCCGGTCGCCAAGGCGGTTCAGGAACTGCTCGAAGGCCGTTATCTGACTGATTTCAATGTATTCATCCGGTTGGTGTGCCTGATTGATGGATCCGGGTCCGCAAACCACGACATCAAGTCCCCTTTCCTGGAATTGCCCGGCTTCGGATACAAAGGGAACCACCGCTGGCCGGCCGCTGTCGAGCAGCTCGCTGGCCAGCGTCTGGGCCGCGCCGCCCGCATCATGCAGGGGCGGCACGGTGACCACCACCTCGGTTTCTATGGACGCCCGGGGCGCAATGGCTCGCATCGCCGGAAGCAGGGTGTCTGCATAGGCCTGAAAGCGCTGCAGATAAGTGCGCCAGTCGTCGTCGGGCAGGCAGCGGATGTCCCAGGAAAATTCACAATGCCGGGAAATGATGTTGACGGCCGTGCCGCCGAGGACAGTGCCTACGTGCAGGGTGGAGAACGGTGGGTCGAAGCGGCTGCCAGCGTCCTGCTTTGCCTGATTCTGCAGGGCCATGTCCTCAATGAAGGCGACAAGCCGGGCGGCGGTCATGACGGCGCTGACCCCGCGGTGGACCTGGCTGGAATGGGCTTCATGACCGGTGACCGTGGTCCGCAGTACGGCGATCCCCTTGTGCGCCACGACCGGTTGCAGGGATGTGGGTTCGCCCACGATGACGGCGTCAGGACGAGGGACATCAGCCAGCAGGCGATCAATCAGGGCTGGTGCGCCGAGACAGCCCACCTCTTCGTCGTAACTGAGTGCGAGATGGATGGGCCGCTGCAGGTCTTTCTGCAACCATGCAGGCACCATGGCCAGGGCAGTGGCGATAAAGCCCTTCATGTCGCAGGTGCCTCGTCCGTATAGTCGGCCCTGCCGTTCGGTGAGCGTGAACGGGTCGGATGACCAAGGCTGGTTGTCGACGGGGACGACATCCGTGTGGCCGGACAGCACCACGCCGCCTTCCCGGGACGGGCCCACGGTGGCAAGCAGGCTGGCTTTGGTGCGCTCCGCGTTGTGGATGAGCGTGCTGGCAATGCCGTGTTCCGCCAGATAGCCTTGTATTTCGTCTATCAGTGCGAGGTTAGAATGACGCGATACCGTATCGTGTCCAACGAGACGAGCGATCATGTCGTGTGATTGCGGGGTCATTTGTGCTCTCCTTGCCAGACGGAGATAGTAATCAGCGGGTTGTGACGGGTCAATGCGCTGTGCCTTTACAATGGTGTGCATTGTATTTGTCAACCCAAGGGTGGAGTGCTTCAACCATAGACGTTATGGCCTTGAAACAAGAAAAGAACGAGTTCATCAGCTGGGCAACGACTGGAGGTGGCCTGACGCTGGCAATCAGGGGTCGCTGGGTACTGGCAAACTATGCAGAATTGCAGGCTGCCATGGACCCGTGCAGACAGCTCATTGCGCAGTCTGCGGTTACCGAGGTTGATGCATCGGATCTGCGGGCACTGGATACCGTGGGTTCACAGTGCCTGGTCGAACTGCTGGGAGACGAGGCCACAGTACTGTTGGCCGATGAGCACGCTGCGCTGGGTGATGAGCGTCGCGAACTGCTCGAGACGGTTGCCCAAGCCATGCAGAGCCTGTCGGGTGAGCCGCCTGCCAGGCCTGCATCGGGTCTGACGCGTTTTTTTGCCGATATCGGTCTGGCCCTTGCCCGCTTCTGGCAGCAGTTTGTCAGCCTGCTCGCGTTCTCTGGCATGACGCTGCAAGCGCTGGTCTTCAATGTGTTTCGTCCACGCACATGGCGAGTGACTGCCATCGTGGCCCAGATACACGAGACGGGCCTGCATGCCGTTCCCATTATTGCGTTGCTGACCTTTCTCGTGGGGGCCGTGGTGGCTTTTCTGGGCGCCACCATTTTGCGGGACTTTGGCGCCACGTCGTATACCGTCAATCTGGTGGGGTTTTCCTTCTTACGCGAATTTGCCGTGCTGCTTACCGCCATCCTGATGGCCGGCCGCACGGCCAGCGCCTTCACGGCGCAGATTGGCTCCATGAAAGTCAACGAAGAGCTTGACGCCATCCGTGTCCAGGGGCTGAGTCCCATGGAGTTGCTGGTGCTGCCACGCGTGCTGGCCATGCAGGTCTCCCTGCCCATTCTCACCTTTGTGGGGATGATATCCGGCATCGTCGGCGGCATGATGGTATGCGCCTTTTCCCTGGATATTCCGCCTGCCCGCTTTCTGGACATGTTTGTCGATGAAGTGCCCTTTCGCCACTTTCTGCTGGGCATGGTGAAGGCGCCCATTTTTGCGTTTCTGATCACGGTCATTGGCTGTCTGCAGGGGTTTCGTGTAAGTGGCAGTGCGCAATCCGTGGGTGAGCACACCACGTCTGCCGTGGTGCATTCCATTTTTGTGGTCATTGTGCTGGATGCCCTGGCTGCCCTTTATTACATGGAGATGGGATGGTGACAGAGCATACGGCTTCTGCTTCGGACACCCCCATCGAGGTTCGTGGGCTGCGCAATCAGTTTGGCTCTCATGTGGTGCACGACAACCTGGACCTGACTGTCTACCGGGGTGAAATTCTTGGTGTGGTGGGCGGTTCCGGAACAGGCAAGTCCGTGCTGCTGCGATCCATTGTCGGCCTGCAGCGCCCGACTGCGGGCGAAGTGACCGTATTTGGCCGCAATCTGCTGGCCATGGACTCGGCTGAACGCTCGCAAATGGAACGGCGTTTTGGCGTACTGTTTCAGGCCGGTGCGCTATTTTCTTCCCTGACGGTGATTGAAAACATTGCCCTGCCTTTGATCGAACACAGCAAGCTGAGCCGGCCGGATGCCGAGCGCATTGCAGGCATGAAGCTGGCACTGGCCGGCCTGCCTGAAAACGCAGGCCCCAAGCTGCCCTCCGAACTGTCGGGTGGCATGATCAAGCGTGCTGCCCTGGCGCGCGCACTGGCACTGGATCCCGATATCCTGTTTCTTGATGAGCCCACGGCCGGGCTGGATCCGGTCAGTGCGGCTGCGTTTGATCGCCTGTTGCTGACGCTTTGCGGTGCCATGGGTTTTACCGTTTTTCTCGTCACACACGACCTCGATACGCTGTATGCCATTTGCGACAGGGTGGCTGTGCTGGCGGAAAAGAAAGTGCTCGTTACCGATACGCTGGAGCAGGTTCAGCGGTACGATAATGCCTGGATACAGGAATACTTTGGTGGGCCACGAGGTCGGGCTGCGCTTGCTGCTCGCGATGCACGCAAAGGAACAACGTAATGGAACCACGCGCTCATCATGTTCTGATTGGCATCTTTACCCTGGTGGCATGCACCGCCATGGTAGTGTTTTCTCTCTGGCTGTCGCGCGCCCACCAGCAAGGGCGTGTGGACCACTATCGGGTCACCTTTCAGGAAGCCGTGCGCGGGCTGGCCAAGGGCAGTGCCGTGCTCTACAACGGCATTCGCATTGGCGAGGTCGACGACATGCACCTGGATACGGCTGACTTGCGTCAGGCGCATGTTCGCATTGCCATTGATGCCGATATCCCCATCCGTACCGATACTCAGGCCCGGCTGGTCATGACCGGCGTCACGGGCGCATCGGTCATTGAGCTCTCAGGCGGCTCGCCGCTGAGCCCGCTGCTGGCCGAGAGCTACAAGGGGGATGGCGACCCCGAGATCCTGGCTGTGCCATCTCCATTGAGTGCGTTGCTGGCGGGCGGGGACAACCTGGTGACCAATATCAGCGAACTGGCCATGAATGCCAACAATCTGGTCTCGTCCGAAAATATCCGGCATGTCAGCCGGATCCTGGCGCATGTCGATACCTTTACAGGCACCATGGCTGATAGCAGTCAGGATCTGGCGGATGTCGTTTCCCAGATTGCGGCGCTGAGCAACACCCTATCGGGGGCGGCGGACAAGGCTGGCGGGCTGATGGACTCGGCCGAAAAGCTGGTATCCGAGCAGGGTAGCGCAGTGCTGGAGCAGGCCGGGAAAGCACTGTCGTCGCTGGAAAATACCAGTGCATCGCTGGCCGAGCTGATCCGCAACAGCGAGGAATCCGTGGTGTCCGGCACGCGTGGCCTGAATGAGCTCGGACCGGTATTGCAGGCGCTGCGCCGCACGTTGCAAAGCGTGCAAGAGGTGGTTCGCAAGCTCGATGACAACCCCGGTGCCTATCTGTTTGGTGGTGATTCTATCCAGGAGTTTGAGCCATGATCATGCGCCTTTTGGCCCTGCTTGTCGTCGCTGGCCTGACCGGATGTTCCGTTCTTCCGACATCCGAGCCAAAAGACCTCTACACCATTCCTGCGGCATCCGTCTCATTGGCTGATGCGCTGGCCAGCGACGCTGAAACCGCAAGGGCATCCAGCCTGGCTGACCGTTCCTTGCGGGTTCGGACCCCTCATGCCGATCGCCTGACTGCCAGCCAGCGCATGCTGGTCCACCCCGGCGAGGGGCAGTTGCAAGCCTATAAAGATGTTCGCTGGGGAGACACACCGCCACGCATGGTGCGTGATTATCTTGTGCGCGCCCTGCGTTCCCACAGCGAAGTGGCGCGTGTCGTCAGCGATGAAAACAGGCTGGATGTAGATGTCGAGCTTGAAACGGATCTGGCCCGCTTTCAGGTTGATTACGTCAATGAACGCCCGGTCGTGCGTATCCAGCTGGATGCCATTCTCATGGACCCGGCGTCGCGCCGCATCATCGCAGGCAAGCGTCTGACCGTATCGCAAGATGTGCGGGGCAAGGAAGTGCCCGAAGTGGTGGTGGCGTTTGGCGAAGCCATGGCCAGGTTGACGGCCGAGCTGATCAACTGGCTGGATCGGCAGAATCCGGCGCACTGACACGGGGGCAAATCGCCTTTGCCGGCCTGCAGGTTGTGTTCACGGCTGCCGCTGACAGGCCGACAGCAATGTGATGTCCCCATCGGTGGACAACAAGGCGGACAGGGGCTGGCAGGCTCCATCAACACACCACTCGTAATCGGGCGTGTATTCGGATCGGGTGAGCCGCAGTGGTGTATGGGGCCAGGAGTCGGGCTGATACCGGTACCAGCCTCCTTGTCTGACGGCGTCAGGTGGCGGCTCCATGCCGGCTGCCGACCCCTGGATACGCGCCTCTCCTGCCTTCAGTATGGGCTTGCCGCGTTGCTCGATGACCTCGTAGTCTTCTTCCCAGCGGACTTTTTCAATGGAGTGCTCCCAGGCCAGGGTAAAGTGCTGCACGGGTACGAATACGGGTGGTGCGCCCGCGTCGGCCGCGAGCGCCAGACACACGCCCAGCAGGGCAGCTTTCATGTGGTGGCGGCAGGTGCCGGTTTGCGGCGTGCCTGCCACACATGCCAAAGCAGAAAGATTGCCGTCAGGGCAAAGCCGATCTGGTCGGATGCCGCACTGGCAAAGACCAGGGCTGCAGCCGCTGCAATGGCCCAGACGCGTTCGATGGGATGCATGTGGGTGAAGAGGTAACCGGTGGCCGCTGCCGCCCACAACGAGATGGCAATGAATGCCTTGATGATGACGTACACGACACCCAGCAGGCCGCCGTCTCCCTGGAGCATGAGGTCGGGGGCATAGACGGCCATGTAGGGCACGACAAAACCGGCGACGGCCACCCGCAGGGCCTGAACGCTGATTCGCAGGCCGGTGTCGCGGGCGATCGGGGCGGCTGCAAAGGCAGCCAGGGCGACGGGCGGCGTGAGGTCAGCCATGATGCCGAAATAAAAGACAAACATGTGCGAGACAATGAGCGGCA
>Ga0079226_10001848_pt1 | contig 16242 bp, 18 predicted proteins | sample Poulit2014_FD_76345 | JGI IMG/M metagenome (GOLD analysis project Ga0079226, IMG submission 76345) | Agricultural soil microbial communities from Georgia to study Nitrogen management - Poultry litter 2014 | ecosystem: Environmental > Terrestrial > Soil > Agricultural land | place: USA: Georgia...
AGCATTAGTCATGTCATTCGCATTATCTATAAAGAAAATACCTGGTTCAGCCGAGTAAGTTGCGCATATATTAATTAAGTTCCATAAGTCTTTTGCTCTTATTCTACGGTATACGCGAACACCATACCCCATCTTTTCCCATTGCCGAACATCTCCAATATAATGCCAATTATCATTGTATGCTTTCATTTCCTCGTCTGTATAATTTTCTACATCAGGAAACCGTAGCTCATACATATCATCGTTTTCAATAGCTTCCATTAGTTCTCTTGTTAAGCAAACAGAGATATTAGCTCCTGTTAAAAATTCAGGGTTATTTACTGAATATGTGCCACCAGTAAGAAGTTTTTCTTCCGCTTCTTTTATAGCTGCTTGTGTAAAGCCCCCAAGACCCGACATGTTTTTATAGTTCACGACTCCTTGGTATAATTCAATTTCTGTTTCTGTTAAAGGGGTAAATTTTAGTTTTTCTTTAGCCAGCTTTTTTATTTGTTCATCTTCTGTATTTTCGATTAAATAGCGAAGAATTCTTGGATTTTGCATTTTTGAAATAATAAATTCGATGATATCAGGATGTGAATCGACTAGCATTATCATTTGCGCGCCACGTCGTGACCCACCCTGTTCAACTAAATGCGTTAATTTAGCAAGGTCATCTAACCATGATACTGAACCGGATGATTTTCCGTTTACCCCCCTTGCTAATGTGTTTCTCGGTCTTAATGTTGAACCATTTGTACCAACACCGCCACCTCGACTCATAATCTCCATGACTTGTTTCCTGTGATCGGAAATACCCTCACGCGAATCTTGAATGTAAGGCATAACGTAGCAATTAAAATAGGTTACATCTTTTTTTGAACCAGCCCCATACAATACTCTACCTGCTGGAATAAAGTTTAAACTGGTTAGTTCTTGAATAAACTTATTAAACCACTCTCCTTGATTCTCTTTGGTTTGCTCTACCTTTGATAAATCAGCTGCATTTCGTCGAGCGATTTGTTCATAAAAAATTTCTAATGGTTTATCAATGACATCTAGCGTTCTAGTTACGACACCTTTGTTTATTTCTTCTTCATTATCTAATGCAGACAAGAAGTCTTGATCTACTGCTATATCCGCTTGTTTATTTTTCCAATCAATCGACTGGATAAAACCCGTTCCGCGAGTTGGAAATGATGGGTCTGACTTAACTGTTAATACAACAAAATCCCCTTTTTTTAATGTTTTCTGTTCAATATCTGTAAAGGAATACCGATCAAGCATCACTAATCTAGAAACTCCCTTATATGTTAGCTTCATATCTTGTGTTATCGGATAGACTTGTGGAAACAATTTAATATCTTCATTAAGTTTTTGTACATCGATCTGTTTATTTGTCCCCATAGTAGACGACAATATGATCGCTCCTTTTCATTTTCAAAAGTAAATTAGATTTTGGTTTATTGTGTTACTAACACCATACCATATTAAAAAATATTAAAACAATATATTGTGCACAAATGAATTAGAAATACCATATATAGTATTGGTGGAAAGAGTTCAATTTACTGTTTATATGTAAACATATTAGACATTGTTCGACACTCTTTTATAAGTACAATATTTTATTTCGTATCTTATTAAATCTGGGAGAGAAAATACTTTGAAAATATAACATATACCTCCTATAATAGAGTTAGTAGAAAAGAGAAAGACGGTGGAATTATTATGAAATATGTTATTTTAGTCCTTGTTGTTTTACTTGCAATAGGTATATTTCGATACTTTCGACAAGGCACATTTTTGAAAACTTTAACTGAAGAACAATTTCGAAAAGGATATCGAAAAGCTCAATTAATTGATGTAAGAGAGCCGCAAGAGTTTGAGAAAGGACACATTCTTGGAGCAAGAAATATACCCGTTACTCAAATGCGTCAACGACTTGTGGAAATACGGCCAGATAAACCTGTTTATCTATATTGCCAAGGTACTACTAGATCAGCGAGAGCAGCTCAACTCCTTCATAAAAAAGGATATCAAGATATCAATCAATTAAAAGGCGGCTTTAAAAAATGGACAGGAAAAATAAAAAATTAAAAATACCATTTTAGATATAGAAAAGAACGACTCAGACACTTAAGACCAGACCGTCTGAGTCGTTCTTTTTTATAATATTACTCTTCATAATAGCGCAAAACAGGTTTTCTTGCTGCTGTAGTTTCGTCCATTCGTTTAACAATTGTATTATGAGGGGCTTCTTGAACTAATTCAGGCTCCTTTTCGACTTCTTCTGAAATAGACAACATCGTATCGATGAAACCATCTAATGTCTCTTTAGATTCTGTTTCTGTAGGCTCAACCATAAGTGCTTCTTCCACGTTCAATGGGAAATAGATGGTTGGAGGATGATAGCCATAATCTAGCAGTCGCTTCGCTATATCTAACGTACGTACCCCCAATTTTTTCTGTTTTTTACCAGATAAAACAAATTCATGTTTACAATGCTGGGTAAATGGCAGGTCATATTCTTTTTCCAACTTGCGCATCATATAATTTGCGTTTAGCACAGCATACTCACTTACCTTTTTAAGGCCTTCAGCACCCATCGTGCGTATATACGTATAAGCCCTCAAATTAATACCGAAATTTCCATAATATGGTTTTACCCTACCAATTGATTGAGGTCTGTCGTAATCAAAAGAATAGAAATCATCTTTTTTTACAAGCAATGGTTTTGGTAAGAATGGAGCCAATTCTTCAGAAACTCCAACCGGACCTGAACCAGGACCACCGCCGCCATGCGGACCGGTAAATGTTTTATGCAAGTTTAAATGTACAGCATCAAATCCCATATCTCCTGTGCGCGCATAACCCATAATAGCATTTATGTTCGCGCCATCATAATATAGTTTGCCTCCTGCATCATGTACAATTTTAGCCATTTCTACAATTTCAGTTTCAAATAAGCCAAGTGTGTTTGGATTCGTAAGCATTAAAGCTGCTGTATCCTCGTCAACGACACGCTTTAAGTCTTCTAAATCCACTAACCCCTGTTCATTGGATTTAACTGTAACAGCATCGAACCCTGCTACTGATGCAGATGCCGGGTTTGTTCCATGAGCAGAATCAGGAACAATAACTTTTGTTCGATTGTAATCACCGTTTGCTTCGTGAAAGGCACGAATCATCATTAATGCTGTCCATTCAGCTTGTGCCCCTGCAGCCGGTTGTAGTGAGACTTCATGCATATTAGTAATTTCTTTTAGTGAAGTCTGTAAATCATACATCATTTCTAATGCACCTTGCACCGTTTTTGGATCCTGGTGCGGGTGAATTTGACTAAACCCCTCTAAGCGAGCGACATCTTCGTTGATTTTTGGGTTGTATTTCATTGTACAGGACCCTAATGGATAAAACCCAGAATCAATTCCGAAATTACGATTTGAAAGGCCTGTATAATGACGCATAATTTCTAGTTCGCTCACTTCAGGCAGTTCTGGAGCAGTCTTTCGAATATATGTCTCATCAAGTTCCTCCTCCAAATCAAATGCAGGAAAATCTAATTCGGGTAAATTATAACTGGTTCTGCCTTCTTTACTACGTTCAAAAATTAATGGAAAATCCTTTTTAGCCATTGATATCCCCCAATTCTTTAACAAAAGTGTCAATTTCCTCTTTTGTGCGAATTTCAGTTACAGCAACTAACATATGATTTTCTAAATCCGGATAAACGAGTCCTAGATCATAGCCGCCAATGATTCCTTTATCCAGTAATTTATCATTTGTAGCTGAAACAGAGTTCGATAGTTTGATAACAAATTCATTAAAAAAAGGTCCTTCAGAAACAACTGAAATAGAGGATTCTTCTAGTCTTTGTTTCATATATCGAGCTTTTTGCATGTTTAGTACAGCCATTTTTTTCACACCATGTTTACCTAAAGAACTCATTGCTACGGAACTTGCTAATGCATTTAATGCTTGATTGGAACAAATATTGGAAGTTGCTTTATCTCTTCGAATATGCTGTTCTCTGGCCTGTAAGGTTAAAACAAAGCCTCTTACCCCGTCTTCATCTGTAGTTTGACCGATTAGTCTCCCTGGAACTTTTCGCATTAATTTTTTTGTTGTGGCAAAATAACCGCAATGAGGGCCTCCAAATTGCGCAGGTATACCAAATACCTGGGTGTCACCAACTACAATATCTGCACCAAACTCCCCTGGAGGTGTTAAATAACCTAAAGCCAATGGATTACTAGAAACAATAAACATCGTTTTCTTTTGGTTTTGAATTAGTTCGTTTACCTTATCTAGCGATTCGATTTGTCCGAAAAAATTCGGATATTGAATGACGACACTAGCTGTATCTTCATCTAATTCTTTTTCAAGTTGGTTTAAATCAGTTTTACCATTATTATGATCAATTTCAACAATTTCGAGGTTTGGCCCTTTCGAATAGGTTTCAATTACAGCCCTTGATTCTGGGTGGACGGTCTTAGATACAAGGATTTTCTTTTTACGCGTTTGTGCTGCACTCAGATTTACAGCTTCAGCAAGTGCTGTGCCGCCATCATACATAGAAGAGTTAGAAATAGGCATGCCGGTTAATTCAGAAATCATCGTTTGAAATTCAAAGATTGCTTGCAATTCCCCTTGAGACACTTCTGGTTGATATGGTGTATAAGCTGTGTAAAATTCGGATCTTGAAATAACATGATCAACTACAGAAGGAATAAAGTGATCGTAAACTCCAGCCCCTAAGAAAGAAGTATATTGTTTTACATTCGTATTTTTATTTGCCATTGCTGTAAGTTCATTTTTAAGCTCAGCTTCACTAGTTGGCTGTTTTAAATTTAATTCCCCGTTGAAACGAACATCCTCTGGAATATCAGAAAATAACTCATCGGTTGATTGTACGCCTACTGTTTCTAACATCTCTTTTTTATCTGTTTCGGTCATTGGTAAATATCGGAAATCCATACTAAAATCCTCCCCCTATTTCTTATAAAAAGGTGTTTTAATGACAACGGCTTTTAATTTTCGCTTACGTACTTGAACAACAAGTTCTGTCCCCTCTTCAGTAAATTCAGAATTTACTAAAGCTAATCCAATATTTTTTTGCAAGGAAGGTGATTGGGTTCCAGATGTAATGTAACCTATTTTTTCATTATTATAGTAGACCTCATATCCAGTACGAGGGATACCTTTATCAATCATTTCAATCCCAATCAGCTTTCGATTTGTCCCTTCTTCTATTTGTTTTTTCAACGCTTCTTTTCCTATAAAATCGACTGGTTTATTTACTTTTACTGCAAATTTCAACCCAGCTTCTATTGGGGAAATATCCCTTGAAAGTTCCTGACCATATAAAGGTAAATTTACTTCAAATCGTAGTGTATCTCTTGCACCTAATCCTATTGGTTCTAATCCTTTATCTTTTCCAGCTTGTAAGATTAAGTTCCAGAAATCACGGCCGCTATGTTGATCAATATAAATCTCAAATCCATCTTCACCTGTATAACCAGTACGTGAAACAATTGCTCCTGCTTCCAAAGAAGAAAAATAAACAGGATTTTCAAAGCGGAAAAACTTAATTTCACTTAAATTTGTATCAGTTAAAGTTTGCAGGATTTCTTCAGCTTTTGGACCTTGTAAAGCTAACTGAACATAGTTCTTAGATACATCTTCAATAATCAACTCGTCATTATTATAGTTATTTTGTTTGATTAGCCAGTCATAATCTTTTTCTGTGTTTGCTGCATTAACAACTAGTAAATAGTTATTTTCTTCTAACATATAAATAAGAAAATCGTCCACAGTACCCCCGTCCTCATAACACATAAAAGTGTACTGGGCACGTTTCGGCACTAGTTTAGAAACATCATTTGTTACAACTTTTTGCAGGAAATCTAAACTTTTTGGGCCTTTAATCGCTATCTCTCCCATATGAGATACATCAAACAATCCTGCTTTTGTTCGTGTGACATTATGTTCGTGTTTTATACCTGAAAATTGAACAGGTAAATCCCATCCGCCAAAGTCAATTGTCTTTGCCCCAGATTTTTCATATTCAGGGTATAAAGGGGTTCGCTTTAATTCACTCATTTTATCCACTCCTTTTTTGACATAAAAAAATAGAGATTTCACTGATAATACAGGAAACCTCTGTCCTTCAACCAGAAAGTTGCACATTTGTCTTGAAAACAGAAGACTCAAAACAAACATTTGCTTCGTGGGTGGTCCACACAATGTGAACACTCTCCAGAGACCGCGTCCTACAAGAGTCTTTTTACCTGAGAGATTCGCTAATTGCTTGCTCCTTCGGCGTTACTGTAAGAATGTTGGAAAAATTAAATGAATTCCTGACAGTAAGCTCTCCCCTTGTATTCATTCGCTTATTTACTTTATGAAAAAAGAAATAGTTGGTTATACTATGTATCAATCATTGAAATCTGTTTTCAAGTGCATTATACCACATAAAACAAAAAAATCATATTAAATAATCGATTTTTTTGATTTTAGCAAAAGTAATTATTTCTATTGATAAGGGAGTATATTATGGAGCAAATTCATATTCAAAAAGATTTTACTTTTATAGATGATTTGGAGACAACTTTAGAGAAAGAAGGTCCTTTTTCAAACTGGGATCTCTTTCAAATGGCATATCAGGCGGAACTAACAACGATAACTCCAGAATTCAATGGTTTAAGGGCTCTGGAATACCTCCCGCATATGGAGTTTATGCCTCATCAAATTGAGTCAGCTAAACAAGCTATCGAACAAATGAACGGAAGGGCAATTTTAGCCGATGAGGTTGGATTAGGAAAGACGATTGAAGCTGGATTAATTTTAAAAGAATATATGATAAGAGGTTTGGTAAAAAAAGCTCTTATATTAGTGCCTGCTTCCTTAGTAAATCAGTGGGTTACTGAACTGAATGAAAAGTTTTTTATCCCAGCTGTGGCACATAGAAAAAATTATTCATGGGAGCAGTGTAATATTATTATTTCATCAATTGATACAGCAAAGCGTCCCCCTCATCGTGAATCGATTTTAGATTTAGATTATGATTTTTTATTAATTGATGAGGCACATAAGCTTAAAAATCATAAAACAAAAAATTATGCATTTGTTCGTGACGTGAAAAAGAAGTATTGTTTACTTTTAACTGCAACACCTGTTCAGAATCGTCTTGTTGAAATATTCAATTTGGTATCTATTCTAAAACCAGGTCACTTAGGAAATTATGAATCATTTTTAGAACAGTATGGTAAAAACAGAAAAAAGATTCACCAAGATGCATATTTAAAGAAATTGATCCAAAAAGTAATGATACGTAACACACGAAAAGGCACTGAATTAAATACTACTAAACGAACGATCGAAACAATCTGGCTCAACTTTAGTAAAGAAGAAAAAGCAGTTTATGATGATTTAAATGCGATTACAGGACCTTTATCTACATTTTCTAAAATAACTTATTTAAGAGAGATATGTTCTTCAAGAGAAGCCTGTTATTTATCCTTACAAAGTTTAGCTAAAGACGAAAGCAAAAAAGAATTTGTGCAGCCAATTATAGAAAAGATTGCGCAACTGCCACATCATGCAAAGGCCGCAAAGGTAGTTGACTTAATAAATCAGTTTCATGGAGAGAAAGTTATTATTTTTACTGAATATCGAGCAAGTCAGCACTATCTTCAATGGTACCTACATCAACACGGGATAACATCCGTACCTTATCGAGGCGGGTTTAAACGTGGAAAAAAAGATTGGATGCGTCAACTATTTAAAGATCATGCTCAAGTTCTTATTGCAACGGAAGCAGGTGGAGAAGGTATAAACCTGCAATTTTGCAATCATTTAATAAATTATGATTTACCTTGGAATCCTATGAGACTTGAACAACGGATAGGAAGAATTCATCGTTATGGCCAAGAAAAAAACGTGCATATATATAATTTTGCACTGCGCGAAACAATTGAAGAGCATATTATGAACCTTCTGTATGAAAAAATTAATTTATTTGAACAGGTAATTGGAAACTTAGATGATATTTTAACAGAATTAAATATCACTGATTTAGAATCAGAAATCAAAGATATTTTTTCAGAATCATCTTCAACAGGAGAAGCTAAAATTAAATTAAACAATCTTTCGTCAATTATACAATACAACTCCAATATGAAAAATGTGGAGGAGCAATCTTATGGAAATTACTAACTTACATGAATTTTTACAATCGTATTTTAAGGCACATCACTGCGGGGTAGAGGACGTTAAGGATGGAGCGTTAACGGTGCAGTTATCAGAAGAAATGGATCGAACACTTATGAATCGTCCATTTTATTGGCATTATGTAAAAGCTACCGGGAATAAGGGAGTGCCGATGAAGTTAACCTTAGTGACAAATCAAAATAAAACAGATGTAAAAGGAGAACGTATTCATTTTGGAAGCCCTCGGCTCCATCAAATTCTGAATCACTTAAAAGAAAAGGAACAATTTACAAGGCTCTTTCAAAAGGTAGATGCTACACAAAATACTGCCTTATTTCCATGGTTAATAACCAACATTAAAGTTAGCTATGAAGGAAAACAAAAAAAAGATGAAATTTTTTCAATCGGCCTCCATTTGGTAAACGGTATGATGAAATCAGATATGATGAATATACTTCAGAATATAAATTTGAATATGACTATATCAAATTATTGTTATACAATTTCACCTATCATAAAACTCAAAAGCGGATTTAAACGGATAGAAACAATCATTGATGATTATATAAACAATCAATCACATCAATGGGCAAATGAGGCGATAGATACATTGGAAGAGGAAGTTCAATTGGTACATCATTTTTACAATAATGCACAAGAAGAGGAATATTTGGAGAAAGAAATAAACGAAATTACAAACAGATATAAACCGCGCATTACCTATAAAGTAATAAATGGCGGCATTGTATATCTGAAAGATGATTTTCTTGTAAAAAAATAGCAGGTTAAGCCCCCATATAACGGGTTAATCTGCTATTTTGCCTTCTTTAATAGTGTTTTTAAGACAAATGGTACCATGCCTAACCATCGATTTGAGTATAAGGGTCGATCATGCTTTTGGTCACTTTTTCTTTTTTTTCTCTCGTTTGCTGGCAAATTCATATAGATAGTAAGTTGTTGTGTTAAATATTTAATGTAATCGCTTCCTGAAATAGTAAATCCCACCCTTTTATTTATTATCATTCGCAAAAAAAGAGTGGGTTATTCAATTAGTGTCAGCATTTTAATAAATTAATTATTTCCTTTGCGATCTCATTGATCGATTTATTATCCGTGACTACAATATAATCACAGCATGATTTATACATCTCTGCTCTTCTCTCATACATTTTTTTCTGATCACTCATGTTTTTTTGCCACAATGGTCTTTCTTGATCATTTTGCAGCCTGCGAGCGATAGTATCAAAGGATGTCTGCAAATAAATAATAAATCCATTTTTTCTCATGAAGCTCCTATTTACATCTTTTTCAACTATCCCTCCCCCAGTGGAAATTATTTTGTCTGTGATTTGCTTCAATGCTTCTGTTTCATAAGTACGGAAGGCACTCTCCCCATCATTTTTGAAAATATCAGCTATACTCATTTGATGTTTTTCTTCAACAAATATATCCGTATCTGCCTGTGTAACGTCCATCATTTCACTTAATTTTTTTCCAATACTACTTTTGCCGCTTCCCATAAATCCAATTAAATAGATCGTTGTCATTTTTAATCCCCCTACTTACCACAACTAAACTCCTTTTTATTATACAGCAAACAAAATATTTATACATTTTTAAAAATATTTATAAAAAAAGAAGGAGTTTGTCAAAAAGGGTCGAATAATTAATTTGTTGCATATTTAAATAAAGGAGGTGACTTTATTGAATCCCGCAGCAACACTATCAAATAAGCTTCTCGTATCTGCGTTTCAAGCTCGTGCATCAGATATTCATTTTTATCCTTTCCCTCATCAAACAAACATCTACTTTCGTATTCACGGAAAAAGAATATTACACAAAACAATCCTTACTAGTCAATACCAACTTTTACTTACGCATTATAAATTTTCTTCTGGAATGGATATAGGTGAAATTAGAAAACCACAAAATGGAACAATCATACATCAAACAGCTTCTCAAAAAAAGTTTGCTCTTCGCTTGTCAACTTTACCTGTAAACAACAATATAGAAAGCTTAGCAATACGAATTCTACCTCAAGAAAAAGACCTCACACTTGATCAACTTTTCATGTTTCCTTATCAATTAAAAAAAATGAAAAAATGGATGACGAATCGTGCTGGCATTATTTTATTTACCGGACCAACGGGAAGTGGTAAAACGACTACGTTATATGCTTTATTGCAAACGGTTTTACAGGAAAAGTCGATTCAAACAATTACATTAGAAGACCCGATTGAAAAAGATATGGATAATATTTTACAAGTTCAAGTGAACGAAAAAGCTGGTATCACCTATCAAACAGGATTGAAAGCAGCTTTAAGACATGACCCTGATGTTATTATGGTAGGAGAAATTCGTGATGAGCAAACAGCACAATTTGCTTTTAACGCATCATTAACTGGACATCTTGTTTTAAGTACGTTGCATGCTAAAAATGCACAAGGCACTATACACAGACTTCTCGAAATGGGAATTAAAAAGTCGGATATACAGCAATCACTAATCGCTGTTGCTGCTTTGGAGTTATTACCCATTCAAGTGAGGGGAACTACAAAACGAACAGCTATTCTGGAACTGCTAGAGGAAGATGTATTAGAAGATATATTAAACGGAGTTGATCATCAAATAATGGATAACTTTCATTCATTTCATCATTTACGAAGAAAGGCTTATGCTTATGGTTTTATTTCTAAAGAAACATATCTCTATTCATAAAAGGAGGAAATTGCCAAATGAAGTTCAGCTTCGCTTCCTTCGAATGCTTTCGCGCTTATTAGCGAATGGTTATCCATTAATTGAAGCATTAGAAATCATGAAATGGGATAATCAACTTGCTAAAATAGCAACCGAAATAATGACTTCATTAAAAAGTGGTTATAAGATTGATAAGGCTTTTGAACAAAGTAAATTTCACCCTACAATTACCACTTATTTATTTTTTGTGAGAGTCAATGGAGACCTCCAAACAAGCATAAATAAGTGTATTGAAATGTATGCACATCGTGTAAAATACATGAAAAAATTCGAGCAAATGATAAGATATCCTCTTATTTTACTGCTGATTTTTTCTACCTTATTGTACTTTATAAAAAACTCAGTATTACCCTCCTTCGTTGATCTTTTTCAAGAAAGTTCAGCTGCATCTTCAACAGTTATTCTTTCCATGATGATTATTGATTATTTAGGAATATTTGTAATGGCATGCTGTTTTATGGTCTTTGCATGCGCCCTATTTTGGCAATTTAATAAAAGGAAAATTAAAATAGATAAACAAATTAAATTTTATAATGCGTTGCCAATTTACCGTAAATTTCTAAAACTCCAAACATCCTTCTTATTTGCTACTCATATAAGTACGCTTCTAAAAACAGGAATGTCTATTAAGGAGATACTTCATCATTTAGCAAAACAAGAAAAACTTCCAATTATTGCTCATTATTCTAATTTAATGATTGAGGAGTTATCGAAGGGATATCCAATTTCTAGTTTACTATCTCAATTTTCCTTTCTAGATAAGCAAATAGCGACTATATTTCAAAAAAATGCAAATATGGATGCTCTAGAAAAAGATTTAACTATTTACGCTGAAATGTTAACGGAGGAATTGCAGCGAAAAATTATTAAAGCGATCACGTTGATACAACCACTATTTTTTATTATTTTAGCAAGCTTTATCATTTTTATATATGTCACTTTAATGTGGCCTATGTTTCAGTTAATTAATTCGATATAAGGAGATGTCTATATGTTAAAAAACAATAAAGGGTTTACACTAATCGAGATGTTAATCGTTTTAATGATTATATCCGTCTTAATTATCTTGATTGTCCCAAATTTAGGGGGCAAGAGTAAAGAGGTTAATGATAAGGGGTGTGACGCCTTAGTATCAGTAGTTCAAGCTCAGGTGGATGCCTACTATCTTGATAACGGAAACTATCCTCTATCTTTAGATGTTTTAAAATCAGCAAATTATATTACTGAAGACCAGACAACCTGCCCTAACAAAAAAAAGCTAGGCTATGCGGATGGTAAAGTTAAAAGCCCATAAACAAAATGGATTTACATTATTGGAAATTCTTATTGTCCTTGGAGTTTGGTCTCTACTGATTCTACTTAGCGCCCCGCTTCATATTTCAAGTATCGAAAAGCACCAGGAAAAACAATTTCTAAAGACATTTGAATCGGATGTAATGTATGTTCAAAATTTCTCCGTTGGAGCTCCTGATCGATCTATTGTTTTGCAGTTTAGAGAAGATGGTTATTCAGTTTTAAACAGAGTATCTGATGAAATTATTAGGCGAAAGACTCCTGCTGGTTCTATCATTGATTTTCGTACGAATAAAGAATTAACTTTTAATAAGCATGGCAGCATCAGTAAACCTGGTACAATCTCTTTCAAAACTAAAAATACGAAATACAACATCATATTCCCATTAGGTAAAGCGAGGTGCTATATTGAACAACAATAAAGGATTTACTTTGATCGAAGTATTAGTTGCCTCAAGTATTATCTTTACGATCGTATCAACGACTGTGCCAATCACGTCACTTCTGTTAAAAGAAAGAGAAATATTAAGTGATCGTCGAATAATCACATCACGATTACATGATGAGCTACAACCTTTTTTATGGGAAAAGAAAAAAACGCTGCCCTCAACATTTATCAAAACAATAAGTGAAACTCCTGTCAAATTTCACTTCTCATATAAGGAAAAACTTATTAAGGGATGTGCGGAATGGGAAAATGTTAAGGAAAGAAATGAAAAAATATGTATATATGGGCTTTTGGAAAAATGAACGAGGATTTACTTTTCTCTCCATGCTATTCACAATTACTGTATTGCTTATCACGATACCATTATTAGCCTATATAATTAGTTCGGCTAATTATTCTTCTAACCATAATGAAATAGCTGTACATCAATTCTTTCATTTTTTACAAAATGACGTTATTCATGCAGCAAGTTGCCATGTTAGCAATAATACAGTTGAACTTGTTTTGGAGGAGGATGAAGAGTTCGTTATTGCGTCGATTGAAATGTATAAAGATCTTATTCGGCGTCAAGTTGATGGCAAGGGACATGAGATTTATTTAAGGGATATAAGAGAGTTTAATCTTAAATCCCTTCCCTATGGATTTAAGGTAACTATTGTAGACTTGCAAGGAGAACGTTATGAGAAAACAATCAGCTTTTATAACTAATCAATATGGATTTTTTTTACCGTATGTTATGTTTATTACAACTTTAGTTTTTATTTTAGTCACATCTAGTGTAACAATTTATAAAAATGATGTGCAAATTACCTATAAACTTACCGAGCAGATAAAAACCCAAACACTTATGCAAATGGGATATACAAAATTCAAAGAAAATGTTGATGGTCTTGAAAATAAAACAGATACCATAGAATATATGTTTCCTGATGGTACTGTAGAAATAACGTATATAATAAAAGGTAAACAAGAGATTCAGGCGCAGTTTTTTATAAAGACAAATAATACTGAAAACCAAAACCAGTATAATGTCACCCTGTTTAAAGATGATAAAGTATAATAAGTACATTTACGGGAAACATAACCATAAATATCTCACACAAGAATATAATTTTTCCCATAAAGGTAAAAATATGCAACCGTATGGTAAGTTTTATTTACAATCATGTCATACTCGTTTATAATAGCTTTGATAAGGTTACCTAAAGGAGGATGAAACATGGATCGTATGTTTCGTGTACTTGCCTTTTGGACTGGTATATTTACAGTAATGTTTTTTGTCGGTGACATGAATAAAACGGCATTATTATTTCTAGTCCAAACGGTATTTTTCCTAACATTAAGTTATTTGAAATTATCTGAACGTATGTATATGTATATGTTCGGGGCTTACTTAACAGTATTCTTTATAGGCTTTACTTGGTATTCGGAATTTATATTAGTTCCTGGTTTCGGACACTAAGTAGAAAAACCCTGCTTACATAAATGATGTGCAGGGTTTTTTCTATGGACTTACTCGCAAACTCATTTATTTTCTTTTTTGGGAGATGCAAACATCCTTAAGCAGATACAAATGGATTATTTCTTTTTTCTGATCCAATTGATGTTTCTAGTCCATGACCTGGATATACAGTATAGGAATCCTCTAACGTAAAAAGTTGATTTTTGATGCTTTTCTCAAGCTGCTCCAAGCTTCCTCCTATTAAGTCAGTTCGACCAATCCCTTGCTGAAACAATACATCTCCACTGAAAATCTTTTGCTCGTTATGAAAGATAAAGCTAACACTTCCCGGGGAATGCCCAGGTGTATGTTTTATTTCAAATTTTAATGAAGCAAATTCCATTATTCCGGGGGTTAAGAAATGTTCAGGGCGATTTGTACTTATTTCTGCTCCTACAAATCGGTGGGATCCATTTAAATTTGGATCTGTGAGCCAATCAGCTTCGTTTTCATGAAGATGAACATCAATATTAAAGTAGGAACGAAGCTCATCTACTGCACCAATATGGTCAAAATGAGCATGTGTTAGTAAAATTGCTTGGGGAGTTAATCCCTCTTCTTTTAGGAAAGAGGTCACTTGGTTTGCATTCCCGCCCGGATCAATAATCACAGCTTCTTTTTGATTATATAATATGTAACAGTTTGTTCCTAGTGGACCTAAAGACATTTGTTTAATTTGCATCATAAAAACCTCCATATAAGAATTCTGCTTAAAAAACCAAAATCAGCCTAATTAAACTCGACAAATTGAATATTATGCTATAAAATTAAATAAGAACTGGTTAGTTACATAATATAGAAATGTCAGTATTATATCAAACAATTACAAATGAATATGACGTAAGGAGGAAGTATAAGTATGGTACTTGGAATTATTTTGTTAATGGTCGCACTCGTATCTGTAATATCTGTAGTTCGCCAATTAAAGTTTAAAAACATTTTTGCTTTAGTATTTTCTGCCGCTACAGCTCTAGCGTTCGGGTTCTTTTCGATTATGACAATTATTTCTGAAATATCCGGATAATATAAAAATATGGAAAAGCTGGCATCCTAATGTAAGCTCTTTCCATATTTTTTAATATCTGCTATTGTCTCTAACTTTTATTTTCTGATTCTTCTCTTATAAGTGCAGCTTCTCTTCTTAGTATAATTTTAGCCATATGGTATTGTTTAATAGGCAAAAATTCTGCAAGGTATAATTCCTTCATTTCCATTTCCATTAATTCCAAATCACCTAACCGATCACCAGTATAGATGTATATACCAAATCTTTTAAGAATTTGTTGAACGTCGTAAACTGTTTGCATTGGAGTCACCTTTCTCTATAAATATAACGAGTAATATATGCTAGAACATCCCGAATAAATATCGATTATTCCGCATAGACCTTTAGTAAAGTCATAAACCACAAAGGAATGAGTCTTAGTTGCGGAAACTTATTTTCTTTATTTTTGTAACTGCTGTACTTGTCTTAACATTTGTACTTATGTATAAAAACAGTTCTCTTCCTACAATTACGTACTTTCCTATTGATGAAGAGAATACATTTACGAATGCTTACTCCGAATTAAATTTTTCCAATAAGGATAGTAAAGATGGTTATGTTCTTCAATGGATCAGCGGTTCCAAGAGCAGCCAGCCCTTGTATTTAAGACAAGACGTTTCTCTATTATATGAAAATGGACAGCTTAGAGGTGTTCGCAGTAAATGGATAGAAGATACCGATACAATTAAAATAAGCGAAAAGCTTGATAGGAATAAGGAAAGTATTTTTGATGTTATTTCCTTTCACCATGGTGAGATTCATTCTTCGGAAGAGAATATTAAAAGTATTCAAGAAATGACTCATGATGAATTATATGTTTTTGATTCGATTTCTGATAATGAATATAAATCTTTCCGTTCCCCCCAAAATAAGCATGAGCATAATAAAAAAGATGCTTTGGATCAAGCGAAGAAAAGTACATTATTACATCATTGGAATCAATTAATTACACATTTTAATATTAATAAAGAATCCTATACTTCCATCCCCCTTTCCCGTCTATAC
>Ga0079226_10001849_pt1 | contig 16232 bp, 8 predicted proteins | sample Poulit2014_FD_76345 | JGI IMG/M metagenome (GOLD analysis project Ga0079226, IMG submission 76345) | Agricultural soil microbial communities from Georgia to study Nitrogen management - Poultry litter 2014 | ecosystem: Environmental > Terrestrial > Soil > Agricultural land | place: USA: Georgia...
ATGAAGTTAAATACTTCCCAATTGACAGGTTTGAATCCACCTTTTCAAAACGCAGCTAAAGTAAATAACAAAGGATGGGAGTTTTCAACTAATTACAATCAGGATTTTCAGGACTTTACATTGGCGGTTGGCTTCAATATATCTGATGTGAAAAATAAAATAACGGATATGAAAGGACAGACGTCAGGAAATCTTTTGCGTCAACAGGAAGGTGCACCGATTAATTCAATTTTCGGATATATTGCAGAAGGGCTTTATCAATCCGATAAAGAGATTGCCGATGGACCATCGCAATTTGGAACTCTTCAGCCGGGAGATATCCGGTATAAGGATATAGGTGGAGAAAAAGAAAATGGAAATCAAAGGCCTGACGGAAGGATAAATGATGATGATAAAACAATTATAGGGAATACAATCCCAAGATATACGTATGGTATAAATTTAAGCCTTTCTTGGAAAGGTGTGAATTCCCATATATTTCTTCAGGGAGTAGGTAAGGTTGATGGTTATTTGAATTCCCACTATGTTATTCCTGCAGTCAATTCAAGCGCCATTAAACCTTGGCAATTAGATTACTGGACGGAAGATAACCCTTCTGCAACTTTGCCTAGACTATCTATAACGTCTAATAATAATAATCAAAATTCGACTTTTTGGATGAAAAGCGCAGCTTATTTAAGAGTGAAAGATTTACATTTAGGATATGAATTCCCTGAATCAATAACAAAAAAAATTATGGGAATAAAAGGATTATATTTTTATCTAAATGGACAAAACTTATTTACGAAAACAGATTTTTATCCAGGCTATGATCCAGAAATCAACTACGACTCCAGTACAACAGACGGCGTATCTTTAGGTGGGGGTAATTATTACCCGCAAGTGAAAACTTATACTTTTGGTATTAATGTTAATTTTTAATGATATGAAAAAGCTGTTACATCAAAGTCAGGTATTGATTACAGGCGTATTGTTTGTAGTTTTTATGACGGTTTCATGCGATTTGGATAAATACCCGTTAGACGGTCCTGCTGTGGGATCTTTTCCCTCAAATGAAGAGGAAGCCATTATGGGATTGTTAGGAGCATATCAGTCCATTAGTACTTTGGACGCGTCGAGTACTCCGATTTGGCAAGTAATGGATAACATTACGGATGTGGGATATGCGAGACCCGGAAATAATTATACCTCTCCTATTACGAGTTCCCTCACGACTGATAATGCATTGGCCAACAAGCCTTGGCAATATTATTACAGGACTATTGCCAGAGTACATTCCGTTTTAGATAATCTTCCTAATATTCAAACCGAAATACAGGCCGATCAGTATAATCAAATTGATGCAGAGTTGAGATTTATCCGAGCGTATTCATATTCCCAATTAATTGAGTTGTATGGAAATGTTCCTTTGCTAAAGCAATCCGTAGGGCTTATAGATGCAGATGTGCCCAGAACAGATAAAAAGAAAATCCAAGAATTTATCATTAACGAATTAGATGAGGTTTCTGAATACCTTCCATTATCGCATTCACAACACGGTAAATCGAGAGCTACTCGGGTAGCTGCTTTTATGTTGCAGGCGAGAGTAGCTTTATATTCCCAGAATTATGATCTTGCAGTTAGAGCTTCTAAGAAAGCCATTGAACTTTCAGAGGGGGTTCACGAATTGACTTCATTTAATAATTCAATCGACTTGTCTGGACAAAAACATGATCAAGGTGAACCTGATGTATCTAATGTTTTTGGACATGCAGGCTTTTCTGAAAGTAAAGAATGGATTTGGATAGCCGAATACAGTGAGTCTACAAAAAACACGCATAACAAGCAATATTATGCGGCTTCTCGTTTGGGGAAAGGTGTATGTTATTGGGGGCCAACGCAGAATTTTATTGATTCATTTCAGGCAATAGATGGACTTCCTATAGATAAATCCTCTCTTTATAATGCTGATAAACCTTTTGAAAATAGGGATCCGCGCTTAGATTTGTATTGTGTTAGGCCACATTCCCGATTTATGGGTTATCAGTTTGAACCTAATAAATCTTTTTCTACTGTTGCTAACTATTGGCCGGTTATTGAGGGGTCGGCTCAAAGCCCGAGCCAAATTACAAATACAGATGCGACCAATGCGTATAGATCGTTTAGTGGTTACTTATGGAGAAAACATGTAGATATTGCAGATTATCCTTCAACCTCAGTAAGTGGGGTTTCGGAGCTAGGGGTAGGGATTTTTCGTTTTGCAGAGCTTCTTTTGCTTTATGCGGAGGCTAAAATAGAAAATAATGATATTGATGAAAGCGTATATGAAGCTATTAATAAAGTAAGGAACAGGGCGCATATGCCCTCTTTGGAAGGAGGGTTAAGCCAGAATGAATTGAGAGCGGCTTTGAGGTATGAAAGGAAAATTGAATTAGCGAATGATGGATTAAGATGGTTTGATTTACGTAGATGGGGGATTGCTAAAGAGGTGATGAATGGTTATTTATATTTAAATCGCGCAGGAAATAATTGGAGTGCCGATGTAATAGTAAAAATTGACGAAAATTCTACTCCGATTTACAATGAAGAGAAAGCTAAAGACTTTTTTACAACTCAAGAAGTTGTGTACCAGGAAGGAAAAGATGAATATTGGCCTGTTCCTTTTTCGGAAATGAATGCAAATCCAAATTTAGAGCAAAATCCCGGGTATTAACTTTTCTTATAAATCCAAAAAATAACAATAATTTGTTATTGATATTAAAGAATAACTAAAATGTATCAGGATTATGTAGATAACTTCAAGGAAATCAAAGCAAGTAGTAAGTAATGAGAACAAATTTATTGCCGCCGAAACGCAGAAGATGGTTTATAGTAGCTGTTATTTTTATTGCTATTGTTTTTAATTACTTTGACAGACAGATTGTTTCGATTTTAAAACCTATTTTGAAAGAAGAGTTTCAAATAGATGACAGCGGCTATGCAATTCTAATCAACATTTTTACCGTATTTTATGCTTTAATGTATCCTGTATCAGGATGGCTTGTAGATAAGTATGGTGCAAAAAAAGTTATGTTTTTTGGAGTGATAGGTTGGTCCCTGTCTTCTATTGGTGGAGGGATATCCAAAACTTTTGGACAATTCACCTTTTTTAGAGCTTTATTAGGAGCATCTGAGCCCACTAACTTTCCAGCGCAGTTAAAAGTGATTACTACGTGGTTTTCCGGTAAACTCAGGGCAACAGCGAACAGCTTATGTGTAGCAGGCAGTTCGGTAGGAGCTATTATTGCTCCTCCATTAACGGTTTGGTTGGCTACAAAATATAATTGGCATACTGTTTTCATTGCTGCAGGAGTAGTGGGGTTAATCATAGCTCTGTTATGGATAGTGATTTATAGAGATCCTCCGAAGGAAATTTTGGAAGAAGTAAAGAATACGGATGATACCTCAGCATTGGAACATGCATTTTCATGGAAAGAGCTATGGGGAAGGAAGAGTTTATGGGGGATTGTATTAATTCGTTTTGTGAGCGATCCAGTCTGGTACTTTTGTTTGTTTTGGTTGCCTGGATATTTGCAAGAGGAATCTGGGCTTACTTTAGCTCAAATTGGTCTTTTTGGATGGATTCCTTTTTTGGTAGCAGATGTTGGAGCAATATCGACTTCTGCGTGGTCGGATCATATGGTTCGGAGAGGGAAAAAACCTTTAAAAGCAAGAAAAAAAATGTTGTCTCTAGTAGCTATTGTGTCTCCTTTATGCGTGTTGACACCTTATTTACCCGGAGCGTTCGAAACCTTGGCCATTTTTAGCATAATTGCTATTGCGAGTTTAAGCTGGTTGCATACTATGAGTGTGGTTATTGCTGAAGCATTTCCAGTAAAGAATGTATCTAGTGTCTTAGGAATTGCTGCAGGATTTGGAGCAATTGGAGCTGTTATATTTAATTACTTTGTCGGGCAGCTTATGGGAACTATAGGGGCAGAATATATATTTATATCTATGGCATTTTTACACCCGATTGCTGTGCTTGTTTTGTGGACCATGGTACGAAAAGAGATACCTAAATCATGAGGAATAGTAAAGAAATTAATTCAGAAAATATGAATACAGAGAAAAAAATAATTGAAAATGAAAAATCTTTATCCATTCGTAAAGATGTAGATGTGTTAGTTGTAGGAGGCGGCCCCTCAGGGATAATGGCAGCACAGGCTGCTGCAGAAGATGGCTTAAAAGTATTGCTTATAGAAAGCCGGAGTATTTTGGGAGGGAATATGACGATTGGGTTGCCCGTATTGGGGTTTTTGGGACAAAAGAAGAATCAAATTATAAAAGGTTTACCTGATAAATGGATTAAAAGGTTACGTGCAAAAAATGCTGCCAGTGAACACAGGCCATGCCCCTTACATATGGGAATTACTTTGGTAGAACCGGAAGCTGTGAAAACTGAGGCTTTAGCTATGATGGTAGAGAGTGGAGTGGAAGTAATGCTCTATACTTACTGTGTAGATGTAGTAATGGAAGGTAAGGAGATTAAAGGCGTGATTATAGAAACTAAAACAGGAAGGGAAGTTATTCTAGCAAAGACTATTATAGATTGTAGTGGAGATGCAGACGTCGCGTTCAGAGCTGGTGTACCCTGTGAGCAAGGAAATGAAAAAGGAGGGGTTCAACCCCCCACTTTAATGTTTTGTATGGGAGGGGTAGATACGGAAAAATTGAGATTAAGCATTGCAGAAGAACCCCGAACTTACTTAACTGACTTCATTCCCTCGGAATACTTTGGGCAAAATAATCAGTTTATTGTTGTGGGCTTGCGCTCCCTGATGGCAAAAGGTCGTGCAGAAGGGCTTAACTTGCCTACGGAAAGAACGATAGTGATAACAGGGCTCCGACAGGGAGAAGCCTGGATCAATATGTCAGCAGTGTCAGGTGTAAACGGTGTGGATCCCGAGAGTTTGACATATGGAGAAATCAAAGGCAGAGAACAAGTAGAAGATATTCAGAAATATTTGATTAAATACGTTCCGGGATTTGAAGCAGCTTATTTTACAAAGATGGCTCCTTTCTTAGGTATCAGGGAAACACGGAGAATAGTAGGGGAATATGTGATGACAGGCGAAGATATATTAGAATGCCGACGTTTTGATGATGCTATCGCAGTAGCCAGTTATCCTTTAGATATACATCATCCGGAAGGTGGAGGATGTACTTTAGAATGGTGTGGTGATTGTTATGACATTCCATATCGCTCACTTCTTCCCCTAGATATTGAAAATCTTATTGTGGCTGGACGATGTATTTCAACAACACATGAAGCCATGTCTTCTACTCGGGTGATGGCAACATGTATGGCGATAGGTGAAGCTGCAGGAAGAGCCGCTAAGATGGCGGTAAAACAAAATATCAAACCCCGAAATATTAGAGTCGAAAAATTACAAAAGGAACTTTTAAATAGGGGAGCCTATTTAAATGAACATATAGTAACTGCTGGCTAAACCTTAGATATATGGATACAAGGAGAGATTTTTTAAAAAAATCAATTTTACTATCTGCAGCAACAGGTATATCTTCGATTCTGCCCACCTCTATTCAAAGAGCTTTGGCTATAGATCCTGAGAATGGAAGTACTTATTTGGACGCAGAACATATCGTAATTTTAATGCAAGAGAACCGCTCTTTTGATCACTGTTTTGGCACATTGAAAGGTGTAAGAGGGTTTAACGATCCGCGAGCAGTAAACTTGCCAAACGGTTTGCCTATATGGTTACAATCCTTCAAAAGTGGCAATACTGTTGCTCCTTTTAGACTAAATATAAAAGATACAAAAGCTACTTGGATGGGCTCGTTGCCACACAGTAGAGCAAGTCAAGTAGATGCTTGGAATGGGGGGCGGAATGACCGATGGTTAGAAGCGAAACGTTCTGGTAATAAGGAATATGTGAATATGCCGCTGACAATGGGGTACTATAATCGAGAAGATTTGCCTTTTGATTATGCCTTAGCTGACGCTTTTACTGTTTGCGATCATAACTTTTGTTCCTTAATGGGACCTACTACACCTAATCGCTCCTATTTTTGGACAGGTACTATTCAGGAAAAAGAAAACGGATGGCTACGGCCCAATATTACGAATAGAAATTTTGCTTTTGGGCGTTTGAAATGGGAAACTTTCCCTGAATTATTGCAGAAAAATAATATTGATTGGAAATTCTATCAAAATGATTTATATGCCGGAGCAATGATGACTCAAGAAGAGAGAGATTGGTTGTTAAATTTTGGTTGCAACATTCTCGAGTTTTGGAAAGCTTTTAATATAAAATTTTCCTCACGCTTTATCGATACTATTCAAGAACAAATTAATTACTTACAATATGAGATAACTTACGTTCTGAGTAGAGAGAAAAAAATAAACCAAGAAGTGAGAGATGAAATAGTCAGGAAAAAAGAGAAAATTAAGAATTTGAAAGAAAAGCTTGATCAGTGGAATCAAGAGAACTTTGATAAGCTATCTGATTATGAAAAGGAACTTTTTCATAGAGCTTTTATTACGAATAAAGGAGATAAGGATTATCGTTCCTTAACTAATTTTAAATATGATGATAATGGAGAGGAACGTGAAGTAACGATCCCAAAGGGAGACATCCTTTATCAGTTTAGAAAAGATGTAGAAGAAGGTAAGCTCGGCACTATAAATTGGTTGGCCAGTCCGAAGTATTTTTCTAATCATCCAACAGTCCCTTGGTATGGTACGTGGTACACTTCCGAAATTATTAATATTTTGACAAGAAACCCTGAAGTTTGGAAAAAGACAATCTTCATACAAACATATGATGAAAACGATGGGTATTTTGACCACATACCTCCATTCACAGTATATGATCCAAAAGTATCGGATACAGGAAAAGTGTCAAAAGGTATTGACGTGGAAGAAGAGTGGATTAGAAAAGCAAATGAAATGCGGGGAGGCACTTCGGAGAAAGCATCTCGTGAAGCTCCTATAGGTTTGGGATTTAGGGTTCCCATGATTGTCGCGTCCCCATGGAGCCGAGGTGGAAAAGTGTGTTTCGAAATTTTTGACCATACTTCCACCTTACAGTTTCTAGAACATTTCGTCAATAAAAAATTCGATAAAAAAATACATATAGAACATATCAGCAATTGGCGACGCACGATTTGCGGTGATCTCACATCTGTATTTACGCCTTTCGATGAATCTGAAGATAAGCTGCCCGAACAAAAGAAAGAAGCTGTCGTAAAGAAAATTTATAACGCAAAGTTTAAGCAACTTCCAAATGCATATCGAAAAATGACTTTGGACGAAGCAATATCTTTGGCTCCCCACTTAAAAGATTCAACATTAATGCCTAAGCAAGAAAAAGGTACAAAAACGGCGTGTGCGCTGCCTTATGAATTATATGCTGATGGGAACTTAAATAAAAACAAAAAGAACTTTGAAATAAAAATGAAAGCCGGGAATCAGGTTTTCGGTTCATCGTCATCAGGATCACCATTCACAGTATATATGCCAGGGAAATACCCAGAAAACTATGAGGGCTCTATTGATAAACGTTTTAATCGTCAATATGCGGTTGTTGCCGGAGATGAATTGAGTGATGATTGGCAATTAAATTCATTTGAAGAAGGTAAATATTTTTTAAAAATGTTTGGTCCGAACGGTTTTTATAGAGAGTTCAAGGGAAGTTTGGATGATCCGGAACTTCGGATTACCTGTAGTTATGAAGTAGAAAAGCAAAATACGAAAAGATTGACCGGCAATATCCTTATAAATGTTGAAAATCACAGTGATCGTGAACGAAGTCTCGTCATAGAAGATCACGGGTACGATAAAAAGAACAACCAAGAAATTAAAATTAGATCTGGCGAGAAAAAAATCACGCGAGTGAGAATTAATTGTCCGTCAGATTGGTATGACTTCAGTATCAGAGTTAAAAGTAACTCGTTTTTTCTGAAAAGATTTGCAGGCAAAGTAGAGACGGGGGAATTAGGAACTACAGATCCGGTAATGGGAGGTGTTTAGATTCGGATATAATAGAAGGGGGCAATAAATCTTACTCTCAAATTTTATAATTGAAAAGAGGAAAACAAATGTTTTTGAATAGGGTGAAAATTATTTTGTCTGTTAATTAGTAGCAAAGTCTCACTTTTGTGAGGCTTGTTTTTTTAATTAAATATTGTGTTTTCATATTTTTTATTGAAGTTGTATTATTAAAAATAAATTTACTTAAATGCTACTTTACATTTGTTATTGTGTTTATTTATATTACATTTGTGTTTAATAATATTTAATTTAAACTATTTGTACAGGAATAGATAACAGATATGAAACCAAAAATAATTATGTGTAAACCATGAGACTAATTAAAACAACGATTAAAAAAAGTACCCTTATTACTCTTTTAGTAATGTTTGGATGTAGTTTTGTAGTCGCACAAACTAATGAAAACATTAAAGGCCGTGTGCTCAGCCAATCGGATGAACCCATACCGGGAGTAACCATTATTAATGAAAATGAACCTTCAGCCCAAACTCAGACTGATGAAAAGGGAGAGTTTGCTATTTATGCAAACAAGGGAGATGTTATTGGTTTTCGAGCAGTTGGTTATATGGAAAACTCACTTGTGTATGAAGGACAATCGTTTTTGAATGTCCGGTTAGAAATTTCGGAAAGCTCTCTTGATGAGGTTGTTGTTGTAGGTTATGGTACTCAGAGAAGAAAAGATTTAGTGGGTTCTGTTGAGCAAATTGGAGGTGAACAGCTACAAAATCGAGCGAATATGAACATTGCTCGAGCTTTACAGGGAACCATGCCAGGCTTAAATATTACAATGCGAGATGGGAAGCCGTCACGGGGTGCAGGCTTGAATCTACGAGGGACAAGTAGTATCGGAGCCGGGGGAAGTGCTTTGATCTTAATTGATGGTGTAGAAGGTGATTTGACCACTGTGAACCCAGATGATGTGGAAAGCGTTTCTGTTTTAAAAGATGCTTCTTCAGCTGCTATATACGGTGCTCGAGGTGCTTTTGGAGTAGTATTGATTACTACAAAAAGTGCTAAGGAAGGGAAGCCACGTATTACTTATAATGGAGGAATATCCTCTAATTCACGTATAGTCAAGATGGAAGATAATATCATAAGTAATGGTTTGGAATGGACTGATGCGTTTTATCGGGCTTGGGTAGAAGGTATGGATAATGGCACAACGCCAGCAGGAATAAATAATGTATTTAAATATTCTACTGATTGGTATAATGAGCTACAAAGGAGAAATTCCGATCCTACTTTTGAAAAAATGAGAACGAATGATGACGGAGAATATGAATACTTCGGAAATACCAATTGGTTTGACGTGATTTATAAAGATTATAATTTGTCACAAGAACATAGTCTTAGTGTGAGTGGTGGTAATGAGAGGGCAAAATATTTTGTTTCTGGAAGATATTTTAATCAAGACGGTATATATAATGCGGGTAATGAGAAGTATGACCAATACAATGCTAGAGCTAAAGGAGAAGTGAAAATCATTGATAACCTTGTTTTAACCAATAGTACTGACTTTATCAGGAGGAACATCCATCAGCCGATGGTGATGTACGATAGACAGTTGCTTCCTCGTATGTTAGAACATCAGGGCTACCCAATGACTTTAGAAAAGAATTTAGACGGAACCTGGACAGAAGCAGCTGTGTATACCGGATGGGCAGGTTTTGTGGAAGGAACTTCTTATCAACATAATAATAAATTTGATTTACGGAATACAACAGCTCTTACCTATAAAACTTTGGATGAACAGCTAATTTTTAATGGAGATTTTACTTATTTATACAATAACTCAGATCGTACACGTGTGGAAAATATGTATGATTTTTACACAGGACCGAACACACGTAAAAGTAGACAGACTTTTAGTTCATTAGAGTATGAGGACTATAATAATAAATACCTTTCTTCTAATATCACTGTCAATTATATTCCGAAAAATCTAGGCCCAGATCATTCTTTAAATATTTTATTAGGATGGAATACAGAAGAAAAGTTAAAAAGAAATTACAGAACTTATAGAAGGGGTTTGCTCTATCCTGAAAAACCGAGTTTCGCATTAATGGATGGTGATTATTACGTTTTGAATCAAACTGGTAATGAATGGGCATATGCAGGAGCATTATTCAGAGTGAATTATAACTTTTTAGATCGGTACTTATTTGAAGTAAGCGGTAGATACGATGGATCTTCAAAATTCCCTTTGAACCAACAATGGGGATTCTTTCCTTCAGGTTCTTTTGGCTGGAGAGTGTCTGAAGAGAGCTTCGCCCAAGATTTAACGTGGGTAAATGATTTGAAGTTACGGGCTTCTATAGGAAGTTTAGGTAATGGAAATGTTGATCCGTTTTTATACTTACCAACAATGGATATTAAAAGAAGTTCTCTCATTATTGATGATGGATTGCAGACCTATACTTATGCGCCTGCTAACATCCCCAGTAGTTTGACATGGGAAAGAGCGACTACCTATAATATAGGTTTGGATTTCACTTTCTTAGATAATAAAATGTCTTTTATTGGAGATTATTTCCATAGATACACCTCCGATATGTTTACCGTCGGCCCAGAAGTTCCTCATGTTTTTGGAGCAGATATTCCTAAGGGAAATTATGCTGATTTAAAAACGAAGGGTTGGGAGCTTTCTTTACAATGGAGGGATCAATTTGAGTTGGGTTCAAGCCCATTGAATTATTCTATTAGAGGAATGGTGTGGGACAGCAGAACTTGGATTACTAAGTATAATAATGAAAGTAAATCCTTGTCCACCCACTATGTGGGGAAAGAAATGGGAGAAATTTGGGGGTATAAAGTAGAAGGGCTTTTTAAAGATCAGGAAGAGATTGATCAGCACCATGTAGATCAGTCCAGGATTGTAGTATCAAGTTCTAATGTTTTAAAACCAGGGGATTTAAAGTTTAAAGACTTGGATGGGAATAATGAGATTAATAATGGGGACAACACTCTGGAGAATCCTGGAGATAGAGCAATTATAGGTAATAGTACTCCGAGAATGTTATTTGGGTTGAACGCGGATTTTGATTGGAAAGGATTTTCTTTGGGAGTTGTTTTACAAGGCGTTGGGCAACGTGATTGGTATCCGGCAAAAGAATCCGGTTATTTTTGGGGGCAATATAACCGTCCTTATGGTTATTATTTAAAACACCATACTGGTAACAATGTTTGGACGGAAGAAAACCCTAATCCAGAAGCTTACTGGCCAAGATATCGAGGATATCTTGCATTAAATGCGAATAGGAGCATGACTGTCACCAACGATAGGTTTTTGCAAAACGCTGCATATATTAGATTGAAAAATTTACAGTTTGGATACACCATTAATAATAGAATAACCTCGAAATGGGGAGTGGAAAGACTTCGGATTTACTTGTCGGGTGAAAACATTTATACTTGGTCTCCTATGTTTAAAATAACAAAAAACTTCGATCCGGAAGTTATTCATGCAGGAGATACTGATTTTAGATCATCTTCTGGAACTGATGGTGATGGATATGGTTATCCCATGCAAAGAACCTTTACTTTAGGTGTTAATTTAACTTTTTAAAAGAAATTGTGGCTATGAAGAAAATAATTTTATATACAGTATTCTTTAGTGTGATCTTAACTTCTTGTGAAAAGTTTTTAGATAGAGATACGGAAAACGAAATCGGATCGACTGAATTTATGACTTCCGAAAATGATTTGAATTTATATGCTAATGGCTTTATTCAAAGATTAATGCCGAGTTTTGAAAACCTTGCTTGGGGTGATCAATATAGCGATATAGCTACACGTTCATCTACAGATTTCCTAATTGGAGATAATTGGTCTGCTGATTTACAAGGAGGATGGTCTATTTCAAAATGGGGTGAATTAAGAGATATAAATTGGTATTTAGATAATCTTGCTAAGGCTGAAAATAATGTGCCCGAAGATGTCTACAATCATTATTATGGAGTAGGACATTTTTGGAGAGCATTCTTTTATTTTGATATGGTCAAAACTTTTGGCGAGGTTCCCTGGTACGAACATGAACTACAGGTTGATGAAGGAGAGCTGCTTCATAAAGACAGGGATTCGCGTTCATTCGTTGTTGACAAAATAATGGAAGATTTAGATGAAGCGATAAATAACCTTTCTACTAGCTCTACATATGTCACCTCGGGAACTGTTATCAATAAATGGACTGCTTTAGCTTTAAAATCAAGAATTGCGTTATTTGAAGGAACATATCGTAAATATCATGATGAACTAAATCTCCAAAGTTCTGTGGAAGATCTGTTAAGAAGCGCTATTTCAGCTTCAGAAGAGGTAATGAATTACGGGCCTTATAGTCTAATAGATAATAATTCTAATAAGGAAGCCCAATATCGTAGTTTATTTACGAGTGAGGGATTACAAACTCAAGAAGTGATTTTAGGGCTAGATTTTAAAACGGACGTGCGTATGCATAATATGACATGGAAGTTTTTTTCTGCGACCTATGGTAATAATTGGTCTCTGACACAAGATTTTGTCAACCATTATTTAATGCGCGATGGATCTAGATTTACAGATCAGGAACATTATGTTACTAAAACCTACCAAGAGAATTTTGACAATAGGGATTATCGTTTAGCTCAAACTGTGATTTCTCCTGAGTATGAGAGGAAAATTCAAGGAACAGTCAAGAAAGATCCACCGAATTTTTCAATTACACTTACGGGATATCAGCCTATTAAGTGGGCTTTAGATGATGATGTCCATGTTGGCATTACAACAGCAAATAACTCAGTACCCATGTTTAGGTATGCTGAAATACTTTTAAACTATGCAGAAGCTAAAGCTGAATTAGGAGAGTTGGATGGGACTTCATGGGATAAGAGTATTAAGTTATTGAGAGAAAGAGCCGGTGTTGATGGAAGTATCCCCGTTGATTATGATACTTATCTTGCTGAGTATTATATGAACCAAACCAATGATAAGTGGGTTTTAGAAGTTCGACGGGAAAGAGCTGTTGAAATGGCAATGGAAAGTGTAAGATATGATGATTTAATGCGTTGGAAATTAGGGGAAATTATTGAACGGCCCTGGAACGGAATTTACATACCGGAGAAAAATGTTTCTTACGATTTAAATAATGATGGGAAAAAAGATGTAGCTTTTGTTGATACAGAGCCTTCCTCTGGACAAAAAGAATCTGGAGTTACATATGTTGTTCTTGGATCTTCTTTTACACTTTCAAATGGTGATTCTGGAAATGTTCAATATGGAAACAACCTAGGGAGGAAATGGTTGGATAAAAAATACCTTAGGCCAATTCCGACGTCTGCTATTCAACGTAATTCAAACTTAGAACAAAATCCAGGTTGGTAAATAAATATATAAATTATGGATTCTGAGACTGAAACTTAATTAATGAAAACCTATATAAAACATTATGAATAAGAATATTTCAATCATTTTATTTTTGCTTTATACCTTATGTTTAGGATCGTGTGCTAAAGATGAATCACCTTTTGTTTTTAGAAATATTGATGAACTGAATTTTGGCTACACGGAGTCAGAAGAAGAATTTACCGTTAGGACAAATGGAAACTGGGAAATAACTACAGAAGATGACTGGATTTCATTATCTCCTAGTAAAGGAGTTGGAAACGGTGAATCAGTTGAATTTGTTACTGTAAAGGTAGAAAGAAATATGGCTGAGCAACGTCAAGGCAATTTTTTTTTAAATGCCGCAGGTGAATCTTTGGAGATTGTAGTCACACAAGATGAAGGCTTTGTTGATTTAAAAGCAGTTCGTTTAGAAGGAGCACTTATTAAAGGGGAAGCAATTACGGACGCTTCATTAATAATCCCCTATGAGAAGGGACCAGTTGGAGAAAAGGTAAAAGTTAATTTAGAAGTTTTAAAAGAAGCTGCTGAAGGAATTTCTACTTTGAGTGACTTTGAGATTGAAATTGCGTCAGAAAAAGGCGAATTGAAAATACCTTTGGAAGGAACTCCTGCCAAGTCAGGAGAAGTAGAAATAAAGATTTCTATTCCTCTTTTTGATCATGAATCTACAGTTACAGCCACAGTGTTAGCGGAAGATGAAGATCCTTTAGGTACAATATACTTCGAGGAGACATTTGATGATATGGTTTGGGGTGGCGATTATGTTGCATCTGAAAAAGGTATCCGAGGAAGCTTTATGAAAGTTGAAGAAGAAGGGGGAAGTGTGATTGATGAAACACAGCCTATAACTGAAGTCGGAGATGGAACCGATGGTTCTAATGATCTTTTTCTTACCATGGCTCAATCTTATCGGGACTTAAGAGGGATCTTAGGAAGCTGGAAGGGTAAGAGAGTTTATGAAAGACCAGGTCACCTCAAAATAAGCACTGCTGGAAGTAATGATGGTTATTTGACAACTCCAGAATTTGAAAATATTTCTAACGAGACAAATGTAAAAGTATCAGTTGATTTATCAAGATGGAGTACATCTTCACCTAAGATATTTATTGAAGTGCTGAATATGGGCACCACTGAAACTCAATATTTGGAAGTAAATCCAGGACAGCATTCAAGAGAGTGGTTTACACATTCTTTTTATATCCAGGGAGCCTCCAGTCAAACTCGTGTTTCATTTAAAGCCGATGAAAACTCGGAAGGTAGATTTTTTATTGATAACATAATTGTAGAAAAATCAAACTAGTATGTCAAAATATATTTTCGGTATCTTCGTCTGTATCATTAGCTTAAATATAGGGTGTAAAAAAGCTGACTCTGCTGAAGGTTCAAGAAATAAATCCCTCAAATTCGCTACTCAAGTAATTGAGTTAAATGAAGACGAGACATTTCAGCTGGAATTACTCGAAAATAATAAAGAGTATGATCTTACGGAAAACCCTTTAAATGTAAGGTTTAGTGTAGAAAACTCTGAGATTTTAAAAGTAAATGAGAAAGGGATAGTAGAAGCCATTAATCCGGGGGTGACCATTGTATACGCCGAAACAAACAAGCAAAATATTGAGGTAGAAGTGACAGTGTTTAATTCTTTTTTGACTAATAAGATCAAGCAACCTCTAAGAAGTGAGAATATTTTTAGTAAGGGGGTTTATTTAGTTAGAAATACAGTAATTCAAAGTATAGATATAGACTCTGAAGGTTCGGTTTTTTACGATCAATTAGGAGGCCAATTAAAGCATGTTATTTTTGTTGGAAAAGGGAAACCAAATACAGAACTTGAAAGCAGCATGCAATTAAAATATTTTGGGCATGGCACTAATTTGGCAGTAGAAGAACAAGGAGAAGACAGGTTTATATGGATAAATAGTAATGGCCACAAAAAGAACGACGGAGAGTATGGAAGCAATAAAACTTTTTCGAGGATAAAATATGTACCTGGAAAAATAGTTGAAAGATATGAAGAAGGAGATACTTACTACCTTGCGGATAAGCTAAACATTCACCCCGCCATTGATCAGAAAAACGATATTTTAGCCGTAACTACTTCCGGAGGAGGGGATCCGGCTAGATATTTTTATATTTATAAACTTAGTGAAGCTATAGCTTTAAAAGCAAAGTCAATCCGTTTACCTGAGTTGCGGTATGGAGGAGAAGAACAGAATATTGGCGGTCCCCCTGAAACAGTAGTTGAACCTGTGGTTAAGATTAAAGATTTGGGAGATTTAAAGCCCATAGCTAGCTTCAAAGTACAGCCTTCTAATGATTATAAAAAATTAAATTCATATGATTTCCAAGGTTTTGATATCGCGGATGGTAAATTGTATTTTTTTGAAGGGGAAGGAAATGGAAACAATATTGCGAATGGTCCATCAAATGCATTCGTTACAGTGTTCGATTATATGAATGGTAAAGAAATCAGTGAACGGACGAAAGTTGGTGGGATTGCTCGTATTTCTGATTTAGATAATTTCGGAATAACACAAACAGGCTATATGGAAGCAGAAGGTATCAAGATGAAAGATGGTGTATTATACCTAGGTTTTGCTTCAAGATCATATGATGAAAAACGAAGAGCAAATATTCTTATGTACAAATAAATAATGTAGTAAATAAATTCAAATAATGAACTCACTAAACAATACATCATTTTTCGACAAGTCAGGACTGCCCCGCCCATTAGCATGGGGGTATTTAGGAATCATCATTTTTATGATGGGAGATGGTGTTGAACAAGGCTGGCTAAGTCCTTACTTAATCGAAAATG
>Ga0079226_10001850_pt1 | contig 16229 bp, 14 predicted proteins | sample Poulit2014_FD_76345 | JGI IMG/M metagenome (GOLD analysis project Ga0079226, IMG submission 76345) | Agricultural soil microbial communities from Georgia to study Nitrogen management - Poultry litter 2014 | ecosystem: Environmental > Terrestrial > Soil > Agricultural land | place: USA: Georgia...
AAATCATGATATACTGCTCCACCACCTGTAGGTCTTCTTACTACTTGTATATTATTTTCTTCTACATATTTATTATTAATTTCTTCTCTAGCATTTTGATTTTTACCTATTATAATAGAAGGACCATTAATCCATAATATTAAATAATCTTCATCTTTAGGTAAATTTGTAAAACAGTATTCTTCAAAAGCTAGATTATACTCAGCATCATTTGAATTATTTACTATATATTTCATTTTTTATCCCCCCATTGTTTATTATTTTATATTACCAGCTTCCACCAGCTCCTCCTCCACCGGAACGACCACCTCCTCCACTAGATCCACCTGAGCCACCACCAAATCCTCCTCTGCCTCTAGGGCCACCTCTACCTAATCCTCTGAAGAGACTAAAGGTTAACCATCCTCCAAAAAACTTAAAATCTATAAATATAAATATACCCAAAAATATTATTACTAATAAAGGAGATATTCTCCTATCTTCTTCATCTTCTACATTCTCTGATGATATACCTTCTCTAGTATCTAAACTAATATCATATTCTTTCTCTACATAATCTAAAATATCTTCAAAACCCTGTATAATACCAGCATTATAATCACCATCAGAAAAATTTGGAATTATTGAATTATTAATAATTCTTTTTATTCGCCCGGCAGGTAAAGCTCCCTCTAGTCCATAACCTGTCTCTATCCATAATTCATTATCTTCTAAAGAAATCAGGATTAATAATCCATTATCTTCTTCCTTGCTACCTATTTCCCATTTTTCATATAGAGAAGTAGCATATCTATTTATATCCATTGAATCTAGAGAATTTATAGTAGCTACTACTATTTGGGCTCCTGTCTTTTCGTATAATTCCTTATTTACTTCAATTATATAATTTTCCGCCTCATTATCTATTATATTACCTTCATCATAAACATAAAATTCATAGCTACTTTCAGGTAAGGAATCGACTCCATCAACTTTAAAACCAAAAGGAATTAAGAGTAAGATCAATATAATTATACTTGTTCTTTTAATATTGTTCTTCATTATAAACACCTCTTAAAAATCAACTTCTGGAACCTCTGCATCTTCTTCATCTATTTCAAAATATTCTTTTCTATCAAAATTAAATATACCTGCTATCATATTAGTTGGGAATCTTCTAATCTTTCCATTATATGACTCTACTGATTCATTATATCTCATTCTTTCAGTAGATATCTTATTTTCAGTACTTGCTAATTCAGCTTGTAATTCTGAGAAGTTTTCATTAGCCTTAAGTTCTGGATAATTTTCAACTATTACATTTAAATTACCAAGTGCTTGACTTAATTCTGCATCTGCTTCTGCATATTCTTCTGGAGTATCAGCTGATTGGATACCACTTCTAGCTTCAGTGATTTGAGTCAATACCTTTTCTTCATGACTTGCATATCCTTTTACAGTTTCTAGTAAATTAGGTATTAAATCAGCCCTACGTTTCAATTGGTTTTCTACCTGTGCCCATGATCCATCTACACTTTCTTCCATAGATACTAAACCATTATAACTGCTTCCAAGTATGATTGCTATTATTACTACTATTGCTATAGGTATTAATGCCTTCCTCATCATTCTCCTCCTTATTATTCAATATCATATACTTTTATATTATCAATTGCGTCTTTAACTAATCCATCTATATCTAAAGCTTTCTCAGATTCTTCAATATCTTTTAATTTAGGTTTTATAACTGGATGTTTTGGTAAAAATATTGTACAAGAGTCTTTATGAGGTATTATAGATGTTTCATAGGTTTCTATATCTCTTGAAATATCTATAATATCCACTTTATCCATTCCAATTAAAGGTCTTAATATAGGTAAATTTGTAATATTATTAATAACCGATATTCCTTCAATAGTCTGACTTGCTACTTGCCCTAGACTTTCACCAGTTATTAAGGCATTATAATTATTAGATTTAGCAATTTCTTCTGCTATTCGCATCATAAATCTACGAGATAATATAGTCATTTCTTTTTCTGGACAATATTCATTAATTGCCTTTTGTATATTTAACACATTTACACTGTGAAGTTTCATCTTTCCTGTGTATCTAGACATAATCTTCGCTAGATTTTTTACTTTTTCCTCTGCTCTTTCTGAAGTAAAGGGATATGAATGATAATGGACTGCATTTATTTGTACCCCTCTCTTAGCCATTATAAATCCAGCTACTGGACTATCTATTCCTCCTGATAATAATAATAATCCTTTTCCATTAGTACCTACTGGCATCCCTCCATAGGCTTTTATCTTTTCTGTATAAATATATACTCTTTCTTTTATATCTATATATACATATAAATCTGGATCATGTACATCTACTTTTAAATTATTAAATCCTTTTAATACTTTTGCTCCCATAATTCTAGATACTTCAGGAGATTTTATTGAGAATTTCTTATCTGATCTATTTGTTTCTATTTTAAATGTTTCTATATTATTTTTGTCTAATCTTTCTTTGGTAGCTAATAAAGCAGCCTTTTCTATATCTTCCATATCTTTTTCTACTCTTATACATGGACTTATATATACTAGGCCAAATACTTTTTTTAATCTATTTATTATTGTAGGAAAATATTTTTCATCAGCCTCAATATATATTTTTCCTTGGTCCTTATAGATTTCTTCATATCCTATATCTTTAATTACTCTAATCATTTGTCCAATTAATTGTGTTTCAAAATAGCTTCTATTCTGTCCTTTTAATGCTATTTCTCCTACACTTACACTTAGTACCTTTTTCAAAATATCACCTCATCATAATCTTTCTAATTTCATCTACTGATTCTTTTAGTATCTTAATAAAATAGTTTATATCTTCTTTAGTATTTTCATAAGAAAAGCAAATTCTAATAGCCCCTTCTATTTCCTTATCATCAAGACCTATTGATTCTAATATATGACTTTTTTCTGTTCCTTTAGAAGAACAAGCTGAAGTTGTTGATACATAAATATCTTTATCTTCTAAATAATGTAATAATACTTCTCCTCTAGTATTTCTAAAAGAAATATTTAATATATAAGGAGAACTATTTTTCATAGGAGAATTTACTTTTATATCATCAATCTCTTCTTTAATCCGATCTATAGTATACCCTTTTAATTCTCTAACATATTCAGACTCTTTTTTATATCTTTCATCTAATATTTTTATAGCTTCTCCTAAGCCAATTATTCCTTGTAAATTTTCTGTTCCAGATCTTAGCCCTTTTTCTTGATTACCCCCAAAGATTATAGGATTTATATTCATACCTTTTTTAATATATAATCCTCCTATACCTTTTGGTCCATAAATCTTATGACCACTAAAGGAAAAAGTATCTACTCCTAAATCTCTTAATGAAAATTCAATCTTTCCAAAAGATTGAATCCCATCTACATGTAAATAAGCTTCAGTATTTTTCTCACTCATAATTTCCCTAATCTTCTTTATATCTTGTATAGTTCCAATTTCATTATTCACATGAATTATAGATACTAAGATAGTATCAGTCCTTAATTTATTTTTAAATTCATTTAAATCTATATTACCATACTTATCTGTACTTATATAGGATATATCAAATCCTTCCTTTTCATAATTTTTCATTATATTTAATATAGAAGGATGCTCTATACTAGTAGCTATTATATGATTTCCCCTTCTTTTCATATTATTTACTATACTTTGCACTGCTATATTATTACTTTCAGTTCCTCCAGATGTAAAATAAATTTCATCAGAATCTACTTTTAAAACTTTAGAAATTATCTCCCTTGTATTTTCCATTTTTTTTTCAGAATTTAAACCTAGCCTATGAAGTGATGATGGATTTCCAAAATCATTTTTAAAACTTTCATACATCTTTTCTAATACTTCCGATCTTATCCTAGTTGTAGCACAATTATCTAAATAAATCATATTTTCACCTCATCTTTATCTTTAGCGATTTATTATAACCTTTCTATACTATTATAGTGTATTATCCTATTATTATAAAGGATTAAGAAGTTATTGTTTTTCACTTTATTTTTAGTAGATTATATAATTATAAATTTATAGATTGATATTCTTCTAGTAAACTTAAATCCCCTTTTTTATATATCTCTCCATCTTTTAACCATATAACTTTATTACCTAGATAATTAGCACAACGACTGTCATGGGTGATAGTTATCATGGATAATAACTTTCTCTCATTTATCTTATTTAATTCTTCAATCATTAACTGTAAACTCTTATAATCTTGACCTACAGTCGGCTCATCAAATAATAATATGTCTGGATCCATAGCTAGAATAGACGCTAGACTTACTTTTCTCTTTTGTCCTTCAGATAAACTGTGAGGATGTCTATCTTCTAATCCATTTAGCTTGAAAACTTCTATTAATTCCTCAACTCTTTCTTCAGATATAGACTGTAATTGGATTTCTTCCTTAACGGTAGGCATAAACAGTTGATAATTCGGGTTTTGAAGTATTACCCCTATATTAGTATATTTATTTCTACCTTTGTATTTAGAATAAAGTTTTCCTTTTGTAGGTTTTATTAATCCTGATAATAAATTTATAAAGGATGTCTTTCCACAACCATTTTCCCCAATTAATACCCATCTTTCTCCCTCATATAATGAGAAGTCAATATTATCTAAAATTACTTTATCTTTTACCTTCCAACTTATATTTTCCGCCTTTAATAATATTTCATTTTTAGTATTATAAATTAAACTTTTTCCTTTAATATCTAAATTAGCTAATTCTTTTTTGTCTAGAAACCCTTTAAAATCATCTAGATTAGTGAAGAGTTTATAATAATCCTTTTCTAACCATAAAACCTTGTCAGCATAATTAAGAACCCAATCTAGCCTATGCTCTACTAATATAACTGAATAATTACCTTCTTCACATAATGATTTTAAAGTTTCTAATAAGTCCTGTGAGCTTTTTTGGTCTAAATTAGCTAATGGTTCATCTAATAATAGAATTTTCTGCATCATAGCTAAAGTTGTAGCAGTGATTAATTTCTGTTTTTCTCCTCCTGATAATACACTGGAATTTGTATTCACTTCAAGATTCATTATATTTAATGCAGATAAAACTCTTTCTTCTATTTCTTTTCTATCTATTTTAAGGTTTTCTAAAGGAAATGCTATTTCATCTTCAACTTTGTCAAAAATAATTTGTTCATCAGCATTTTGTAGTACACTTCCAATATATTTAGCCCTTTCTAATGTTTCAACATCTAATATAGAACTATCCTTATATTTTATATCCCCTCTTATCTTCCCTTCCTTTAAATAGGGTATAATTCCATTTATACTATACAATAAAGTAGATTTACCTCCGCCAGAAGGACCTGTTATAAATAGAAAATCACCAGAATCAATTTTTAAATTTAAATTCTTAATTATATAGTCTTCGCTATTTTTATATTTTATTGTTAAATCATATATATTTAAACAATTAGTCTCCAATTTAAACTCCCCTAATATTAATTATTATTCCAATTATATTTATACTTAATATTAGTATAATATAAACTATATCCTTCATCTGAATATCTATTATTTTATAATTACTAGCAGTATCATTCATATTAAAAGCTCTAGTTTCTAATGATAAAGCCATAGTATCTGATATATTTATTATTCTTATCATTAATGGAATTAAGAATGCTCTATAGGCTATTTCATGCTTATACCATTTATTATGAATTCCTCGTAATTTCATTGCTTGATAAATTCTTTTTATTTCTTCTTTCATTTTTGATGTAAATCTTAGACTGATTAACAATCCTAAATTTAATCCTCTTGGAAAATTATTTTGATTTAATACCCTTACTAAATTTATAGGATTCATACTTAAAGTAGGTATTGCACTAATACCAAATAATGAAAATCTATAAAATGTAAGTTTAGCTTCTTCCATTGTAGCAAAAACCAGAGTAGTTATTGCTACTACTGTTGATATTATTAATACTATAGGTAGTAATCTTAATATAGAATTAAAATATCCACTTAATAAGTAGACTCCTATTATCAGAAGTAAATAATATACAAACCAGTCATTTCTTACAAGTGATAAACCAATAAAAAAAGTTATTAAAGATCCTAATAATATAAATAAAGGATAAACATCCTCCATATTTCTCACTTCTTCTTTCATTAAAGTTTCCCTGCCTCTTTTAATTCATCACCTATTTTTTGTCCTAGCCTAGCCCCTAAATAACTTAATAATAATGTACCCATTATTAAAATAACTGTAAAAAATATATTTTCTATTTGCCCTCTTATACTTATATCTCTCATTATAGCTGTTACTACTAGGGTTATAGGTAAAGTTAGTGGTACATAAATAGTAGCAGCAAATTTTTTAGATCTATCTGATTCATAACTTTTAAAAATTATATATATTAAAATTTCAGTAATTAGTGCAGCTAGTACTTGATTAAAAAACATAATTGGTGATAAAAATAATAATACTCCTCCTGTAAATATTCCCATAATTGTTAATGCCCCTAATTTGGGAACCTTTTTTAATCCAATAATAGAAAACAATGCAAAAATTGTCGCTGAGAACAACTGTCGCAGCGCATATATATTTGTAAACATTACTAATGGCATAATTAGACTAGATATTAATAATAATACGGCAGATAATATAGCCAAAAATACTATATCTTTTGTTATGAATTTATTTTTCATAAGCCTCTCCTCTATAATAAGTATGTAATAATAGTATACCCATGGGATATAAATTTAGTGCAAAATAGCTATTGCAAACTTTGTCGTTATTTGTTATAATTTATCTACAAGGTTATCCCCCTGATAACCTTTGAATAAGATCTCTATTCCCAATACCCCTTTTGAACGATTTGTTCCATCCAAAACTGGATGAAAGGCTCCTTCCCAGGAGCCTTTTTTTTTATGTAATTTTATGTTAAACTTAATCCATACATAGTAGGGAGGTCTTTTTATGAAAAATAAAGTTGTTATTATTTTTACCGGTGGTACTATATCTATGAAAATAGATCCTGATCTACATGCTGCTATTCCTGCATTAAACTCTGAAGAAATATTGTCTATGGTTACTAATTTAGAGGATATTGCAGATATTGAAGATATTAATCTTTTTAATCTTCCTAGTCCTCATATTACTCCAATAGATATGTTAAAACTAGCACAATCAGTTAAAGAAAATATCGAAAGAGATGATGTTGATAGTGTAATAGTTACTCATGGGACAGATACTTTAGAAGAAACAGCTTATTTATTAGATTTAATTGTAGATAGTGAAAAACCTATAGTAGTGGTAGGAGCTATGCGTAATAGTTCTGAATTAGGATATGATGGTTCTAGTAATATTTCTGCAGCTATCTGTACTGCTACATCTCCTTCTTCTAGAAACAAAGGAGTCTTAGTAGTAATGAATAATGAAGTAAATGCTGCAAGTGAAGTTACTAAAACTAATACTCTATCCCTAAATACTTTCCAATCACCTGAATTTGGTCCTTTAGGAATTGTAGACAACGAAGAAGTAATATTTTATAGAAATATTGTAAATCGTCAATATATCGATACTAATAACTTAGAGGAAAAGGTAGCTTTAATTAAAACTGTAGCAGGTACTGATTCTGATATTATAGACTTTCATATTAATAATAATTATAAAGGCATAGTTATTGAGGCTTTAGGGAGAGGTAATGTTCCACCTGCAATGATTCCTGGTATTAAGAAAGCTATTGATAAGAATATTCCTATAGCCATAGTGTCTCGTTGTTATACTGGCCGAGTATTAGGTACTTATGGATATGAAGGTGGAGGGAAACATTTAAGAGATTTAGGAGTTCTCTTTGGAGGTAATCTTCCTGGACAAAAAGCCAGAATAAAATTAATGTTAATCTTAGGATTAACTAAAGATATGGATAAAGTAAAAGATCTCTTCGAAAAAAATCTTGTGCATTAAAAAAGATATGGATTTTTAATCCATATCTTTTTTAATGCTTATTTCCTCTACATTTACTAAAGGTCCAAATCCTAAAAATTTAATATCGGGATACATTGTCCCAAATCCATAATCTAAATCTATATCTCCATCTTCTACATTACTAATATATTTGTATCTAATCATATCTATAAATTTAGATTCTTTCCATAAATAAATAGAACTCCAATTTAGTCCTTTATCATCACTATATCTACTTAATAATTTATTAGACTCATTCCATACTATCCATAATCTTTCCCCTTCTATAATTAATGTAGGATTAGAAGGATTTCCTTGATTAGAAATATCCACCTCTTTCTCTACAATCATATCCTCTTTAGAATGCAAACATTTTACATATTTTATTATTAGATTTTCATTTTGATACTTAGAATATACTAAATGAAAATAATCTTCTTCCTTTATGATATCTATATATAATTTGTCATTATTATCAGTTAATTTTATTGATTGTTCCCATTTATTATTATTGAAATCAAATCTTTTCATAGATATTTGATTTTCCTGATAATAAAATAACAACATATTATCTCCATCTTTTAATATTTTTATAGGATTTAAAACTTTACTTACCTTTATTTCTTCTACTATAAAATTGGTCCACTCTCCATCCTTTAATAAATAATGATGTATTTCAAATATCCTATCTACACTAGAATTTAAAACTGCATATATTATACTTATAGAATCTGAATTTTGTTTGATATTTAGTTCAAATACTTTTGGTATACTATTTGAAGTTAAATCTATATTATCCAATACTTCTACATCTATAATTAACTCTTTTAAATATTGTTCTCTATTCTGATATATTAATAAGATTTGACCTTTTTTATTTACTAATATATCAAATTCTCCTAATACATCCCTAACAATTATATCTTCCTTAGTTTCAGTATTAGTATAATAATTCATAATTATTTTATTACCTATATTTCTAAATATGTATATTTCATCTTCTTCTGTATGAACTATAGAAGCCCTATTATTGTATAATGTCATTATTTCACTTCCTTCCAAAGTATTCCTCATATTATTTATATTGTTATTTCTACATATTTATGATAAAAAGTAACACTTTACCACTATTTGAATAAGTTATAATTAAGTACTAAAAATACTAATTATTTTGAAAGGATGATAGTATATGTCTTCAAGAAAAAGACCTGATCATAGACCAGATTATGGATATCACGATCACGATTGTAAAGATGACCACAAACATGACCACTGTCACGATCACCATCATGGGCATCACCATCATGATCATTGCCATGACGATCATTGTCATGATGATGAGTGTTCTTTATTACCAATCGAGGAAGGATGCTGTACTGCAACTACAGGTTGTGAATGGGATGGTACTCTAAGAAATATTGTTACTGAACCTATATTTACTCAAAAAGTATATGATGCAGCATTATCAAATTTACAAGCTTTAAGTACTCTTAATAATGTAAAATTTTATCCTGAATTACCAAGAGGTTGTAGAGTAATTAAAATAATAGATGTTAGATGTAAGAAGTTCTTTAAACCATCTAATATTAATGATCCTAGAAACTTCAAGATAAAACCTAAAGTAGAATTATCTGGTGGAGAATTCATAAAAGACGAAAAGGGAAAATATGTAGAAGTAGTAGGTCCAGATGGACTTCCTAGCCAGAAATTAATATATGCAGACACAGAGGAATGTGATTGTGAAGGTAAAGGTACACCAGTATTTGGAACTCAAAAAATTAAAATAACAGGAAATGTTACAATCGAAATTGAACTTTTAATAGCAGGTCCTAGAGATAGAAGGAGAAAATTCACAATAAAAGCTAATGTTCCGATTACTTCAAGGAATTCACCATTAGTTCTAACTAATTTCTTTGAATTATGTATACCATCTGTAGAAAACTCAGCATTTTTCCCAAGATATACAGAATTTTGTAATGTATCTTGCGAAACAAGATTAGCAACTAATAGGGCAGCACGAGATCTTAAAATATGTCCAGATACTAGGGCAATCACTGTAGATTTAATAATCGCATTATGTGCATCTTGTGAACAAAAGATCTTAGTACCATCACAACTATGTGTGTTATCTTCAGGTTTCCCTAAATTATCGCCTGAGACTTCACCTATATGCTCTACCTTCCCAACTCTATTTCCTAAACAAATAGATGAAAATAGTCAAACAAATCCAGATCACGGCTGTCATGATAAACCTTTTAAATTTTCCATGGACAACGAACACAATATGTCAGTAATGGAATTTGAAGATGAGGATTACTAAAAATAAAGTAGAGAAGTAGACATCATCTGATGTCTACTTCTCTACTTTATACATATTCGATTCCTTAAAAGCCCATTTACCACATTTATCACCATATCTAGCTAGCAATTCATTATCCTCTTTTATCTCTAAAATTTCACATATATTAGAGCAATCCTTACATTCTATTGTACCTACCTCGTAATTATGTTTATATAAATCTATTCCTTTAAAGTTAGTATATCCTTGAGATAATGCCTTTTCTTTACCTAGTATAGCTGCTCCCATGGCACCCATTACATCGTAATGAGGTGGTACAATAACTTCCATATCTAATGCTTCTTCAAAAGCTTGTCGTATTCCTTGATTAGCAGCTACCCCTCCTTGAAATAAGATAGGCCCTTGTATATTTTTACCTTTTCCTACATTACTCAAAAAATTTCTTACTAAAGCATCACATAATCCTTTAATAATATCTTCTTGATTATGTCCAAATTGTTGTTTATGAATCATATCCGATTCTGCAAAAACTGCACATCTACCAGCTATTCTCACTGGATTTGTAGATGTTAAAGCTTTTTCTCCAAATTTATCAATAGGTATATCTAATCTTAATGCTTGACGATCAAGAAATGATCCAGTACCAGCAGCACATACTGTATTCATAGCAAAGTCTACTACTATACCATCTCTCATAATTATTATTTTAGAGTCTTGACCTCCTATTTCTATAATCGTCCTAACCTCAGGATTATAATCTAGACCTGCTATTCCATGAGAAGTAATCTCATTTTTTACAATATCAGCTCCTGCAATAATAGATGCTAAATATCTCCCACTTCCTGTAGTACCTACTCCTAATATATTTCCTTCACCATAATCCTCTGCTAATTCTTTAATACCAGATTTTATTATTTCTATAGGCTCTCCTTGAGTCCTTAGATATCTATTAAATACTAATTCATTATCATTATTTATTAATACAATATTTGTACTTACTGAACCTACATCTATGCCTAGATAATAATTATCCAATTGCAATTTTCTCCTTTCTCTTTTTGATTAAATCTACATATGCTTCTAATCTAGTTAAATATCCAGCTTCTCCAGTCATTTCATCTACTACTAAAGTCATAATTGGAAAATCTAAATCTTTATTTACAGTCTTTAATATACTTTTAGCAACTATTTCAGGCATACAATTTAGAGGTAAGATTTGAATAACTCCATCATAACCAATATTATTATAATATATTGCACTACCTACAGTTTCACGACCATGACCTCCTACTAAAGTTTCTAAATAAGGTTTAGCTAGTTTAAGTTTCATATTCTCTTCTTTTGATCCAAAAGGATAAGAATATACATGGTGTTCAAACCACTTAGTAGGAGTTAAAGACTTCTCTACTAATACACCCATATTCCCTAACTTTCTCTCTATCTCCAAATTTACAAAAGGCTCAATTATAGTATAAATCTCTCCTATAATTCCTATTTTAATCGGATTATGATTTTTATCTAATTTAATATTATTTAAATCCTCTCTAGTTTTTTTAATTAAATCTAATGTTTCTTTTTTTCCATGGGTTTTAACTGCTTCTATATAAAAATTATCCATAATATTATTTACTTCACTTTTATCATATGCATAAGCTCTTATCTCATTTGAAAACTGTGTTAATTCATCTGTCATCTTTATAAGATCTAAAGCTGGTTTTATATTTTTTACAATATTTATAATAGAATTTGATCCTGTAAATCTTCCTACATTCTCTTTAAACTGTTTAACTCCTTCTCTAGGAGGTTCTATTACAATTATCTCAGCATCATATCCAAGTTTCCTTAGTATATCTTCTTGTATCATTCCATATAATCCAAATCTACAAGGTCCACAGCTTCCTGTAATAATTATTGTATCTGCACCCTTTTCTATACTTTCTATATAATTACCTATAAATATTTTAAAAGGAAGACACATCATTTCAGGTGAATATTTAGCTCCTAATTCTAAAGTTTTTCTACTGCATCTTGGTGGAGCTATAACTTCATGACCTAATTCTTCTAAATAGGATTTACCAGCAATATATACATTACCTAAATGAGGGAATGTTATCTTCACTTCTATCCCTCCATTTCATCATATCTAAGAATGCTTCTATTCTAGTATCAAAACCTGCTTCACCAGTTTGTTCATCTAGAGTTAATTCCATAATAGGGATATTATGCTCAGTAGCTTTATGGGATACTATATATGATAATATGGAATCTAAACCACAACCAAAAGATGATAAATATATTATTCCATCTATTTTTCCCTCATCCATTAATTTAAAAGCTGAGCCTGTAGTCTTTCTTCCATGGGTCCAAAACATCCTTTTAGGAATTTTATTCGAATACTCTCTTATATCTGAGTTATTAATATCATCTGACACAATTATATTTATATTCATATCTCTTAATTTATTAATAATATTCATATTGATAAAATTATCATATACATTATAAGAATGTCCTAATAACAATATATTTATTTCATTTGAGCCTATTCTATTGTCTTCATTCCCAATAATTTTCTCTCTTATCCATTTGTTTTGTATATCTGGATCTTTTATAGCATTTTTATAAGCTCTCACATTCTCTCTTCTTTCTATATTTAATCTTTCCCCTATATCAGAAAAATGTCTTTTAAAATTATTCCTTTTAAACAAGTTTAATTGTACATCTATTATTTCCGGTAATTCATTTATACTATGTTTAATCATATCTGGAAGTCCTAATATCTTAGGACAACAATATTCTTTTTTGTATATACTTATTATCTTAGGTATAAACAAATAATCTACTTTATCTTTTAAATACTCTACATGACCATGAAATATTTTGACTGGTAAACAAGCTTCATCAACAGAACTATGTATCCCCATATTTAATATATCTTTATTAGTATTAGGTGAGGAAACTAATTCATAATCTAACTCCTTAAAATATCTTTCCCATATTGGATAAAATTCGTAATACAACATTCCTCTAGGGACCCCTATCTTTTCTACCATAAAACATTCTCCTTTCCTACTCTCATAGTATTGACTAAATGGTTAAATTATATAACTGTACAAAAGATATTTTATGATATAAAATTTGTTAGAGGGTGATTATATATGGAAATAATAGAGACTATATTCTCTGATGATTTAAATGTAGATAGTAATATTGTTAAAGAAGATTCTTGTTTCTTAGATATAGAAACAACTGGCTTAAGTAGGCATAAGAATACAATATATTTAATAGGAATTTTATATTTTAATAAAGATAAGAATTCCTGGACATTAGCTCAAATATTCGCTAATAATCAAGATAAAGAAAAAGAACTACTCTTAGCTACTATGGATTTGTTATCAAATTTTAATCAAATCATAAATTATAATGGAAATTCTTTTGATATTCCTTTTATCAATCAACGTTTACAGCATCATTCTATAGATAATTATATATCTAAAGATAAATCTTTAGATATATATGCTATAGTCCGTAGTAATAAAAACATATTAAATTCAAAAAATTTAAAATTAGAAACTATTGAAGAATATCTTGGCATATATAGAACAGATATATATTCTGGTAGGGATTGTATTAGGTTTTATAAAAATTATGTGGAAAATGGAGAAAAAGAATTAAAAGATAGAATATTACAACATAATTATGATGATCTATATTACCTTTTAAGGGTAGTTGAAATTATAAATATATTAGAAGATAAAAAGTCTTTTAATATACTCTATAAGAATGAATCTGTAAAATTTACTATAGATACTATTAAACATTCTAATGATTTTCTTATAATTAATGGATTTTATTCACCTCAATACAAAATTAATCAAATGTATTATGAAGAGAATTATAAATTACTAATCAAAGAAGATCATCATTTTGAGATTTCTATAGAAATTCAAAAAGGTTTAGTAAATCCTGAAGAAATTTCCCTATTTATAAATAGAAAGGAATATCCTATTGGTAATATTATAGGAAAATCTCCATATAATCTTCCTGAAGATATAATATTATTAAAAATAGAGAAACAATATATTATAGAGAACATTAAGCAAGTAATATTATCCCTATTTAAAAGTGTTTTATAATAGCAAATTAAAAGCATAAACTAGGATATAATATTCTATAAAAATATAATAATAGAATTTAATTAATAGTAATAGGTAGGTGTAGGTATGGTTAAATTTAAGAATGTATAAAAAGTTTATAATACAATTTAATATATTATAAGCCATAAGATAAAGCAATTCTTAATTGATGAATATAATCGGTCAAGTAATCCTACATTCTAATAAATCTTATATTACCACAAAAAAAGAGTAGACTATATATAGTCTACTCTTTTTAAATGGTGGGCCTTCAGGGACTCGAACCCCAGACCTACCGGTTATGAGCCGGGCGCTCTAACCAACTGAGCTAAAGGCCCTAAATTTAATTTAGGTTATTTGGCAGTCTCGCTACATAAATCTATTTGCTGGTTATACTCACATAGATTTGGTGCTCCTTGCCCTTAACCTACCATCAATTTATAAAAATCCATAAATTAGGTTAGGTTATAATGGTGGGCTTAGGTGGATTCGAACCACCGACCTCACGCTTATCAGGCGTGCGCTCTAACCAACTGAGCTACAAGCCCTAAATTATTAACATTTAGGATTACATAGTATTATTTGCGGCTTATCTATACCAATCTGAAGTTTAACCTACCACTTTAAAGATTTAATGGTGGGCTTAGGTGGATTCGAACCGCCGACCTCACGCTTATCAGGCGTGCGCTCTAACCAACTGAGCTACAAGCCCTAATACTATTAAGTATGGCAGGGGTGGCAGGATTCGAACCCACGGCATTCGGTTTTGGAGACCGACGTTCTGGCCTCTGAACTACACCCCTATACCATTTTGGTGCCCAAAGCCGGAATCGAACCAGCGACACATAGATTTTCAGTCTATTGCTCTACCGACTGAGCTATTTGGGCACATTTAAAAATATAATTTTCAGTCCTCTGCTTATACCGACTGAGCTATTTGGTCAATATAGCTATTTGGTCAATATACAATTTTGGTTTGTCCACTTGATTAAGTAAAAATGGTGGGCCTTCAGGGACTCGAACCCCAGACCTACCGGTTATGAGCCGGGCGCTCTAACCAACTGAGCTAAAGGCCCCACATGGCGGAGAAGGAGGGATTTGAACCCTCGCACCCTTATACAAGGATCTACTCCCTTAGCAGGGGAGCCTCTTCAGCCTCTTGAGTACTTCTCCTTATATGGCGGAGAGAGAGGGATTCGAACCCCCGTGGGCTTGCACCCTAACGGTTTTCAAGACCGCCCCGTTATGACCACTTCGGTATCTCTCCATGATTACAAACTATAAAAAAATTGCCCTAAGGCATGTTTTATTAAAATTGGTGATCCATCCGCGACTCGAACGCGGGACTCCCTGATTAAAAGTCAGGTGCTCTACCGACTGAGCTAATGGATCAAATAAAATGGCTGGGGTGACAGGACTCGAACCTGTGGGATCACGGAGTCAAAGTCCGTTGCCTTACCGACTTGGCTACACCCCAACTATATGGCGCGCCTAGGAGGATTCGAACCCCCGGCACATGGATTAGAAGTCCATTGCTCTATCCTACTGAGCTATAGGCGCATGCTTAAGTTTAATGGAGCGGGTGAAGGGGATCGAACCCTCGCAACCAGCTTGGAAGGCTGGGGCTCTACCACTGAGCTACACCCGCGTAATGTATAATTAAATATTATATTTTAAAACTACTATAATGGTGGAGGAGACTGGATTTGAACCAGTGAAAGCTTAGCTAACGGATTTACAGTCCGTCCCCTTTAGCCACTTGGGTACTCCTCCGATTTAGTTAGATTAAATGGAGCTGGCGAGAGGAAT
>Ga0079226_10001851_pt1 | contig 16227 bp, 21 predicted proteins | sample Poulit2014_FD_76345 | JGI IMG/M metagenome (GOLD analysis project Ga0079226, IMG submission 76345) | Agricultural soil microbial communities from Georgia to study Nitrogen management - Poultry litter 2014 | ecosystem: Environmental > Terrestrial > Soil > Agricultural land | place: USA: Georgia...
AACCGTTGTAGACGAAGTGACTGGTGCGGTTTTATCGAGTAGCCTTTTTCCGCAAGGAACTGGTTGGGCAACTATACCCGCTCGAGGTATCGTCTACATTCAAGACCCAGAAGGCGCCACGCTCTTAGATTATCGACGGTAATTCCGTCGATAAAGGACGAAATAACTGGGCACGATACCTAAGACATAAATCGTCTCGTCTCTCCCCGATACGGAGAGACGAGACTTATTTAATATTGTCCATGCTAATTTTCTCACGTGCCACTCGAGTTAATTTCTTAGCGGCCTGCGATACCTGATACATCGACGTTGTGCATGAACCGGCGGCCCTGACCTTAAATAAGAGGCGTTGTGCGTAACTGGCGCTTACGCTTGTTTAAACACTCGTTTTCTGATCCAACCTCGGATGGAAGTGATGTCATGCGAATGGTCGGGGCGCACGACGATGACAACCCCCAAATTCATGTCTCCATAGGCAAGCGTGTTTTGGTCCTGAACCACCGGTACGAAGCACTTTCGATCCTCAATGACATTTTCATCGGTGTCTTCTTCACCATCGGAAGTATTCTTTTCTTTTTTTCTGCCCTCGAAACATGGGCTATTACTATGTTTTTGCTCGGTAGTATTGAATTTCTGCTACGTCCGGTAATCCGCTTGGCGCGACGGTTTCATACGCAGGGGCATGACGAAGATCCGGATGACGACAGTTATGATTATTGAAATCTGAATTCTTGTTCGCGGGGGTCAGGTGGCTCGGTTTGGAATCGCGTTACTTTATGTGAACCGTCACAAAAAGGTTTAATCGCTGACGCTCCACAGCGGCACAGCGCGACTGTGCGCCGATTCGTTTCAATCACTTCGCCCTCGGAATTCGTTATCGTAAATTCGCCTCGTACTAGCAAGGGCCCATTGGGGCAGGCAACTATTTCAGCGTCTTGTTTCATTATGGAATCCCCAGGCCTGCGAGCGGCTCTTTGCGCAAAGCTGATTGTCCTTGTTGCCATCGGTTCAAGGCCCTTTCGCCTGCCCAGCCATCGATTGTTAACGATGCGTTCGCGCCGAACATGACGTCGGTAAGAAACGATGAGTCGCCCTCGACGACACCGCCAGCTAGATCTCGCCCTGCAATTTGTTCGTGAATCGCATCAGCTTCAACATGCTCGTCGAAGTAGTCAGTAACATCTGAGCCATAGCCAAATCGTCGAAAGCCATCGCCCAGGAGGCGATTTGGCAAGGAAGACGTCATTTCATAAGCAGCGTAGTGACCTGCCATTGCACCTCGAAGCCGCCGGTTCATTCCGAAAAGGCCCATCATCGTGAATGAAGCAATTGTGATGGCGGGGACTAGATCAAGATAAGCCCCATATGTTGAATCTAGACCTAGAGAACGCATAAGACGAGCGAAAATTTCCGAGTGCATTCTTTCTTTTCGGCCTGCTCCATATTCATCGGTCTGGATTTCAACTAAAGCGGCTTTGGCGCGCCCTTCGAGTCTTGGAATCGCCCAAGTTTGCGGATCTGCTTCTTTTAAGGTGTAGACAGAACGTAGAATCACAAATTCTATAATTTCTTCATGCTTTGCTTCTTTTGCGATATAGCGTGCTTGGCTGGGGCCAGGCTGCGGGCTCGTTAGTGCGAATAAGGCTTTAGAAACTGATTCAGCGTCGGGAGCGGGCAGTGGTGGCAAGGAAACGTCGAGGCGTAACTGTTTCTCAAATTCGTTTTCGATGATGTTTCGCGCCTCCGTCATTGTCGGGTTCCATTCCCATGCGTCATCTGCTGGCAATAACGAACCATAGTGCAAACTCTGCGAGATAAGCAGCGATAGTTGAAGGTCATCATCGTAGATTAGATTCTGCGAATTAGCGCTAACTTCTCGGATTGAATCCGGCAAACTCGCTAGCATTTCTTGCGACTCTGCGGGGGAAGAGTTCAAGACCTTGAGCAAGGCTGAACTGATCGGTCCTCGTGCCTCAAACTTATTCTGTTCCGCCATGCCATCCTCCGATACGTGAATGTGACGGTTCCTTACAACGGGTGCGCACAAACTTCCTTAGCGATTACTTCAGGCTAGGCCTCAACGGCAGAACTCTCGACTCGAATTGGCTAATCCTTGGCCATTTAAATGGCGCTTTTCTCGCCCTCTGTCGCCAAGAAGTTAAGGAGAGGGGAAGCGCTTCTGAGTGCGAAGTGCTTGAAACGGTGTTGTACTCAACTAGTCGACACAAAAATTCAAGAGTTGCGGCAATCGCGCTCCTCGATTCAATTCAGCAGTTGTTCGACCTAGGCGCAGAGGCGCGCTTGCTGTGACTTTCCACCACGTCACTAGAGCTTTGGAGAACCATCATGAGTTCGAGGAAGTTTCGTATGGGGGTATGGGCAATAGGAATTAGTTTTGTTTCAGTTGCTTGTTCGCAGGGCATGGGTAGTTCTTCGGAAAGAGCAGGAGATGCTGCAGATTTTTCTGCAGATGCCGACCTAGATGGCTCGCTAGAAATTATGGGTTTCGGTACGGAAGATGAGATCGCAACAGTTCGATATGACCGCGCTGACGAAGAATTGTCGAATGTCGATTTTGATCTCGTTGAAGGTGAACTTGACATTCAGCAGTTCCTTACCGCTGCCGCTAGTGGAGATGCGCCAGGATTGGTGTACGCCAATCGAGATCAGATAGGAATGTTCGCTTCACGGGGCGCGGTAATACCGTTAGACGCTTGTATAGACGGAGAAGGAATAGACGTCGATGCTTTCCGTCAACCCGCTCTTGAGCAAGTGACGTTTACTGGCGATATTTATGGCATACCAGAATTCAACTCCATTCAAATGACGATGGCTAACTCAGATCTCCTGTCTGAGCATGATCTATCAATAAATGACGTTAACGGTAGTGATTGGGATGCGATTTCTAACGCGACTGAGGCAACGTATAGAAGCAGTGGTGGCGATCTTGAAGTGATCGGATTTGATTCGAAGCTTCCAGAATTTTTGCTCCTGTGGGCGAAGGCAAATGGTGCCGATTTAATTTCGGACGACGCAAGGACGGCGCAACTCGATCATCCGAAGGTTGTTGAAGCGCTTGACTTCGCGAATGAAATCTATGAGAAACAGGGCGGATTTGGCGGAGTAAAAGCTGCTCGAGATTCCGCTGATTTTTTTGGTGAGAAAAACCAGTTTGCTACCGACGTTTTAGGTGCAATGCCAATGGAACATTGGTATGTAAACGTCCTCAATGAAGTTTCATCGGACGCACCGATTGCGTTTGATTCGTTTAAAGATCGCGGCGGCGACACCCTGGCTTACGCTTCTGGGTCCGCGTGGGCTATTCCCTCAGGAACGGAAGAAAGTGAAGCTGCAGCGTGCCGATTCATCAAGGTAATGACTGAGACAGACACGTGGATGGAAGCGGCTCAAGAACGGGCTGAGCAACGTGCTGATGGGGGCGAGTTATTTACCGGTTTACTTACCGGAAATCGCGAAGCAGACGAAGCCATTCGTGATGAGTTCATTACTGATGATGCGCCTTCCCCTTGGGACGACGCGATCGACGCCATATATGACGCTAATGAACACACGTTTTCGCTCCCGGCTAACCCTGCCGATGCTCAATTTAAAACAGCGTGGCAAGACGCTGTAAACCGCGTGCTCAATGGCGAAATGGCGCCGGAAGAGTCTCTGGAGAAGGGACAAAAAGAAGCTCAGGACGCACTAGATGAAGCTTGGGAGCAGTGGGAGGACGAGGAGTGAAAGATGACTACCTTGCCTCTATTATGGCGTCGCAAAAACTCTAACCAAAACGGGAAAAAGCGGCGCCCTAACCTACAACCCTCTTTCAAATCAGCGCTGTTATTTTTAAGCCCGTGGATCATCGGTTTTCTGGTATTTACGGCTTGGCCAGTGCTCTACAGCGGCTACTTAGCGTTCACCGATTATGACGTTATTAACGATCCGCAGTTCATAGGCTTCGATAACTTTCGGCAACTACTGGAAGACGAAAAAATTCGTCTCTCGCTGTGGAATACGTTCTATTTCACAGTGATCCAAGTGCCGTTACTAATAACGATTGCCCTGTCACTGGCGCTGCTACTAAACCGTGCTGGGCGCGCCGCCGGGTTTTTCCGAACCGCATTTTTTCTACCGAAAATGACGCCGCCGGTGGCCGTGGGAATCATGTTATTGCTGTTGTTTAACGGCCAAGATGGCGTCATCAATAAGTTTTTGTCACTGTTTGGTATCTCCGGGCCCAACTGGACTACGGACCCCAGTTGGGTGAAACCCGGCATTATCTTGATGAGCTTATGGACTGTCGGGTCATCGGTCATCATCCTGTTGGCGGCGCTACGTAACGTCCCGCAGGAGTTGTATGAATCCGCTCGCGTTGATGGCGCGAATTTTTGGCAACAGACGACGCGAGTAACGATCCCGATGATTTCAGGGACCATCTTTTTTCTTGTCATAGTGAACACTATCGCCGGGTTTCAAACGTTCACCGAGGCTTACACAGCATATTTCGGAGCGGGGAACAGCACCTATGACAACAGTTCGGCCCTGTTCTATGTCATATATCTCTTTCAACAAGCGTTTGAATACTTCCATATGGGCTACGCCTCGGCGATGGCTTGGGTCTTATTCCTCATCATCATGATCATTACTGTGATTCAGCTCCGAGTATCTAAACGCTTTGTTTACTACGAGGGGGAGCAACAGTGACTAAAGCCATCGAATCTCAACCTATCGTCCTTCCAGAACCCGGCGAACTTTCCGTAGAACTTGCGAAGCATAGTCCTGGCCGGCGGCCTAAGCGAAGGCTTAAACGTGCTGTTATTTTAGGCTTATTGACTCTGGCTGCCGTGGTGTTTATTTACCCTTTTATATGGCTTCTGAGCGCGTCGTTAAAGCCCCGCGGCGAAGTTTTCGATAATCAATTAATCCCAGAAACTTTAACCTTTGATAACTACATCAATGTTTGGAATGAGGCCCCGGTGGCCTTATGGCTATTCAATACCGTCCTTGTCACAGTATTAGCGGCTACCACTGTCACGATGTCGAGCGCCATGGTGGCGTGGGGATTTTCGTATTTTCGCTTTCGAGGACGAAACACGCTGTTTTTCTTGGTACTTGCCACCATGATGCTCCCAGGAGCGGTCACGATGGTCCCCACTTTCCTAATCTGGAACTCCGTGGGTCAAGTAGGGACGCTGACTCCTCTTTGGGCGCAGAACCTATTCGGTTCAGCGTTTTATATCTTTTTATTGCGCCAATTCTTTCTTGGGTTGCCCCGCGATTCATTTGAAGCGGCCCGTATAGATGGGGCGAGTAACTGGACCATTTTTTGGCGTATGGCTGTGCCGTTGACGAAACCGGCCATCATCGTCACGCTACTTTTTGAGTTTCAAGCCGCATGGACAGACCTGATGCGCCCGCTTATCTACCTACGCGATTCATCTACATTCACAATTCCTCGGGGTTTGAAAGCAATGTTGGACCAGTTCGGTTTTGGTGGAGAATGGCATTGGGAGGTCGTCGTAACGGCAAGTGTGATTACAACTGTGCCCATGATAGTTATCTTTTTTCTTGGACAAAAACATTTTATTGAAGGGATGGCTACTACTGGATCAAAAAACTGAATTCAGGCCAATCACCGACGGTGGGCCTCTTTACTAAAGGTTCGTGCCTAAAGGAGTTGCTGTGGAAGAATTCAGGAAAATCGGGAAAACTTCATCGGGCCTAGTGGCATCTCAAAAACGCACCGTGCTGGGTGAGCGGGAGCTAAATGAGATGCTTGATCTGGAAAAGACTTCACAAACGTTTTCACGGCAAGTTGGATTGATGGCTCTCGACCTCCACGGAGTCAGCGACAGTAATGAAGTCGTACGCACAGTTGTGAAGTATGCCTCCTCGTTACTAACGTGCCATGACGTTGGAGTCCTGCTTACCTATCCCACAGTGACGTATGCCTCGTCATATGGAGGCAACGGTCGAGGACTTATCGATAAAGTGCCCACGTTCGAAGCTCGGGAGAGCGAAGCCATTGCTATTGACGACACCCGAGTTGGCACGGAATTGCCAGAATGGTCATCAGCTGTCGATCAACTAGGTTTCCGCAGCGTTGCCAGCCTGCCGCTCCTTACAAACAGGCGCCTATACGGAGTACTGAACCTTTTTCATCGTTATCCCAATGTCTTTAAGGATAGGCGCTTAGCTTTCGCGAACCTTTTTGCCATGCACAGTGCAATTGCGTTGGCAACGTCTATGGAAGAGAGCGCTTGAAAATACAGGTACGAATAGGACGAGGGAGTTGAAATGCATCCAACGGATCAGGTTTTAGACATGTTCGTTTCCACCGCCGATACTCTCGTTAAGTCTTATGACGTGGTCGATTTCCTCGGCGGACTTGTAAATAACGCAATAACCATTACGGGAACAGCTGCCGCGGGCATTTTGCTGCGCGACGAAGAGGGCTATCTCGAATGTGCCGCAGCGTCGACCCAGGGAGCGGAACGGCTAGAAGTTTTTCAGTCCCAACGCGAGCAGGGGCCCTGTGTGGACGCGTGCCGCACGGGCGGGCCAATGGTCAATCTGCGGCTTAGCGCCAGAGATGCCCGCGCCCGATGGCCAGAATTCGTTCCGAAGGCAGTGGCGCAAGGATATGAATCCGTCCACGCCCTCCCGCTCCGCCTGCGAGATGACCGCATCGGGGCGTTGGGCCTTTTTGGAACGGACCGAGCGAACTGGAGTGTCCGAGACGTACACGTTGTTCAAGCTTTGGCCGATATAGCAACTATCGGGATTTTGCAACAGCGCCGTATTGAGGAGAAAGTTGAGGTTGCTGCGCAGTTAAAGCATGCTCTAACGAGCCGGATTATCATTGAACAGGCCAAAGGCGTGTACGCGGAACGCAGCGGTATAAGTGTAGAAGAAGCCTTTGTTATCTTACGGTCATTTGCTCGGCATCACCGAATTCGTCTCACTGATGTGTGTGACCGGTTGCTCAATGACTCCGCTGAGTTTGAAGAACTCGCACAGTACGCTAGAGCGCTTTCTGAAATGAAACCGTCGATTGGGGCCGTGCCATCGAGGTTACGCTCGGAATAGCGTGGATACCTTAAACTCGGCTGCCGCGCCGGATAATAGACATGATCGCTGAAACGATTAAAAGAATGATGCCGAGCCAGATGAGAAAACGAGCTGCTTCTACTGCGATCCCTAAAACGGTCAATACTACGCCGACTAAAATCAATACAAGCCACATGATATTTCTCCAAAAGTAGGAGGATTCTGGATCATTTGAGTAATAAATGATCTTTTCAGGTCGTTGCAACTACCTCTTACGGTACGCCTCTACGACTAGTTCCGCTTGGTGGAATAAAACCAATTGAGATAGCCGCGTTCAAGAAGAAATTTAAGATACCACTTGTGGTGAGTTACCTTGCTGGTTAGGCTTTAGAGTCCATCGTCCAAGTCCCTGACGACGTCCATTTTCATGCGGCGAAGAGGGAACCGGAATGTTGAATGCACAAGACGCAGCGGTCAGTTTTCATGCTCTGGAATTCGGCGATACTGAGTTAATTCGCCGTGATGGCCCATGGAATATTCAAACTGTGCGTGCGACCGGGGTCATGTACGAGAGTTTTCCTTGCCGCAGCGCGCAAATGTCGCGTGAATTGGCGGGGATTGACAACACAGTTGACGTTTTGTGCGCACTGGTTAAATATGCCCGCGCGCTGCTCATGTGCGACGAGGCTGCCGCAACTGCGCTCGAACGTGCTTGCTCCACTGAGCCGGGTAAGACCGCGACGCAATCCGGTTGCCCAACTGATGAACCAGGGCGGGCTTGCTCCGGATCGCCGAGAGACGAAGTGATTCATGGCAATGACTTCTACTTTGTCTGGGATACGGCGAAGAGCGATCTATGGCCGGAATGGTCCACTGCTGTTGCGGAATTGGGCTACGGGAGCGTCATGGTGTTACCGCTGCAAACCCGTGAGGGGTACCGGGCTCTTTTGAATCTCTTTTCCAGGCAGAAATACGGGTTCGGGGGTCTTGAAGTTGATCAAGCACTGGTCTTCGCCAAAACTGCGATCGTGGCGCTGGGAGCCGCCGAGCAAAAAAATGCCGCGACAGTGCCACAAGCAGCAAGTTAACCAATTTCTATCGGAGGAGCGAGAACTATGCCGCAGCAAGCATGGAACAGTAAACGTGAGCGCCAATATCAACACATTAAGCAAAGCGAGCAGAACGAGGGACGCAGTGCGGACCGGGCCGAAGAAATTGCGGCTCGCACCGTGAACAAGGAGCGGGCGCGGTCCGGTGAGAGCAAGACTTCCAGTCGTGAATCAACACGAGACGTTTCTGCTCCGCATCGTGGCGGCAAACGCTCCGGATCCGGGCCGGGAGGCCGTACAAAGAATCAACTTTATGCGGAAGCGAAACGCAAAGGCGTATCTGGGCGGTCAAAGATGAATAAAGAAGAACTTCGGAAAGAAGTAGACAAATAGAGGCTGGGTGAAACACAAGGGAGTAATCATGACTGAATTATCAGGTAAAAGCGCACTAGTAATTGTAAGTCAACGCGGTGTAGAGCAAGACGAAATCGAGCAGCCTGTTACGCAATTAGACGCTGAAGGTGCAAGCGTAACGGTGGCTGCACCGACACGGGACCCGGTGCAGAGCCAGATTCGAGACTGGGAACTAGGAGACCAAATAACTCCAGATGTGGCATTGGCTGATGTAGTCAGCGCCGAATATGACCTGCTGGTTATTCCTGGCGGAGTGTTGAACGCTGACACCGTGCGCACGGATGAAAATGCCCAGCGGATTGCCAATGATTTTGTAGCGTTGAAAAAAACAGTCGCTTCTTTGTGTCATGGGCCGTGGTTGTTGGTCGAAACCGGTGCGATTGCGGGCAAGCAAGCGACCTCGTATCCGTCGCTTAAAACCGACATTGTTAACGCCGGTGGAAATTGGCACGACAGCGAACTCGTGCGGTGTGGCGCTAAAGATTGGACGCTCCTCACATCACGTGGCCCACATGATTTGCCGGCATTCATTCAGGCAATGAAAGACGAAGTATCAGAGGGATAGTTCGGTAGATCGCAATATAGGCAGTATTGGCCTGAGGATTGGGCGCCCTCGGCGGGATTCGAATCTCATGTTTACTGGTTTTGCCATGCGCAATATTCGTGTCGGTGCGGACGAATTAACGCAGGAGGCGCAGATGCGAGTTCCGAGGCATTGGCGTGAGGTTGCGCGGAAAGTTATGCAGTGTTTCGTCGTCGGTCACGTAATTCCACGGAGGCCAAGATTCCAAGAGAAGCCAATGTAGCGACTGTTATTAGGATTTCTATGTGTTGGCCTAACAAAATTCCTGAGGTGATCCCGTCACGGAGCTCGAGGTCCGCCAGCATATGCCCAGGGGCATCTGCAGGTAAAGCCTCAATGACCGAACCATCAGCAGCGATCATTTGACTGGTTCCGGTGGTGGAAAGATTGACTACACTTCTCCCGGTTTCAATAGCGCGTAGTCGAGCGAAGGCCAGTTGCTGTAGGTTTTCGTCGGTGCCCCGAAAATCCGCGTTATTTGTCTGAAACATGAGTACTTGCGCTCCGTTTTGGGCCCCTTCCCGAATAACATCATCGAAGACGACATCAAAACAAATCGCTAACCCTACGTCCATACCGTCGACGTCGACCACCGGAGTGTCAGTACCAGCGGCATACTCGCGCTGTAATAGGTTGACTAGGCTTGGAACAAGCGCATTGTAAAAGGAGCGATTGGGTACATATTCGCCAAACGGCACCGGGTGCCGTTTCGAGTGGCTTGCTGTAGCGCCGGATTCCGTCCACAGAAACGAAGTATTAAAGGTTTCTTCGCGCTGCTTGGATGCGGCATTTAGGAGAATTGGTGCGCCGTATTGCTCTACCGCATTATTGAGTGTCTCAGCCGTCGACTCGTCGGATAGCGGGTCATTATCGACACTACCCTCCGGCCAAAGTACGACATCCATTTCCTCATCTTCCAGGGGAGCGGACGCTTCAAGTTGAGAGTTCATGACCGCGTCTGGGCCTCGGTTGTCCATATAGGCTGCAGGGCCGTCGCCTTGTGCAGCCCCTACGCGAATCGTTCCGGTAACGGTAGTTGGAAATTGGGGCAGCAGGACCATGGTTGTGCCCAACGCAAAGAATGGGAACAGTGCTAACCAATGCCGGCGCAAAGTTCTCTTCGATTGGGTATTTTCCATTCGGCGGCGTACGTGCGATATGTAGCGGGCAGCTTCGATGCCTGTAGCACACAGAACCACCATCAAGAAGCCGAAACCGGTTATGCCAACCCATGATGCTATAGCAGAAAAAGGACTTTCGGACTGAGTCATAGCCACTCGTCCCCATGGGAAACCGCCGTAGGGCCACGAGCCCATTATGAGTTCCCGAACTATCCAGGCACCCGCAACTAGCGCTGGTAGAGCAATTAAACGTTTAAAAACGCGGTTATGGATGCGAGGAAACCAACGATAAGCAAGCGCAATCAGAGGTGCCAACAGGCCCATAAAGAGTGCTTGGATGCTTGCCAAAGCAATCCATGGCACCCATTTAAAAGGGTGGTCGCCAAGAAACTGCGCCGACCACGACACGTGAGGAAACCAAAACGCGATTCCAAATATGAAGCCAACTAAAACGGCCCCCCAGGGTTTACGGCCGATGAAGGTAATCAGAGTTAGCGTTATAGAAAGGAACGCCAGTGGCCACCATCCCAGTGCCGGGAATGCGAAATTCATAAAAACGCCGGCTATCGCTGCTACGGGCACGGCTATCCTCAGCGGTAGCAGCGGCTCCATCAAAACCTGTTTTTTCTTTGGCTTTGGCGGGAAGCGTTCAGGATGCGACTGCTTCACTTTTTTTCCGAATCGAGTGCGTCGGCAACCATATCCTCAAAAATGTCCGTGGGTTGGGATCCCACAACGATTTGACCGTCTAGGACAAATACCGGAGTTCCGGCGGCTCCAATCTCAAATCCCTGTTGCTGATTGGCTGAGATAACCGCGGCTGTTTCTTCTGACTCCATGTCAGCAGTAAACTTCTCAATATCTAGGCCAATATCATCCGCTAGGGATTTGAGAGCCTCCTGGCTCAGCTCAGATTCGGGTCGGCGCTCGCCATTAGCAAATAATTCATTGTGATATTCCCAGAACCTGTCTTGGAGCGCAGCGGCGTACGAAGCGCGGGCGGCCCTTTCAGATGCGGGGCCGTATACGTTTAAGTCTCGCCATTCAATTCGTAGGTCTCCGGCCTTGGTGTGCTCCATCATGGAGGGCAGTGTCTCGGCTGACCATAGGGCGCAAAATGGACACTGATAGTCGGAAAAGACGACAAGTGCCACGGGCGCATCTACCGGCCCGGCTGTTAGCGGATCGTCTTCGCTGCGCGTCTCAGTTTCCGCAAAGTCGGGTTGGTCACCTTCTTCTGCGACCGTGGCAGCATCGGAATTTGCGACCAAACCATCTGGGTCGGTTCCGCCGTTCCAAAAGACGAGTGCCACCACCGCCGCAGTGGTGATCGCCACTATGAGCGCTGCGACCCATAACGGCGAGGGCTTACGCATCTGGTTATTCGAGGAAATGGGGCTCTCCTTTACGATCTGGCATCCGTCGTCTACTATCTCACATAGTCGACTACCGAAGATAGTAATGAGGCCTATATGCGGCAAGGAGCAGGGCATCGATGAACGAAACTGCAGCAACACTGGAGGCGAAATATCGCCGCTCCCGGCAATGGAACATCGGATTGGCGGTGCTTACCGTGTTCCTTGCCATTGTGGTCAGCGCGCAACTCATGCCGGGACAATCGCCGACTACGGCCGCTCCTAATGGCGCAGCAGCTGATAGTTCAGATGGTCAGGGAAATAGCGGCGCTGACCAGGGCTTCGTACGGCGAGATGCGGATGACCCGATGGCTCTCGGCGATGTGGATGCTCCAGTCGTAATGACAGAGTGGGTCGACATGCGGTGTCCATTTTGTGCGCTCTACAGCAGAGATACTTTGCCAATTCTGATCGAGGAATACGTCGATACTGGACAAGTCCGTCTTGAATTTCATGACGTTGTTTTCTATGGCGATGACTCAGAAAGCGCTGCGGTCGCCGCACGCGCAGCTGGGAAGCAGGACAAATACGTGGAATACCTGACGGCAGTTTATGCCGAAGCTCCAGAGGGCGGGCACCCCGACTTGCCTCGCGACGTTTTAATCGAATTTGCCGAGGATGCCGGCGTGCCGGACATCGATCAGTTCATCGAAGACATGGACGATCCCGAGATCCTGAAGGATGTCGAAGCCAGTATGAAGTCCGCCCAAGAGCTGGGCGTTACAGCGGTACCGTTTTTCGTCGCCGGTGACACGGCCGTCTCGGGGGCGCAGCCAGTCGAGGTGTTCCGAGATTTCCTCGATGAGGCGTTAGAAGAGGCGGAGTGATATAAAAATGAGTATCGGCCTTCTTGCAGCGCTCATTGGCGGCATTCTAACCCTTCTTAGTCCATGTTCAGCCATGTTGCTTCCCGCCTTCTTTTCATACGCCTTCTCGAGCCCAAAAGCGCTGATTTCCCGCACAGGCGTGTTTTACCTGGGACTGATCACGACTCTGGTCCCGCTGGGAGTGCTCGCGGGCACATTGGGTGCATTTGTTAATCAGCATCGGTTCACTTTTGTCACGGTCGCTTCGATCATCGTAATTGTGCTCGGTATAGCAATGGTGCTGAATGTCCCAATCCCAGCTCTAACCCGGAGCGCAGCCCCTGACGCTACATCCGGGGCGGCGGTATATGCGCTGGGCACTGTTTACGGTCTAGCTGGTGTGTGCGCTGGGCCTCTTCTCGGCGCAGTGCTTACTGTTGCTGCAGTATCAGGAAACGCTTTGACTGGTGGACTTACCACGCTCGTCTTTGCTGCAGGTATGACCTTGCCGCTACTTCTTGTGGCGCTTGTGTGGGGACGGTTGCCTTTCGTTAAGAAATTGGTCCGCCCACGCGTGGTAAGTATTGGAAGTTGGCATAACACCTGGACCGGACTTATCGGGGGAGTCCTGACCATTGGCGTTGGTGTTCTTCTCCTCGTTACTGAAGGAACGACTACTCTTACTGGGCTACTGGGCGCTTCCCAGCAAGCTGCTTTGGAAGGCGCCGTCATTGAAAGTGCGGGCCAAATCCCAGACCTCCTGATTCTTGGCGTCGTCCTTGTTATAGCTCTTGTCGCCTGGGTTATGGTGCGAGCCAGGCACAAGCGAGTGAGCAGGGCCAAATCTGAATCAACGAAGGTCGCGGCAACTACTTCAGATGTTTCCGGAAACGGGCAGAGAGAATGACTGCTTTCTCCCCAAGGCTGGACAGCATGGTCGAGCCCGGAGTCTCCCAAGCCGACGATCTTGCGCGTGCAGCGGCGCTCACGTCCCAATTCGATATTCAAGAATCCATGAACATGAACAACTATGCGTGATAGTAGAGATGAGGCATACTATGTCTATGCGTTCACCTGAAAAACTTATGTCCTCCGGGGTGCGATCTATGAAACTCGCCGCCCAGGGGCTGCGAACTTGGACGCCAAGGCAGTTCCTTGCGGCAGTCGTTGCCACCGTGGTGTTCGGCCTGATTTTGGGAATCGCCACAGTGTTGATCCCCAATTCACTCTTCGCTCGAGACATTCCTCCCGTGTGGTGGGATTACCCGGTTTGGATCCTTACTTCCATTTCGTCAGGGATGCTAATCGCTACTTATGTTCGCAGCGTCAATCCTGCTCAGAACGAGGTGAAACCGGCTTCGAGTGCCGAAGATTCCGCTGAAAAGCGCACGAGCCGCTTCGGTATCGCGGGCGGTATGCTGGCGTGGTTCGCGGTGGGGTGCCCCGTGTGCAATAAGTTTGCGCTTCTAGCGCTGGGATACTCCGGAGCAATTACCTGGTTTGCGCCTATACAGCCCTTCTTGGCCGTTGGAGCTCTTGTTTTAAGTACGAGTGCACTCATTTGGAGGTTACGCGGACAGGTCGCGTGCCCAGTATCAACGAAGCAAAAAGAGTTGGTTGCATGAGACGAAGACGTGCCGCAGCGTCACAGCCGCCCAGCCTGGGCGCCCTGGAAGAACAGGTAATGGACGTTTTGTGGGATGACGGGCCCGCAACCATTCGTAACATCATTGATCGTTTGCCTCGACCTTTGGCCTACACCACCATTGCAACGGTGCTGGCTAATCTCGGCCGAAAGGGGCTCACTAGTTCACGCAAAGACGACCGCTCAACTTTGTATGAAGCCAAAGTAGGTCGCGAGGAGCACGTCGCCTCCTTAATGAACCACGCGTTAGGCACGAGCCGAGATCGAGCAGGGTCCATTTTGCATTTCGTAGATACTTTTCCGGAAAGTGACCTTGATTTGCTCCGCGAATATTTGCAGTCGCGTGATCAGACGTCTGGCTCTCCAGCGACGAACGATGCGGGTAGCCATCTTGATAATTTCGGCGAGCGCGGTTTAGCTGACTGGCCCGGAGCAGACGGTACTTCTAAATCATGAGCCCGGTGACTATCGCGATTTTCCTCGTTATCGGACTGACGGCGTCAGCAATGATCGGGCCTAGGGTGCTGCAGCAAGCCGCTCCAGCATTGATGCGTGTTCCGAGGTTGGCGATCACGTTACTTACTGGCACGGTTGTTACTTGGGTATTGGCATTGCTTGCTCTAGGGCCCATGTTGGCGTGGGGTATTACCGGTCCAACGGTGCTGCCTGGAGGAGTAGCGCAAGTCTGTCAGCAGTGCTTAGCTGCCGCTAACCCCTTCACCTCCAAGCCGATCGAAACTATGGTCCCGATCGCACTTTTAGTTTTTCTTCCGGCAATCGCGGCAATATTTCATGCGGTAATGGTCGTTCGCGAGTTAAAAAAACGGCGCCGCAATACGCTGCGTAGCGCCTTCGAGTTGAAAACACGCGGAGTTATCAAGCAGTTTTACGGATATCGAGTTCTCGTTACGAAAAGCAATGACGCTTTCGCGCTGGCTTTACCTCGACGCTATGGCGGCATAGTTGTTTCAACCGCCGCTCTTGGAATCCTCGCAAAAGAAGAGCTCGAGGCCGTCTTGGCTCATGAACAGGCACATATTCGCCAGCATCATCACCTCGTTACGGGATTCGTTACGAGCTTGATCCAGCAGTTGCGATGGGTGCCGTTATTGGCGGCCATAGAAGGTGCGCTTACTCACTACGTGGAAATCGCCGCCGACGATGCCGCTCGCCGCACCGTCGGGACACCTGCTCTTGCAAGCGCTCTACTGGCTCTCAGTCGAAACCACGACTTCATCCATGAGACGGAAAAGTTGCACGGTGCCCTACACATAATTGATGGGCGCACCCGTGGACTTGGGCCTGACCGCGTCCGACGCATTGTCCACCCGCGCAAAGGGATGGCTGGCGTGATTTGGGTGATGGCGAGTTTTTGTTGTCTCGCATTTCTAGTCGTCCTCAGTGCTGCCGTGCACGTTCCCTATGCAGTTGCGACTATTTCTGGATGCGTCTAAACCGGTTTCAGCGCTTATTGACTAGCGAACTTTCTACTCGTTGTGCCGCAGATAATCCAGCGCGCATGGCACCTTCCATATGTCCACCGAAAGCCTGGGCAGTCTCGGTCGTAGCCCAGTAAAGCCGATCGTGAATAGGGCTTTGGAAATGGTTCGCACCAAAGGGCGTTCGCATTGAATCAGAACGATTGGTGGGCTGAGTAAATGGCTCTCGGCTCCAATCGGTTACAAGAATCTCTCGCGTCGAGGTGGCATCATCACCAAATATGCGAGTGAGTTGAGAAGCAAAAGCCGCAGCTATCTCGTCCGAATCTGCGTTCGCCAAGGCGTCTGCGGGGGCGAAGCCAAATATTGCAGCAGGCGTACCTTCGGGACCGCTGTGATCATGGAACTCCCGGAAGGGGCCGGCATAACTAATTGCAGCGCCTGACAAGCCTTGTCGACGCCAAAAATCTGTGTCATAAACAGCAATAGCTTTGACCATCCCGGCCATCCACACTGGTGTGCACCGTGCAGCCTCCGCCATTGGATGGGGGAGACCGGGTTGGAAAGTTATCTGATCGACGGCTAAAGCCGGAGGCACAGCGAGGATGGCCTGCGTCGCACACAGTTCCTGAGTTTCAGTGCTTATCTTAAGTTCATCTTCATGAATGGCTACCGACGAAACTGGACTTCCCAATCGCAATA
>Ga0079226_10001852_pt1 | contig 16211 bp, 12 predicted proteins | sample Poulit2014_FD_76345 | JGI IMG/M metagenome (GOLD analysis project Ga0079226, IMG submission 76345) | Agricultural soil microbial communities from Georgia to study Nitrogen management - Poultry litter 2014 | ecosystem: Environmental > Terrestrial > Soil > Agricultural land | place: USA: Georgia...
AAGCGAGAAATGCCCGCCGGCCGCTTCACGCTTTATTTTCTTGCGCGCACACAAGGCGACACAGTGCCGGAGGACCCGGAACAGCGGCGCAGCTACACCAATGCGCGCCAAGGCGTGCTCGAGCTGACCCACAATTGGGGCACGGAAGACGATCCCGATGCGCAGTACCACAATGGCAACGACGAACCGCAGGGCTATGGCCACATCTGCTTCACGGTGCCGGATCTGGACGCGGCCGTGGCCTGGATGGACGCCAATGACGTCACGTTTCAGAAGCGCCCGGAGGACGGCAGCATGAAGAACATTGCCTTCGTGCGTGATCCCGATGGCTACTGGATTGAGTTGGTGGCGCGGTAGAGTTGGCCAGACCAACCCTGTGATGCAGGCAAGGGCAGCAGCGATCTAGTTCTCGCTGTCGGCTTTCTGATCCAGGGTTGGAATGCCCGGCTCCGGGGCCAAACTGTTCAACGTTATTTGTGTGCGCGGGCCGGCAATGCCATCCGGCATGAGTCCGTGTATACGCTGGAAATTGCGTACGCGCTCGGCCAAATCGGCATCGAATACTGCTGCCGCACTCGGCTGATCTTCTGTCTGCCCTTCGTCCTCGCTCTCGCTGGGCGGCAATCGCTGCAGCAGCCATTGCACCGGAGCACCGCCCATGCCGTCATGAATGAATGCGGCTTTCGAACTTGCCCGCCAGATCATGTAAAATTTGCCTTGCCACAATTTTTCCAGGCGTTGGCGTGAAATTTTTCTGGTGCCCTCGGCGCCGATCAATACCGCCGTCTTGTCATCCAGATGTGTGATGAGCACTTGCTGCTGTACGTCGTCATGGTTCAAAAACAGGATGGCCGGCCGGTTGAAGCGCGCCAGGCCGCGCAACGTGGTGTGACCCGAAAAACAGCGCAATTGTCCAATCTGCAAATGTGTGCAATCCCGATTCACTTCGGTGCCAAAGACACCCCACAATCGCAGCAGTTGCCCCAATTGCGCATCACCTTCGGGCAGCGGCGTTGCTGGACCTGGCGACAGCACTACCTTGGCCTTTTCGGACTTTTCCAGATCAGTGCCCTGATCACCTTTCTCCTCGTCAGCAACGGTGGTGATTTCCACCTTGCTGTCGCTGCCCGGCAGCGGCAGGATTGAGTTGGCTGGCTGAGCGAGAACCGCCACGGCAGACGGCAAGGCCAAGAGCAACACTGCGCAGCAAACCCAGCGTCTGCGCCAGGTGCGGGGTGCGAAGTCCTTCAGGTCAATACCCATTGCTACAGTCTGCCACAGTCGTCGGCAGCACATTTGACTAGATGATGCTGAGCAGTGTGCGGCAAAGAGTTCAAGAAGCCTGGCATGCCTCTTGCGGAGCTCCGACGCGCTGCGGCTCCGGCTGATACAGGTAATCGCGGGTTATGGGAATGGTGCTGTTGCTATGTGCCAGCTGCATGTGGAAGACCACCAAATTGCCCCAGCGGAAACCAGCTTGGCAGCTGAGTAGATAAAATTCCCACATACGGCAGAATCGTTCACCCAGACGCTCCTTGAATTCCTCCCGGTGCTGCTGGAAGCGTTCGTTCCAGTTCTTCAGTGTTTCCGCATAGTGCAAGCGCCAGACTTCTAGATCCGATAGCACCAAGGAACTACGCTCGATCGGCAGCGCGGCTTCCGACAACGATGGAATGTGACCGCCGGGGAAAATGTACTTGCGAATCCATTCCTGGCCGCCGCCGGTTGCTTCTGTAGTCAGGCCGATGGAGTGGATCAGGCTGCGGCCGCTGGTTTTAAGCAGGCGCGCGACGTGATTGAAAAAGGTTTGATGCTGGGGCTGGCCGACGTGCTCAAACATGCCCACGCTGACGATGGCATCATAGGCATCCTTGCCGCTGGCATCGCCGTGCTCGCGGTAATCCTCCTTCAGAAAACGCACACGTTTGGCCAAGCCCGCCTCCTCGGCGCGTTTGTTGGACTCGTTGTACTGGTCGTCCGACAAGGTCAGTCCGGTGACATCGACGTCGTGATTGCGTGCGAGATGCAGACCCATGCCGCCCCAGCCGCTGCCGATGTCGAGCACCCGATCACCCGGCTTGAGCAGCAGCTTGCGGGCAATATGCTCGCATTTGGCCTGTTGGGCCTGCTCCAGGGTCAGGTTCGGCGTCTTGAAGTAGGCGCAGGAATACTGCAGATCCTGATCCAGAAAGCGATGGAACAAATCCGGGCCAATATCATAATGGTGACGCACGTTCTTGCGTGCCCGCCGGCGGGTATTGATCTTGACGAGCGGCTCAAGCAATCGCCAGCCCAGCGCCAGCCATTGGTTGTCATCGAAATCGCCGCCATTGGCAAAGTACAGCTCAAACAATGCCAGCAGCCCACCCTCGCCGGGCCACCAGTCGCCGTCCATGTAGGTCTCGCCTACGGTAAGCTCGGGACGCGCGAACATCCGTTTCAGAGCATCCGTCTCACGTAAATGGATATGCGCTTTGGGCTCGCCCTGCCCCAGGGTCTTGGTTTCACCGTCCGGATAGTGCAAAAACAAGGTGCCATTCCTGAGCAGCTTTTCCAGAAATTGCAGCCGCATGTACAATTCTCCTGCAGTACGATCCCAGCCTGCGGGCCGGACCGTCGATGGCGTCATAAATAAAGGGCTGAAGGCTTATTTACGATGCAATGAAATACCTACAAGCGACTGTACAATAAAATTTTAATGCGAATTTATCAAGTGTGCGGCGGCACTTGCATATGGCGCGAAAGTATGTGCAAAAGGCAACCCACGACCATGGTCTGACTTGACCACAACACTGCGGTTGGCTCACGCTTCACTGCGCGAGTTCAAAACAACGCCAATTAGGAGGCAACCAACATGCGCAACCACCTGATCAAGAAACTGCTGCTCGCGGCAGCGATCACGGCTCTGGCCACCCTGGCCGGCACGGCCATGGCCGAAGATGAACAGTCGACTCTGCAGGCATTGACCGATCCGAGTTTCGTGCCCTTTGAAATGTACGACGAGGAAACCGAAACCATGGTCGGCTTCGACATGGATATTCTCGCCGCGGTCGCCGAACGCGCTGGTTTCGATTACAACCTGAAGACCATGGATTTCAGCGGCATTATTCCGGCCCTGCAAACCGGTACCGCGGATGTGGCCATTGCCGGTACCACCATTACCGAGCAGCGTGCCAAAGTGGTCGATTTCACCGATCCCTACTACCACTCGGGGCTGCGCATCATGGTGCAGGCCGACACTGATGACATCGACAGCATGGAGGACCTGAAGGGCAAGACCGTGTCCACCAAGATCGGCTCGACCAGCTACGAATACCTGACCGAGCATTTCGGCGACGAGGTGGAGCTGAAGATCTTCCCGCACACCACCGACATGTACCAGGCGGTCATGAACGGCATTGCCGATGCCGCCCTGTATGACGCCCCCAATGCCGAGTACTTCGTCAAGATGAAGGGTGGCGACAGTGTCAAAATGGTCGGCCCGCTGTACGAAGCCCAGCCCTACGGCATCGTGTTCACCAAAGGCAGCAAATGGGTGGAGCCGGCCAACGAGGCGCTGGCCGAGATCAAGGAAGACGGCACTTATGCCGAAATCTATGAGAAATGGTTCGACAAGCAACCGCCAGACGTCGAGCTGGAATAAAATCATTCAGTTCATTGGAACGCTTCGCAACCCGGCAGGTACCAACCTGCCGGGTTGACTCATGCAGGCAGCCGCCATCGCTGGCCTGTGATTAAAGGGGCATAATTCAGGTCAACACTGGCTATGCGCCGGAGAACACAGGGGAACGCTTTTGCATTTTCAATTTAACTGGCATGCAGCGATTGATTCGCTGCCCATGCTGCTCAGCGGGCTGCCGCTGACGTTGTGGATTTCCTTCGGCGGCATTGTCATCGGCTTCACCCTGGCGCTGATCTTCGGCCTGATGTCGCTTGCGCCCACGCGCATCCTGAAATGGCCAGCGGTAGTCTACATCGAGGTTTTTCGCGGCACGCCAGTGCTGGTGCAGGTGCTGTTCATTTTCTACGGCCTGCCCCAACTCCTCGGCCAGCCAATCAATGCCATCGCCGCTGGCATTGCCGCCATTGCCGTCAACTCGGGCGCCTATTTCTCCGAAATCGTGCGCGGCGGCGTGCAATCCATCGACCGCGGCCAGACTGAAGCGGGGCTGTCCAGCGGCCTGTCCAGCGCGCAGACGTTTTACTACATCGTCTGGCCGCAGGCATTGCGGCGCATGATCCCGGCGCTGGGCAACCAGTGCATCGTCAGTATCAAGGATACCTCCCTGTTTGCCGTGGTCGGCATCGGCGAGCTGGTGCGCCAAGGCCGGCTGTATATCGCCTCCCATTTCACCGCCATGGAAGTCTACCTCATGGTCGCCGTGCTCTACCTGTGCATTACGCTGTCGCTGTCATTGCTGCTGCGCTGGCTGGAGCACAGCGGCCTGGTCGGCGAATAGCCTGCAAGCGGGGTGCAAGCAATGATAGACGCAAACGCACGCGCGACGACCATCGTCGAGATGCGCCAGCTGAACAAGCATTTCGGTTCCCTGCACGTGCTCCAGAACATCGACCTGACGGTTGCGCCCGGCGAAGTGGTGGTCGTCATCGGTGCCAGTGGCTCCGGCAAATCGACGCTTATCCGCTGCATTAACGGGCTCGAGGAATTCCAATCCGGCGAGCTGATCGTCGAAGGCCAGACGCTGCAGCCTTACGGCAAGTCGAAACGGGCGCTGCGCGCCATCCGCAAGGAAGTCGGCATGGTATTCCAGCAGTTCAACCTGTTCCCGCACCGCAAGGTGATCGAGAACATCACGCTGGCGCCGCGCAAGGTCAAGCGCAAGGACAAGGCCGCAGCGCGCGAGCAGGCGCAGACCCTGCTCGACCGGGTGGACATCGGCAATCAGGCCGATAAATACCCAAGCCAGCTGTCCGGCGGCCAGCAGCAGCGGGTTGCCATCGCCCGCGCCCTGGCGATGGAGCCGCAGCTGATGCTGTTCGACGAGCCGACCTCGGCGCTGGACCCGGAAATGATCGGCGAGGTGTTGGACGTGATGCGTGAGCTGGCCAGGGCCGGCATGACCATGATCATCGTCACCCACGAAATGGGTTTCGCGCGCGAAGTCGCCGATCGCGTCATTTACGTCGACAAGGGGCAGATCATCGAACAGGGCAAGCCGGCAGACGTGTTCGATGCGCCGCAAAACGAGCGCACCCGCTCATTCCTGGCACGCGTGCTCAAGCACTGAGCAAAACGCGACCATGGGCCAGCGGATCGGATTACGGATCGGATAACGAACGGGAAAACAGCCGGCCCAAGGCCGAGCAGGAAGCCGGCTGCTGCACACTCCCCACTGCGCTTTACGCGCGTTGTCAGGCGGCCGCCGCGCTCGCATCAGTGGCCACGCCCAGCGCCGGATACAGGCTGCGCAATACCTGCCTGAGCGCCCCGCCCTGCAGCGCGAGGCGCGCCTGCAGCTCGGCCACGGCATCGTCATTGTCCAGGGTTTCCAGGCTGTCGTTGATGCGATCCAGCGGGCGGATGCGCTTCAGCGCCAGGCGCTCGGTCACATCGAATTCCAGCGCGTCGTCCCAGCACAGGTTCAGCTTGGTCACCTGCATGCCGGCTTCCAGGTGCGCCTGGACTTCCTCACTGCCGAGATCAACCGCGGTGCAGCGCACGCTGGCCTGCACGTTTTCCATATCCTGCAGTTCGCAGCGATCGCCCAGCGTCAACTGCGCCGGCAGCGTATCCGGCGCCTGCACCCAGCGGGTCAATGCATCCGCCGTGTCCGCCGCTCCATTCACCGGCGTCACCGGCACACTGCCCAGCGCTTCGCGCAGGGCGGAGATCACCTGCTCGGCGCGTGTGTCGCTGGCATTGTCGACCCAGATGCGCTGTTCCTGCAGATCAATGAGAACGCCGGTGTAGCGGGAGCGGGTAAAGGCCCGGGGCAGCAGCTCGAAGATGATCTGATCCTTGAGTTCGGAGCGCTCGCGCCGGCCGGGTTCATGCCCGCGCTCTGCAGCCAGCGCTTCAGCCCGCGCCGCCAGCTCTTCGTTGATCACCGCCGCCGGCAGCAGGCGCGAGATCTCCTGGTGCAGCGCAAACACCAGCCCGTCGACGCTGTACACCATGGCTTCGGCATGCTTGAGAGGCGGCGCAAAGCCTTCCGTGCTCAGGCTTTGCGAACCACAGGCCGGGCAGCGCGCCGCGTTGAGTGCCGCTTCGATCTCGGCCGCCGTCCACGGCAGTTTGTCCTCGGCTTGAAAGACGTTGAGGTTCTTGATCCACATGATTGGTTCGACTCCCTTGTTTGAATAGAAAAGAAAAAATGCAGCATGATTGCTGCCCGCAGGCACTTGTCGTCCGGGCTCAACCGTGCGCTTCGAGCGCCCGCAATTGGCGCTCGATCGCGAACACGTGTGCGTCCTCGTAATCCAGCGCCCGCAGCGCATCCGCCAGGCGCAGCAGATATTCGCTGTTCGGCCCGCTGGGCCCGGCGGAGGCCGCGATCTGGGCCGCGATGACGGCCTCGGAGGCCACGCCCAGCCAGGCGGCATTGTCCGCGGTGGCGATGTATACCAAGCCCTCGGCGGTGCTGTCGTCGGCGAAGACCAATGTCGTCTGCAGCCGCAAATAGCCGTTCTTCTCGCGCACATCGAGCTGCTCGAACACTCGCGGCTCGACGCGATAGGCCATGCCCTGGCAGCACGCGCCCGGCTGGCGAACCAGGGTCAACACCCGTCCCGGCGCCGCCAGTGTGCCGCGATGATCATGCGAGCCCTGCCAGAAGCGCCGCACCCAGCCGCGAATGTACGCCGGGCGGCGCTCAATATAATCGAAACCGGCCTTGAAGATAAGCGAGCCATAGCCGAACAGCCAGACGCTCGCGTGATCGGCAAAGACATTCATGCGGCGATTGGCGGCACGGGTATCGGCAGACATGGCACTATTACAGGTTGGCAGATTGGAAAGGTTGCAGGCGGGCCATTGTAAGCCCTGCACGACAGCAAGGAGAAACCGATGGACTTTCGCGACACCACGGTCGAGCAGCTGGCCCGGGCAATCCGCACCGGCGAGCGCGCGGCGGAACAGCTGGCCGAGGCCACCATGGCGCGGATCGAGCAGGAGAACCCGCAGTACAATGCGTTCGTGGCACTGGTCGAGCACGATCAGGTGCTGGCGGCGGCGCGCGCCATCGACCAGCGCGTCGCCGCCGGGGAAGACCCTGGCCCGTTGGCCGGCATCCCGGTTGGTGTCAAGGATCTCGAGGACGTGGCCGGTCTGCGCACCACCTTCGGCTCGCGCCTGCATGCCGAGCAGCCGCCGGCGGCGCAGGATTCCATCGGTGTGCAGCGCCTGCGCACGGCCGGGGCGCTGATTGTCGGCAAGACCAACACGGCCGAATTCGGCTGCAAGGGCTCGACCGACAATCTGCTGTTCGGGCCGACGCGCAACCCCTGGAACACGGCCTATTGCGCCGGTGGCTCCTCCGGCGGCAGCGCGGCCGCCCTCGCCGCCGGCCTGGTGCCGCTGGCCACGGGCTCCGACGGCGGCGGCTCGATTCGCATTCCGGCCTCGGCCTGCGGCCTGTCCGGCTTCAAACCGGCCACCGGCCGCGTGCCAGGCGGCGACGCGGCGCCGCCGGTGGCGCGCACGTTGGAGTCGCGCGGGCCCATGGCGCGCACCATACGCGATACCGTGCTCGCCCTCGACGTCATGCGCGGCGACGCCGCCACGGACATCTTCGCCCTGCCCGGCGATCATCAGGATTGGCTGCAGGCCTGGACTGCCGGCAGCGCGCCGCGCCGCGTGCTGTGGGCGCCGACCCTGGGCTATGCCTACGGCGACGACAATGTCCGCGCCGTGTGCGAGGCCGCGCTCGAGCGCCTGCGGGCAGTCGGCATCCAGGTCATCGAGCATGACGCCATCATTGCCGAGCACCCGCTGCCGCACTGGTGGGCCATGTGGACCGCCGGGCTCGCCTGCACGCTGGGCGAGCATGTCGACAGCGAGCGCTTCCAGCTCATGGAGCCGGTGTTGCAGCACATGGTCAAGGCCGGCCTGCAGGTCAGCGGCACCGATTATGCACGCGCGCTGGATGCCTGCCACAACTTCAATTATCAGCTCGAACAGGCATTTGCCAAGGCGCCGCTGCTGCTGACACCAACCTGCGCCGGACGGGTGCCCAAATCCTGCGCCGCCGGCACCATCAACGGCGAGGAAACCCACGACTGGATTCAGATGACCTTCGGCTTCAACATGTCGCGCAACCCGGCCGCGAGCATTCATGCTGGCCTGAACGCGGATGGCCTGCCGGTCGGATTGCAGGTGATCGGGCGCCAGCGCCATGATTTGGCCACTTTGATTGGCGCCGGTGCCATCGAGCAAATCCTCGGCGGGCCCGGCCGGCCCGCGCAAGCGTCATGAGGCGCAGTTTCTTGCAAGCGTTCGTGCCGGTGCAGGGGAGCGCGCCCTAACTGCCGCGCTACGTCTTGCTGGCAATGGACCAGGCCAGAATCTGGCTGATCTGGCACAGGGGCCGCCCCGATTGCTGCTGCCAGGCATTGAACAACGTCTGAATCTGGCGATGGGCCGTCTGCGACGTGGTTTTGCCTTGCCAGTTCTCCCAGTGTCGCAGCGCCGCCACCACCCAGTCGGTAAGAATGAAGGTATCCTTGCCGGCCATGCGCAGAAATGCCGGCGCAGAGCGCCCGCCCAACTGGCGAAAGCGTTTGCGCAACGCATGCCAGAGCTCGACGATCTCCTGTTCCGGCCAGTCGGCCAGCCAAAACCCGAAACTGCCGTATTCGGCGACGATTTCCTGCATGGCGATGGCATTGTCGCGCACGGCAGTCAGCTTGCCGCGATGGCGGATCAACGCCGTATTCTTGACCAGCGCGGCGATGTCGCTGTCATCCATTTGCCTGACGTAATCCAGCTCGAAGCCGCCGAAAGCCGTCTCGAAGGCCGGCCAGCGCGCATCCACCTGACGATGGGTCAGGCCGGCGCGAAAGATGCGCCGGCTCATGACCGACAAATAGCGATCCTCGCCCACCATGGCCAGCGATTCCGGCGGCTCCGGGCGCACCAGGCGCGCCTGCATGGCGACCGCACCACCCTTTAGCTCGCTGGCCGCCTGCTCGATCAATGCAAATTCAGTCATTGTTGTATGTCAGTTATATATCAAAGGATTACCTTGGTTATGCATCAGTCTCAGCTACGCCAAAATAGGGTTGTCATTTCGACCGTAATGCGAAGCACGAAATGGAGAAATCTCGATATAAACGATTGATAGGAATAAATTTTTCCATTCCGGTCGCAAGCTCCCTCCAGTCGAAATGACAGAGCTCCAGAGTAGGTGGCTGAGTCTCATGCATAATCAAGAAGAATTAAACACGATGGCCAGACATTACCTCACCAGGCTATGCGGGCCGCTCGCCATGTTCGGCGATGACGCGCACAAAGGCGGCGCCATAGGCGGCCAGCTTCTTGGCGCCGACACCGGCAATGGCGGCCATGGCCTGTTCATCCAAGGGGCGCTGGACGAGCATTTCCCGCAGCGTGCTGTCATGGAAGATGACATAGGGTGGCACCTGCTGCTCGCGCGCCAAGCGCAGGCGCAACGCGCGCAGGTCTTCCCACAATGGCTCGTCCTCAAGCTCGATCGGCGGCGCGTCGCGCTGCGCCTTGATGCGCTGGCGCCGCTGACGGCGATCGCTGCGATCGCGGCGCAAATGCAGGCTCTGCTCGCCGCGCAGCAGGGCGCGGCTGGTCTGGCCCAGGCGCAGGCCGCCATGACCGGCCACATCGACCTGGGCGTAGCCAAGCGCGATCAGCTGGCGCAGGACGGAGCGCCATTCCTGCTCGCCCAGCTCGTCGGCGCCGATGGCAAACGTGGACAGGCGCTCATGGCCCAGGCGCTCGCCGCGCTCGCTGCGCTTGCCGCGCAGATGATCGACGACATAGCCCACGCCAAAGTGCTGCCCGGTCCGATAAATCGCGGACAAGGCCATGCGCGCGGCGCGCGTGGCATCCCAGGTCACGGGCGGCTGCAGGCAGGTGTCGCAGTTGCCGCAGGGCTGTTCTAGGGTTTCACCGAAATAGGCCAGCAACTGCACTCGCCGGCAGCTGGCCAGTTCACAATAGGCGAGCATGGCATCGAGCTTGCTGCGCTCGACCCATTTGCGCGCGTCCGGGGCCTGGCCCTGCTCGATCATGCGGCGGCGCTGCACGACATCGCCCAGGCCGTAAAGCATCCAGGCGTCGGCCGGCGCGCCATCGCGCCCGGCGCGGCCGGTTTCCTGGTAATAGGCCTCGATGCTGGCCGGCAAGTCCAGATGCGCCACGAAGCGCACGTCCGGCTTGTCGATGCCCATGCCGAACGCCACCGTGGCCACGATGATGACCCCCTCCTCGCGCAGGAAGCGCTCCTGGTGCGCCGCGCGCAGCTCGCCCGCCAAACCAGCGTGATAAGGCAGGGCAGCGTGCCCGGCAGCCTGCAACCAGGCGGCCGTGGCCTCCACCTTCTTGCGCGACAAGCAATAGACGATGCCTGCCGCGTCGGCATGCTCGGCCTCGATGAAGCGCAGCAGCTGCTGGCGAGCATTGCCGCGCTCGGCCACGCGATAACGGATATTGGGCCGATCGAAGCTGTGGATGAAGCTCGCCGCCTGCTGCAGCTGCAGGCGGACGGCGATTTCGCGGCGCGTGGTCGGATCGGCGGTGGCGGTCAACGCCACGCGCGGCACTTGCGGAAAGCGCTCCGGCAACAGCGACAGCTGCATGTACTCGGGACGAAAATCATGCCCCCATTGCGACACGCAGTGGGCCTCATCGATGGCGAACAGCGCCAGGCGACACTCGTCCAACAGGGTTAGTGTGCGCGGCTGCAGCAGACGTTCCGGTGCGATGTAGAGCAAATCCAGTTCGCCGCTGCGCATGGCTTGCTCGATCGCGCCCTGTTCCTGGGCCGAAAGCGTCGAGTTGAGATAGGCCGCGGCAATGCCCAGCTGACGCAGAGCGGCCACCTGATCGGCCATGAGCGCGATCAGCGGCGACACCACCACGCCAATGCCTGGGCGCACCAGCGCCGGAATCTGATAGCACAGGGACTTGCCGCCGCCGGTCGGCATCAGCACCAGCGCATCATCGCCGCGACAAAGCGTGGTGATGATGTCCGCCTGGCGGCCGCGAAATTGATCGTAGCCGAACACGGTCTGCAGGATTTGCTGCGCGCGCTCACTCATAGGGATAGGGAATCACGTAAAACAACACGGCGAAGTAATGCAGCATGCCGCCGACGATGATGAACAGGTGCCAGATCAAATGGTTGTAAGGCATGCTCTGCCACTGGAAAAAAACGACGCCAACCGTGTAGGCGATGCCGCCCGCCAGCAGCAACAGCAGCCCCGGCAGCGCCACGTGCGCCAGCAATGGCTGCACGGCCAGCACGATGAGCCAGCCCATGAGCACATAAAACCCCGTCGCCAGCCCGGACACATGCTGCAGCCGGGTGAGCTTGATGATCAAGCCAAACAGCGCCAGCAACCAGACCAGCCCGAACAGCCACCAGCCGCCATGGCCGCGCAGGTTCACCAGGGTGAACGGCGTGTACGTGCCGGCGATGAGGAGATAAATCGCCAGGTGATCGAGCACGCGCAGAACACGCTTGGCCGGCAGCGGCACGATCGCATGGTACAGCGTCGAAGCCAGATGACTCAGCAGCAGGCTGGCGCCAAAAACGCTGACACCGACGACGTGCCAAGCACGGCCATGGCTGGCCGCCTGCACAACCAGCACCACCAGGCCGGCCAGAGCCAGCGCGGCGGCAACGCCGGAGGAGACGCTGTTGGCAATCTCCTCGCCCAGGGTGTAGCCAGGCGGAAGCGCGTTGCGGTTGCCAGTGTTGGACATGACTTGCCTATGGCCATCTGCGGGGATTCGCGAACGCGGCTGATTATCCACCAAGACTGTCGATGAGCGGTTGCAGCCAGGGTTCATAGGCGCGCCAGCGTGCCACTGAGGATTTGTACATGGGCTGGCGCACCTGCCAGGTGCTGGCCGTACTCACGTCGCGTCGAGTCGTGTGAAACTGCAGGCAACGCTCGTCCCAGGACAAGCCGGCGAACTCGAGCAGGCGGCGGCTCTCGACCTCCTGGTTTGCGACCAGGGCTTCGTAGTCGACAGTCAGCATGGGCAGCGGCAAGCACTTCTGCCAATGCGCCATGAGCCGTTCATGCTGGCGATACACTTGGCCCAGGTGCTGCAGGTCGTAGCTGAAGCGCAGGCCGGCGTTGAAGATCTGGAAATAGCACGACAGGCAGTTGTCCATGGCATCGCGGCGGCAATAAATCACCCGCGCCTGCGGCAGCAGCAGTGCAATCAAACCCAGCCAGAGCATGTTGAAGGGCATCTTGTCGGTCACCCGCAGCGCATTGCCGCCCAGGGCATCGACGACACCAAGATAGCGCTCGGCCAGGGCTGCAACCTGGGCTTCGTCCAGCCTCGCCACGGCCTGCGGATAACGCCGGTTGCCGCCGGCCATGGCCGGCAACTCGCGCGCCATGTGGCCGATGTCCTCCAGTTCGCCGGCGCCATGCGCCTGCGGATGGCTGGCAATGATCTGTTCGACCAGGCTGGTGCCGGAGCGCGGCATGCCGAGGATGAACAACGGCTTGGCCGATGCTGCGCCCCAGCCTGCGCGCTGCGCAAAAAACGCCGTGTCAAATACCTGTGCAATGCGCTCGATGCGCTGGCTGAACGCCTGTGCGTCAAATGGATACAAGCGCGCATGCGCTTCGTTGCCGGCGGCAAAATGGTGGAACGCCTGCGCGTGCTGCTGCTGGCGCTCATGCAGCATGCCGAGGGCGAATTGCATGTGCATGCGATTCGTCTTCGTCACGTTGCTCGCCTTGGCCTGCTGCTGCAACGCCTGCAGCGACTGCGCCGACAACTGGTGATCGCGAATGGCCATCAAGGCCGGATAAACCCAGCCCAGATCGGGCTGTAATGCCAGCGCTCGTTCGAACCACTGTGCAGCCTCGTCCAGTTGTCCTTGCAACTGCAAGGCACTGCCCAGGCCGGCGCAGGCGGCGGCGTGATCCGGCGCCAGCGCCAACGCCGCGCGCTGGCAATCTGCCGCTTCCCGCGGCTGGCCAATGGCAGCGTAGGCGCGGCCCAGATCGTTCCAGTTGTCCGCAGTTTCCGGCATTTGTTCGCGCCAAAGCTGCAGCGTTTCGCGGCTTTCCTGGCGCTTGCCGAGACGCTGCTGCAGCAAGGCAATCTGACTGTGGCAATAGCCCGGATTGGCAGCATTGCGCAGCAGCTTGTGCCAGATCTTGATGGCCTGCGCGACATGACCGGCCCGAACCAGGGTTTCAGCCAGATCAACGCCGGTGGCGCTGCGCTCCGGCTGCAGCTTCCAGGCGCGGCGGTAGCTGGTGATGGCGGCTTCCAGATCCTCATCCACGCGCAGCATTTCCGCCAGCGTATGATGAAATACGGGGTTGGCGGGCTGCTCGGCAAGAGCGCGCTGCAACAGCTTGATGGCTTGCCTGTTGTCGCCGCGTTGCTGGGCGATGAGCGCGCGCATGCGCAGTGCCTCGCCATAGCGTCTGTCCTTGCGTTTCAGGCGGCGGTATTCACGTTCGGCGGCGGCCAAGTCGCCCGCCTGCTGCAGCTGCAGGCCGCGCGCCAGCGGATCATCGCCGCCGCCCTTTCGTGCTCTGAATTGATGCGCCATACCCCTATTCTAACCGCACTCCGTGCCGTCGCCAGTTCACCTCGCCCCGCAGCTGCCGGCTGTCGCTTGGCCATTGCCCCGCGCCGGCATTATCCGTGCCCGCCAGGTTATGCACATTCGCGTTGGACAAGGCTGTGGATAAACCGATGACAAGTGCCCCGGACGCGCATCCCGCAAGGGTTGTGCGGGTGTTGGTGAATTTCTGACCAGCGGCCGTGCAAGCCTCGCGAGGCGGGATTACTCAGTGCCGTCCCGCGCTGGCATGTCCCCTTCTCGTGCTGGAACATCCAGCTCCGCCGAGGTGTCCTCGTCGGCGCGCAGCGCCACGGCCGCGGTATCCACCTGGCGCACCCGCAGCGGTGGCGACCAGCCGTCCTTGTCGCGGCCGAAGTAGAGCGTGCGCTGGGCGGTGGGAATCTCGATGCCGGCGGCATCGAAGCGCATCTTCACCAAGCGATTGTAGGCGCGCCCGGTGGCCCATTGGCTGCCGGGCCGGGTCTTGATCATGACCCGGATCTCCACCGCGTTTTCGGCCAGCGCAGTCACGCCGGGGATGCTGATGTCTTCGAGCAGGTTGGCCCGGACTGCATCGTCTGCCTGCAGATCCTCGAACGCCGCGCGCAGCTGCCGGATCGCTTCGTCGATGTCTTCGCGATAGGCGATGCGATACGCGGTCACGTGATAGCCAAAGCCGCGGTTGTAGTTGGATACGATCGAGGCAGAGGAGAACGGCACGACGTGCAGCGTGCCATCCAGCCCGCGCAGCGCGACCGAGCGAATGGTGAGCCGCTCCACGGTGCCGCTGACCCCGGCCATATCCACCCAATCGCCGGTGTTGAGGGCGTTTTCGATCTGGATGAACACACCGCTGATGACATCGGCCACCAGCGTCTGCGCGCCGAACCCGACGGCCAGGCCAATGACCCCGGCGCCGGCGATGAGCGGCCCGATATCAACCCCGATCTGGGACAGGATCACCATGGCCGTCATGGTGATGACGGTTATGGCGAGCGCATTGCGGATGATTTGCATCAGCGTCTGCTGGCGGGCGCTGGGCGGCCCACCGCGCGGGCCGGCACCCAGACGGTGCTCGAGCAGGCTGGTCAGTACCAGCCACAGCAACAGCGCGACGGCCAGGATGATGAGCACGTGGATCACCACCGACAACGCATGGCTGCCGCCGGGCGAGGCCAGCCAGCCGTACAAATCGAATAGCCGCCATATATGCGCCGCGACGAGGATGAAGCCCAGCAAAATAAGCCCGCGCGCGATCTTCAAATACGCCGGAATGTAGGCGTTCAGGCGGGCCTCCAGGTTAGGCAGGCGCTGGCGGGTGCGCGCGGGCAGCGGGATGCGCTTGTCGATGAGCAGCGACAGCAGCCCGGACAGGCCCATGGCGATGGCCGCGGCTATCAGGGTCTGTAATGTTGCCGCGAGCATGAATGGCAGCACGCCGGCGGGATCGACCTGGCTGCCAACGAACAGGATGGTGAGATAAATTACGGCCAGCGGCAGCCACAAGTGCGCCAGCAGCTGCAACAGCACGGCAAAGAATGCGATCGACGAGCGTCCGGCGGCATGCAACAGGCGCTGGCCGAGCAGCTTGCGATTGCGGATGATGACGACCAGGGCATAGACATAAGCCGCTGCCATGATGACGAAGCTGACCACGCTGCCCAGCGCCGGCGACAGCTGCGCACTGATGATCGGCACCGCCACCAGCAGGCTGTAGCCGACCACACTGACAAACCAGCGCAGGCGCACGCTCCACCAGCCGGCGATCGCGCTGGACATGGGCAGCAGGCGCAGGCTGTCGTAGCGGGCAGAAAATACGGCGCGTATGACAGCCTTGACCACTTCGATCATGGCAAAAGCGTTGATGAACAGCGTCTCGCGCGTGCCAATGCCTGCGCTGTCGCCAAGCAACAAGCCGACGGCATAACCGGCCCCGCAGGCCAGCAGCACGATGATGATATCCGCGGCCAGGGCCAGCACGACGGCGAGTGCGCGCCGGACAAACAAGACCAGAGCGCGCTCCCCATGCCGCGGCAATTTCGCCAGCGCACCAAACAGGCCGGCTGCCAGCACGCGCAGCACGAAAAAGGCAACCACGGTGGCCGCCGCCACCAGCACGAAGGCGAGCAAGGCGTCCCAAAACGCGCTGGCATCGAATGCAGGCACGGCCACATCGGCGGCCGTATTCCGGGCGCGCAAGGACTGCAGTGTCTGCCAGATGGAAGCTGCCTGACGGCTCACACTTTGCGCCCAGCCACTGGTGACGTGGGCCAGCTCGCGCACCAGGGAAAATGTTTCGTCTGTGTCAGTTGTGGCCGTATCTTCATCTTTTGCATCAGCCTCGTCTGCGCCGTCTGCGGGCGCGGACGTGGCATCATCTGCGGGCTGGGCCGATGCCTGCAGATCATCCGTGGCTGCGGCACGCAGCGTATCGACCAGACGCAGCCG
>Ga0079226_10001853_pt1 | contig 16200 bp, 12 predicted proteins | sample Poulit2014_FD_76345 | JGI IMG/M metagenome (GOLD analysis project Ga0079226, IMG submission 76345) | Agricultural soil microbial communities from Georgia to study Nitrogen management - Poultry litter 2014 | ecosystem: Environmental > Terrestrial > Soil > Agricultural land | place: USA: Georgia...
AAATCAAACAACATGCATTTAACAATCTTTACCCAAATGCACTATTAAAAATGGGGGGATTACCCATTAACCTGGGTATTGTTCAGTGCCATGGCTTATCCCCCTTTGTGATGGTTTGTTGGTACATTTCAATATCGAACCAGCCTATACCAACAAATGTACCAACACAAATCGCTTGATGTGGTGTAAGCCCAGTTAAACTCAATTGAGTAAAAACCCCTTAAAACCCGCATAAACAGGATCTTTCAGGCATAAAAAAAGACCTCAATTGAGGTCTTTTTGTAATTTTTGGTGCAGCCACCCGGAATCGAACCGGGACGGGCTTATCGCCCGAGAGATTTTAAGTCTCTTGCGTCTACCTATTCCGCCATGGCTGCTGGCAGGGTGTTTTGGCCGCTTAGGCTGCAATGTCACGGTGTCTAGCCTTATAATAAAGCTTGATAGGTACATATTGCATGAGCAGCTACTATGGAAGCAGGAACTTTTGTTTATAATTGGCAGATTAAAGGCGCACATATCCTTTTAACTGGTCCGATAAAAGGTGATAAAAATAGAAATAATAAGTGGCAACTTTGTTTGAAAAGCTTGCCAATCAAATATATTCAGTACCTGGAGGACGATAATTTTAAAGCTTTCCAATCGTTTTATATTAGCGAAATATGTGCTCAGGTTATTGCTTTAAAAAGCCGTTCAGGTATTTTAATTCGATATAAAAAAATAATTAATCGACTAGAAAAAAAGAATCAATATTTGAAATGGCTTGAGGAGGGAATAAACGCATTACCAGAGGCATTTGTATTATACGATGCTAGCGATAACTTACTGATAGCAAACCCTCAATATGAGGAACTATACCCAACTGTAAGTAGTATTTTAAGGCAGGGGGTATCCTTTAAGGAAATCGCTGAAAAGGCCGTAAAGGAACAACAATTTAAATATCAAGAAAGCGATGAGGAATGGCTCAAAAAAAGGATGGATTTTCACAAAAATTGTGAAGGTTATTTTGAACAAAATTTACAAGATGGGCGTTGGATTCAGCTTAGTGAGAGGAAAACAATGTCTGGCGGGACAACGAGTATCAGAGCTGATATCACGCTGCTTAAAGAAAGGGAAAAAGCGCTTCACCAAGAAAAGCGCAAGGCTGAGAGCACTTCAAAGTCTATGGAAAGATTTTTGGCTGTTTTTAGCCATGAGGTTAGAAATGGTCTAAACGGCATAGCAGCATTAGCCCAGATACTCACGATAGAAGCAGATTCAATACCCATTAAGAATAATGCTAAGACACTGTTAAGCTCTACAAGGCGATTAAATTCTGTAGTGTCGGATTTATTAGGCTTTCTACGAAATACTTCTGGTGAGGTCATAATAAAAGAGGATGCAATCAGTTTAAAGGAATTGTTTTCCGCTCTTGACTCAGAGTTAGCGACCCAATCAAAGCAGAAAAGAATTACATTGGAATGGGTAATTGATAGTCGAATTCCTGAGTTTGTTTCCTTGGATCAAAATCGCATTTATCAGGTATTAACCAATCTAATATTCAATGCGATCGAGCATGTGTCAACGCATAGAGATATAGCAATATTTGCTCACAATAAGAATGGAAAGTTATATTTTGAGGTTATCGATAAAGGTAAAGGGATACCAGAAGAAAGTGTAGACAAGGTTTTTGATTATTTTTTTCAATCTGATGTGTCTAACCCTTCGAGTACAGGTTTGGGCTTGGCAATATGCAAGCAACTCGTACAAGCCATGGGAGGCGAGATTGGCGTAGAAAGTAAGATAGGAAAAGGAAGCAAGTTTTGGTTTTACATTCCACTAGTAACGGCCGACCAACCGATTGTTACAATGGTTAACCGAAACCAAAACCATATAAAAAATAAAGGTCTAAAAATAGGCGTGTTAGATGATGATGCCCTAGCACAAAATATGATTAGTGAGCTTATAAAGAGTTTGGGTTACATGCCTGTTTTTATGGAAGGGCTTGATAGCATCAAAAAAGAGATGATGCATTATGGTCTTGATGTGCTTATTACCGATCTTATGATGCCGAAGCAGTCAGGTCTAGATATAATTCACGAACTAGAATCCAGTTTAGGGTTGGAAGAGCACAACTTAAAAATAATATTGATGACGGGTAATATTATTAATAATAGTGTTATCGATATTAGTAGAGCAGGTATAGATGCTATTTTAGAAAAGCCTATTTTTATCGAGCAATTAAATTCTGCTATTGAATGGGTGTTAAGAAACGAAAAGGCTTATATTAAAAATAAGACAGCGCCAATTTTTTACTCCCCCACTGTGTACAACGCTATAGGTAGTGATTTACCTGAAACTAATCCGATGTTAAGACAGTTGGAAACAGATATCGGGAGGGTTAGGTACATTGAAAGTTTGCATTCTGTCAAGGAACTGATCACTCAGTTTTTCAGTGAGAATATAGAAAACTTAAGCTCTATTCAACGCTATGTCCATAGATTGGCAAGTGTTGCAGCTCAGTTAGGCTTTCAAGGTTTGAGTAATAGCTCTAGGGATTTAGAAACCTATTTACTTCAAAGCACTGCGGATGAGGTGGATCTTAGAAAAGTGAAATACAAGGTAGGGATCATTCATACTGCAGCTGTACCTGTTTTACAAGAAATAGATGAGATCTTAGAGCAAAAACCTTGACGCTCTAATGCTCAGTGCTATGAACAATGGTTGGATTGATGCGGTATCCAACCCCTCTGACCGTCTCTATCAGTGCAGGTGCGTTTTGGTTTTTTGATAGCTTTTTTCTGATACGGCTGATTAGTATGTCTATTGAACGCTCTGACTCTGGGTTACTGTCAGAGCTGATGGTTGCGTCTATGATTTGTGCTCGGGTAAACACTTGGCCGCGACCTTTTAGTAAAAAAACAAAGGCATCAAACTCAGCTCTAGTTAAAGGAAGCGTTGCCTGGGTTTGAGTAGATACAACTGTCCTTTGGGCCAGGTCCACTTCCCACTCAAGAGCCCTAAGCTTTACCTGTGAATCAATTTTTTTATTAAGTAAATTAATTACTCTATACTGCAGCTCTTTTGGATGAAAGGGTTTAATTAAAATATCGGAGGCGCCTAATTCAAATGCGGTGAGCCTGGTTTCTATGGATGAGCGCCCCGTAATAACCATGATAGGAATAGCTAGCCTATTTGATAATCTGCGTAGCAAAATTAATCCATCATCATCTGGTAGTCCTAGATCTAATAGTATCGCGTCATATAGCTGGGTGGTTACTATTTGCAGCATTTCTTTGCCGGTTTCTACTGTATCAACGGATAAGTCTTTTGCTTCTAAATAGCCGGCAAGAATTGTGCTGAAAGTTTTATCATCTTCCACAAGTAAAATCCTTTTTTTCATTCTTCCTCCTAAAGTATTACTGAGTCTATATTTTTAGTTATGAAAATTGTTGTGAAAGCATTTTGATAAACCTGTGGGGCGAAATGGTTCAGAAACAGTCTGGATATGCTTTAGAAAACATAGAGTGCTAGATTATAACTACAACGGTGAAATTTTAAAATTATGTACTTAGGAGACAAAGATGGAAACCAAAAAATCATTGATTTTGCCTCGCCGGTCTTTTTTACGCAAATCGGCAGGTGTAGGGTTGGGGGTCTTTGCCTCTTCCTTACCTTCTTTTGGGTTTGCTCAACCTAGAGGAGAGTTGGTCGTTTCAAACTGGGGTGGGGATTGGAATAGTAATGTAATGAAGGCGCTGGAAACCCCTGCTTTAGAGCAGAACGGCATCACTGTACGCAGAGATTTAGCTAGCGCTCCTGCAAGAAAATCTAAGCTCCTAGCAGAAAGAAATCTACCTAGAGGTACTGTTGATATTGCTCATTTAACCGATGCCGATGCGTACGAACTCGAAATGCAAGGAGTGTTAGAAGAAATAGATTACGATCGCATTCCCAATGCTAAGAACCTTATTTCAATGGGAGGTGAAAGGAATAAGTATTTCGTACCTTGGGTATTTAGCGGATTTGAAATGATTTATAACCCAGAAAAGGTAGAGAAGCCGACTTCTTTTGCCGATCTCATGAATCCTGAATACAAAGGCAAAGTGGGTTTAATTGATCAAGTGTATTTCAATTACTTATATGCCTTTTCATTAGTGGCTGGTGGTGATTTGAGTGATATCTCTGGGGCATTCCCTTTATTATTAGAGTTAAAAAAGCAAGTTGAACCTAAGGTGTATCCTTCACACCAACAATTAGCTGCCGCTATGCAAGCAGAAGAAGTGTGGATATCCGCTAACTATAAGGCACGAGCTGCTCAATGGGAGGCTGATGACTTACCTATCCGTGGTGCGTACCCAAAAGAAGGGGGGGTTGCTATTCAGTTTGGTGTGGTTATTCCTAAAAAGGCGCCTAATAAAGACCTTGCCTATCATTATATTAATGAGATGTTAACACCCAAAGCTGCTGAAGTCTTGGCTGAGCTTACTTATTATGCACCAGCAATTGATGATGTAAACCTGCCTGCGGAGGTGGCGCAGCAAATTCAATTTAGCCCAGAGCAACAAGAGCAATTACATGTGGTTGATTTTAGCTATGCAGCAAAAAATCAGCCTGAGTGGTTAGAGTGGTGGAATAAGAATATTAAAGTCTAAAAGCCAGGAATTTGTAATGAAAGTGCTTTCACAAAATTCTTTACTCAAACCTAAAGGAGGGCTAACACTAACCCTCCTGGTACCCTCAGTTTTAGCAGTATCCTTAATTTTAATAGGCCCGTTATTTTTACTATTCCGCTATAGCCTTAATCAGTTTGACCCCTCGGTGTTAATGATTGAGGCCTGGTCCATTGAGAATTATATTAAGTTTTTTTCCGATCCCTTTTACCGAGATGTCCTCTATAGGACAATTTATATTGGCTTTGTAAGTACAATTGCTTGTATAGTGCTTGGCTTTTTGCCTGCGTATTTCATTGCCCGGATAAGGTCTGCAAAGCTAAAAAGTTTCTTTATTATTTTGGTCGTGCTGCCATTATTAATGGGCAACCCTGTGCGCGTGGCAGGTTGGTTGGTGCTGCTAGGGGATAGAGGGGTGGTAAATGCTGCTTTACTCAATTTTGGAGTGTTGAGCGAGCCTATACAGCTGCTATATACGGACTTTGCAGTCATTATAGGCACGGTTTCAGTGCAGCTGCCTTTTATGATTATCACTTTACAAAGTGTTATTGAGTCCATTAACCCCTCTTTAGAAGAGGCAGCATTGGGGCTAGGGGCCAACTATTGGAATGTTTTTAAACGAGTGCTCCTACCTTTAGCAACACCGGGAATTGTGGTGGGAACAATTTTGTGCTTCATGATGGGCATGAATGCTTATGCAACCCCTGTATTAATTGGTGGCCCGACTTTCCATATGATGGCACCTAAAGTATATGAGCAAATTACTAAGGCAAATAATTGGCCTTTTGGCTCTGCTATGGCTGTGATTTTAATGGTTAGTACGCTAGTTTTAACCTTTTTCTCATCTTGGTTAGTCTCAAAAGTATCACTGAGGCATGCTGGGGGGCAAAAGAGATGAAACCACGTACAGGAATCTTTTATTACTTGGCAGTCGGGCTAATTTTAGCCTTTGTTGTGGCACCCTTAGTGGCTGTGGTTTGGGTCAGTGTTTTTTCTAATAAAATCATAGGCTTTCCCCCTCAAGGGTATACCCTGAAGTGGTATTTGAATGCTTGGGAGTTAGTGGATTTTCGCGAGGGCTTTATTTTAAGTCTTCAAGTGGCCTTATCTGCCACAGCAATTGGCTTATTAGTTGCCGTTCCAGCCTCTTTAGCGCTAGCAAGGTCAAATTTTCCAGGCAAAGAGTTCATTAATACGCTGTTGCTATCTCCTATGTTAGTGCCTGCGATCGTTGCAGGTAGTGGGGTATATATCTATTTTATTCAAGTGGAAATGATTTCGGGCGTGCAGCTAGTGGCAACTTTGCCAGGTTTAATCCTAGCTCATGTGGTAATTGTAATTCCTTGGATGGTGCGGCTAGCCACTACCTCATTATTAGCAGTTGATAGAAATATTGAGGAAGCAGCACAAAATTTAGGGGCAACACCATGGGTAACTTTTAGGCGCGTAACTCTACCGTTGGCTCGTCCTGGCTTAGTAGCAGGTAGTTTATTTAGCTTTATTGTTTCTTTTACAGATCTAGAAAAAACATTATTTCTAGTGGGCCCAGGACGTACTAGCTTACCCATAGCTATCCTTAATTACTTAGAGTGGAATTTAGATCCAACTGTCGCTGCAGTTGCTACTGTACAGATTTTTATTATAGGTATTGCTCTTGTAGTGTCCGATCGGTATGTGAAACTAAGTCAGGCGTTTTAATGCTATGAGTCATATAGAATTTATAAATATATCAAAGAGCTATGGTCAAACACTAGCTGTCCATGATTTTAATCTGTCTATAAATCAGGGAGAGATGGTGGCTTTGCTCGGACCTAGTGGCTGCGGGAAAACGACAACACTACGTATGCTAGCTGGTTTTACCTCAGTGACAGGTGGACGTATTACCATAGGCGGTAGTGACATTACTGCTATCCCTGCTCATCAACGTAATATAGGGATGGTATTCCAAGGGTATGCGCTCTTTCCTCATATGACAGTTGAGCAAAATGTTGCTTTTGGCTTAGAGATGCGTGGTTTGAGTAAAAAAGAGCTCAAGCAGCAAGCTGAGGTGGCATTAGAGCGAGTGCGCTTGAGGGAGTTTGCAGATAGACTGCCTAAACAGCTCTCTGGCGGACAGCAGCAGCGTGTTGCCTTAGCGCGAGCAATGGTTATCAGTCCTGAAGTATTACTTTTAGATGAGCCGCTTTCTGCATTGGACGCTCGATTAAGACATGAGGTTAGAGCAGAAATTAAAGAGTTGCAAAGAGAGTTTGGCCTCACTACCCTCATAGTAACGCACGATCAAGATGAGGCTCTCAGTATGGCTGACCGGCTCGTCGTGATGAGTAAAGGAAGAATAGAGCAAGTCGGTACTCCAGACGAGGTGTATGAACAGCCCAAAAATCGTTTTGTAGCCGAGTTTTTAGGCAAAATAAACTTGCTAGAGGGGCAAAGCGCAGGGAGTACAGGCTTTACATTACATGACGGAACAACCATTAAAATAATTAATGAACAAAATCAAGGCGAATTAAATAGTGTGTGCTTTAGGCCTGAAAGAGCGCAAATAATGCCTTTGACTACTCCAGAGAGCTCTGAGTACAACTCCATCGTGGCTACTGTGCGTTTTCTTAATTATCTTGGCCCCCATATTGAATGTGAGTTAACGCTAAAAGATCACACTAAACTCGTCGTAAATATGCCTAACACTTCCGACAGGGATTTCACCCTAACAGAAGGCACTAAAGTGCAAGTGCGTTGGCGGCCACATGACACGCATCTTCTATCATGATGAGTACTGCTGAGCATCTTGGGACGGATCTCTCTTGCTTTATGAAGGGATTTACTGAAGATATTTATCCCGATGAGCATTTGCATGCCATATTTGTGAGGTCACCTTATGCACATGCCAAAATTGTTAGCATTAAGGACCAAACACAAGATATAGAGGGGGTGGTTGGCGTATGGTCCGCTAATGACTTACCTGACAGCATTAAGCCAATTCCGTGTGTTATTCCTTTATTTAATCGAGATGGGTCGCCAAGGAAGGATCCTCCGAGAACGCTGCTCGCTAAGGACAAAGTGCGACATCAGGGAGAGGCAGTAGTAATGGTGGTAGCGCGTAGCGCTGCAATTGCAAAACGTGCTGCGCAAGCCGTAAAGGTTATCTATGAGCCCTTACCTGCAGTAATAGATGCTAAAAAAGCCCTTGAAAACGAGGCGCCATCTGTTTGGGAAGATATTGAAAGTAATATATGTTTTGATTGGGAAGCTGGTGACCAAAATGCAACTATGCGTGCAATGGAGAAAGCAGAGCATATTATTCAGGCTCAAATTATTAATAGTCGGATTGTAGCCAGCCCTTTAGAAACTAGATCAGCGGTTGCATGGATAGAGCAAGGGCAGCGTGTTTTAGTCACACCTACTCAAGGGGTGCATTGGGTCCGTGACACAATCGCAAAGGATGTGTTGGGTTGGGACCCCTGCACGGTGAGTGTTTTTACACCCAGGGTGGGGGGTAGCTTTGGTACAAAAATATTTATTTATCCTGAGCAGGTTTTGGTGCTGTGGGCTGCACAAGAACTGACGCAAGCTGTCAAGTGGGTAGCTTCTCGCGAGGAGGCATTCGTGAGTGATACTCAGGGGCGCGACCATCAGACAGTAGCACGCCTTGCCTTGGATAGTCAGGGAAAGTTTTTGGCCTTGGAGACTAACACCATTGCAAATTTAGGAGCTTTTTTATCTAATTACGGCCCGTTTAATGCTACTGAGTGTGGTAACGCAGTTATTACAGGCGCTTATAAAATAGGCAGTTTTTATAATCGTGTACGTGGAGTTATGACTAATACCGCCCCAGTTGATTCCTATAGGGGGGCGGGTCGACCTGAAGCCAATAATATTTTAGAGCGGATCATTGATATAGCAGCTTTAGAGTTAGGTTTAGATAAGGCTGAATTGCGACAAACAAACCTTATTCAAACAACGGATTTACCGTTTCGAACACTAACCAACATATATTTAAAAAATGGAGCTTTTGCTAATAATCTAGATACCGCCCTGGAAAAGATTGGCTATACGCATTTTAAACTTAGGCAGCAAGAGAGCTTACGTCAAGGCAAGCTAAGAGGGCTTGGTATTGCTAATTTTTTAGAAACTAATGGTGGTATAGCAATTGCAAAGCTAATGCAACCGGATGGTATTCCTAAAGAAAGTGCTTACTTAACCTTTAATGCTGATGGAAGATTGATAGCAGAGGTAGGCACTCAGTGTAGTGGGCAAGGACAAATTGAGTCTTACACATTGCTTTTGTCTGAGTATTTGCACTATCAAATTGATGATGTGGAAATAAGTCAGGGTAGTACATTGAATTTGCAACAGGGCACGGGTACGGGAGGCTCAAAATCCCTCTTAACTGGTTCTAGTGCTTTATTACAGGCTGCTGATGAATCGGTGCAAAAAGCTCGGCTTTGGTTAGCACAGCATTATGATTGGGCAAGCGATAAGATTGGGTGGCAAGATGGTTTTTTCCATTATGAGCAGTCAAAATTAAGTTTAAAAGAGCTTGCTATAAAAGCCGCTGCTCAAACGAAGAGCCATCCATTCGAGGTGCATACATCTTCCATCATAGCTGAAGGAACTTTCGGGAATGGCTGTCATATCTGTGAAATTGAATTAGACCCTGAGACAGGGCAATTGGAAATTTTACGATATATTACCGTCAATGATTTTGGTCACATATTTTCTGCAAAAAATGTAAAGGCCCAAGTGATAGGAGGTGTTGCTCAAGGCATTGGGCAAGCTGTTTTAGAGGAATGTATTTTTTCTTCGCAAGATACACCCGTATTTTTAAATACCGATCTAGGGTCCTATCATCTACCGCAAGCAAGCCATATTCCACATGTTGAAGTTTTTTTTCAAACCGATCAACCAGGCGCAAATGCACTTGGAATTAAGGGCTGTGGTGAATCGGGCATAAGTGCAGCTACTCCAGCATTAATGAACGCACTTCAAGACGCATTGAGTTTAGTAATAGGGGAAAAAGCAGTTAACGTACAAATGCCTGCTACTGCGGTGCGTTTGTGGTCCATGATTAACTGTAAGGAGTAGTAAGTATGGGAAATCAACGGGCGACTAAAAAATACTGCGAAGGCTCTTGTTGGGTTAATGGCCAAGAGCAGGGGCTTAGTGCTAGTGAGACCTCATTGTTGGAGTGGTTGCGTGATTTGTTAGCTATTACAGATGTACGTAAAGGCTGTGATAGTGGTCATTGTGGTAGTTGCGCGGTGGTTTTTGACGGGCAGGCTGTTAAGGCGTGCAGTATTCTGGCTTCAGATGCAAGTGGGCGCACAATTTTTTCTTTAAAGGGGTTGCCTTTACTAAAAGACCCCGTGATCGATTCTATATTGAGTGCTGAGCAGAGGTTGCAACCTTTCCAATGCGCCTATTGCAAGCCCGCTTTTATGTTGGCAGCCTATGAGCTGTTAAGGTACAACTCTGAGCCTACTGCAGCACAAATAAAGCAACAGTTCTCAGGCTTACTATGCAGATGTACAGGTTATCAATCTATAGTAATGATGGTTTTATCTGCAGCTGAACAGTTAGGCAATATGCCTGAGGAGGAGTGTGATGCTTGAGGCTCAAAGCAAACTTCTCCATTTATATCCAGAGACATTACATGAAGCGTTAGAGCTATTTAAAAAATATCCTGACATGGTTTTAATGGGGGGCGGGCAGACATTATTACCGCAGTGGCGTGAAACGACCTACCCAAAAAAAGTTCTTTGCCTCAATAAGATTAAAAGCTTGAGGGGTATTGAGCAGCAAGGTAAGAGGTTATTTATCGGTTCTGGGGTTACGCTCGCAGAGTTAGCAGGCTCTGCCCTAGTGCAACAGCTAGTGCCAACTTTAGCAAAACTAGCGTTAACGATGGGCGACTGCTTTATGAGGAATCGCGGTACAGTCGTGGGAGCCCTATGTACAACAACATATGGTAACTGTATATCTACGGCATTTCTAGGACTAAATGCCCTGATACATACAACCGAGAGAGATTTCTTTGTACATGAATATGTCCAAGAAGGGCCATACAAAATAAGACTGAATATTGGCGAAATTATTAAAGGGTTAAGTTTTAGTACGCCTTTTATTACAAGCTACCAAAGTATTCGGTTAATCCCAGCTCGTTCAGCCTTAATTACTATTTATGGTTCCAAAATAAAGAATCAGCAATTTATTGGTATAGGTGGTAAAGGGCATAGAGTATTTCGTGCTACAGAGTTGGAGACTCAACTAAAGTGGCATAATTTAGCGCAAATTAATGATAGTATCTTGCAAAAGTTTATAGAAAATCAACAGCTGCTGGGAAATAATGAGCAGGAGCAAGAATATATTCGAGCTCAAACTAAACGTTTATTGCTTTGTCTCATAGCAGATTTCAGTGCCCCTTTTGCATCAGACGCATAATTAAATATGCATTGTATTTATAATTAAAGTTGGCGAGACAGTTAAGATGAGTGTATCAAAGTCTGAACAAAGTATAGATCCTAAAAAGTGGCAGTTTTGGATTGATCGTGGGGGTACTTTTACTGATATCGTGGCGCGTCACCCAGACGGCACACTATGCACCCATAAATTGCTTTCTGATAATCCTACGCAGTACCCAGATGCCGCGTTGGCCGGTATCCGTCAGTTGTTAGGGGTAGATTCAGAGGCGCCTATTCCCACTGATCAATTAGAGGTCGTCAAGATGGGAACCACCGTAGCTACTAATGCCTTGCTGGAGCGCAAGGGTGAGCCTACGGTCTTATTTATTACCCAGGGACTCAGGGACGCTTTAAAAATAGGTCATCAGGCTCGTCCTGATATTTTTGCTCGTGAAATTCATTTGCCCGAGGTGCTGTACCAAGAGGTGATTGAGGTCAATGAGCGCATCATGCCCGATGGTACGGTGGTCACACCTATTGATGAGGCCCAAGTGCGGGCTCAGCTAAAGCAGGCCTATGAGGCTGGGTTTCGTTCTATTGCCGTAGTATTGATGCATGGCTACCTGCATACAGAGCATGAAGAGCGCATTGCTCAGTGGGCGCAGGAGCAAGGGTTTAGCCAGATTTCTGTATCTCACCGGATCAGTCCCTTGATGCGTATTGTGGGCCGAGGTGATACGACAGTGGTAGATGCTTATTTATCACCCATTTTGCGTCGCTATGTGAATCGAGTCGCCAGTGAGCTAAAGGACACCCGTCTGATGTTTATGCAGTCAAACGGCGGGTTGACTGCGGCGGATCAGTTTCAGGGCAAAGACGCTGTCCTGTCCGGTCCCGCTGGGGGGATTGTAGGGATGGTGCGCACGGCTCAGGCCTTAGGTATTGAGCAGATGATCGGGTTTGATATGGGGGGCACTTCTACGGATGTGTCTCATTTTGGTGGGGAGTATGAGCGGGTATTTGACTCTGAGGTTGCGGGGGTGCGGTTACATGCCCCTATGATGAATATCCATACAGTAGCAGCTGGTGGGGGCTCAATTGTACATTTTGATGGTGCCCGTATGCGTGTCGGGCCAGACTCAGCGGGGGCCTATCCAGGGCCTGCGGCCTATAGAAATGGTGGGCCTCTAACGGTCACTGACTGTAATGTCATGCTCGGCAAGGTGCAACCTGAGTTTTTCCCGAAAATTTTCGGCCCTCAGGGGGATCAGGCACTTGATCTCGCGACGGTACAGCAAAAATTTATCGCATTGAGCGAGGAAATTGAGCAGGCAACCGGACAAAAAAACAGCGCCTATGAAATTGCCGAGGGGTTTATCCACATTGCCGTGTCCAATATGGCCAATGCGATTAAGAAAATCTCTATTGAGCGCGGTTATGACGTCAGTCAATATACCTTAGTCTCCTTTGGTGGGGCAGGTGGTCAGCATGCCTGCTTAGTCGCCGATGCGCTAGGGGTTTCACAGGTCTTGATTCATCCCTTTGCAGGCGTACTTTCAGCCTATGGGATGGGGTTAGCCGATATCACGGCGATGCGTGAGCACAGCATAGAGCTGCATTTAGCGGCAGATAATACCGCACGTTGTGAGGAGGTGCTGTCTGGGCTACAGGCTGAGGTGACTGAGGAGCTGGTGAACCAAGGCATTACCCCAACGCAGATTGAATATAAGTTGCGCGCACATGTGCGTTATGACGGGACGGATTCTCCGCTCATTGTGCCCTATGGGTCAGTCGATGAGATTCAGGCGGCTTTTGAGCAAAGCTATTTACAGCGCTATAGCTTTTTGATGCCAGAAAAGCCCATCGTGATTGAGGCGGTCTCCATTGAGGGGGTGGGGCAAAGCGGGGTACAGATTGCCCCCCAAGATTGGCAAGAACTTCCTACTCCTACTGAATCTCCGGTGGCTGTGGCACAGGCTGAGCTATTTTCTCAGGGGCAAAGGCATCAAACGCCGGTCTATCAACGAGAGGATTTGCAGGCAGGCGCTCGGGTCTTGGGGCCAGCGATTATTTGTGATGCCAGTGGCACGACGGTGATTGAACCTGATTGGCAATTGCAGGTGTTGCAAGGCGGGGAGTTTATCTTGACTCGGGCCGTGGCGCGTCCACAGCGTTTTGCTATTGGCACTGAGGTTGATCCCGTGATGCTAGAAATTTTTAACAACCTCTTTATGGCCGTAGCAGAACAAATGGGGGCGACTTTAGGTAATACAGCCTTTTCTGTCAATATTAAAGAGCGATTGGATTATTCCTGCGCTATTTTTGACCAGGAGGGCAACCTCATTGCGAATGCTCCACATATGCCTGTTCATTTAGGCTCGATGGGGGAAAGTATTCGTACCGTTATTGCGCGTAATCAGGGGGCGATGCAGCCGGGTGATAGCTACGTGCTTAATGATCCTTATAACGGCGGCACGCACCTTCCCGATATCACTGTGGTGACCCCGGTATTTGATGAGGCGGGTGAGCAGATTATCTTTTATGTTGCCTCACGCGGCCACCATGCAGATGTGGGGGGCATTACCCCAGGCTCTATGCCGCCCATGAGCAAAACCGTGATCGAGGAAGGTGTATTAATTGATAACTTCAAGTTGGTCGAGGGGGGACGCTTGCGCGAGGTAGAGCTTCGTGCGTTGTTGGCAGATAGCCCTTATCCGGCACGCAATCCGGAGCAAAACATTGCTGATTTACGTGCCCAGTTAGCGGCTAATGAAAAAGGAGTGCAGGAATTACACCGGATGGTACGTACCTATGGGCTAGAGGTGGTTCATGCTTATATGCAGCACGTACAAGACAATGCTGAGGAGGCTGTACGTCAGGTCATTGGGGTGCTCCAAGATGGGGCCTTTAGTTATGAGCTAGATAATGGCGCACAGATACAGGTAGCTGTGCGCGTGGATCGGGCACAACGCAGTGCGGAGATAGACTTTAGTGGTACCTCGGCCCAGCTAGAGGATAATTTTAATGCTCCGGCAGCAGTGTGTATGGCGGCCGTGCTATACGTTTTTAGAACGCTGGTCAATGATGAGATCCCGATGAATGAAGGGTGCCTCAAGCCATTAAAGGTCATAATTCCTGAGGGTTCGATGCTTAACCCACACTATCCAGCTGCCACTGTGGCCGGGAATGTGGAAACCTCACAGTGCATTACTGATGCGCTGTACGGGGCATTAGGGGTAATGGCTGCAGCTCAAGGGACGATGAATAACTTCACCTTTGGCAATGAGACCTATCAATACTATGAAACCGTTGCTGGTGGCTCAGGGGCTGGTTTTATCCATCGCCCGGATGGGAGTCGACATTATTTTCAGGGTACGGATGTGGTGCAAACTCATATGACGAACTCGCGCCTCACTGATCCTGAGGTACTTGAGTGGCGTTATCCCGTGCGTTTAGAGGAATTTTCTATTCGTGCAGGAAGTGGTGGTGCAGGGAAAAAACGTGGTGGCCATGGTGCTATTCGTAAAATACGTTTTCTCGAGCCCATGACGGCTGCAATTTTAGCGAATCGACGACGTCTAGCACCCTTTGGTCTAGATGGAGGACAGCATGCCGAGCCGGGACGTAATTATGTACTGCGACGCGATGGCTCACGCGTTGAGCTAGCCGCTACGGGCTCAGTGGAAATGCAGGTAGATGATGTATTTGTTATCCACACCCCAGGCGGAGGTGGGTTTGGCTCAGTCGAAGACGACTGAGTTTAGCCCTGAGAGAATCAAGCCGGCTTCTGTGCCGGCTTTTTTACCCATTCTGATCTGGTATGAGTTTCTTGGACAATAATAAAATAAAAAAACGGTTAATTTAAAATTGCTTGCGCCTGGTGTTTTTCTCTAAAAGCACTAGGCGCCATACTATCTAATACTGAGCTTGGGCGTTGGGGCTATTCCAAAAGCCTGATTGCGCAAGCCCTCGACCTTTAAAATCCCATTAAAACTTTCCATCGGCGCATTATCATGGCAATTGCCCGCGCGTGACAGGCTTTGCTTGATCCCCATACGCTTAAGCTCTTCTCTAAAAGCTCTGGCTGTATAAATATAACCTTGGTCGCTGTGTAATAAAGCATCGGGATGAAGCTTCTTGAAGCTGAGTAACTTAAGGGTTCTCATGGCTAATTGCAAATCTTGCCGCTTAGAATACACCCAAGAGACCACGGAGCGATCATAAAGATCCAGTATTACACTTAGGTAGCCCCAATGCCATTGGTTCTGCTCATAGTAACGCACATAGGTGACGACGTCCGTGAGCAACTTTTGACCTGGATAGTCAGCATAAAAACGGCGATTTAATGCATTATTCGCAAGTGAGCTCGAGCGCACAATTGAGCTGATCGAGATATTGCTGCAATTCTTTTTTTTTGAGGTCATCTTTACACTCCTTCATGACTTCCTCAAACAGGCTTTCATAGCTAATGAACATCTCTTTAATATTGCGCTTTAGCTCTTGCTCATTGTTTGCGCTCTCAAAGCACTCATCCACCATGCGGCGAATACGTTCTGGCATATTATTCATTTTTTCCCTATTTGCTCCTGGCCCGATAAGTTTCCATGCGTGCAATCTTAAAGGCAGTTTAGCAGAGGGGCTTTGTTTTAGATATGCTTGAATCTCACGATAGACATCAGAAGGTCTGACTCCGTGACGACGCGCAAGCTCTGTGTAGCCTATTGGATAGTGAGCAATCCAGTCTTTAACTGCTTGATAAATACGTGGCTTGCGGCTTTGTACATAACCGCTGGTGAGCCATTCAAAATCATTGGCTTTAATAAATATTCGCCATGCCTGAATGGCCCCAGCAGAGATGCCTAGTTCTCGGGCAATTGTTTTAACAGGGTGAAAATGAAAAAGCCTTTCACAGGCAATTTGTTTTATAGCGGTAGGTAGGGCCATCGATACACTCCTAGGTGTCCAATAAATCCATACCACAACATTTTAGGCGAAAAAAAAGACCTCTGTGGAGGTCTGTTGATGTGCACTTGGTGCAGCCACCCGGAATCGAACCGGGACGGGCTTTAAGGCCCGAGAGATTTTAAGTCTCTTGCGTCTACCTATTCCGCCATGGCTGCTGGCGTAGAAATGTTTTGGCGGAAGCGGTGAGA
>Ga0079226_10001854_pt1 | contig 16200 bp, 14 predicted proteins | sample Poulit2014_FD_76345 | JGI IMG/M metagenome (GOLD analysis project Ga0079226, IMG submission 76345) | Agricultural soil microbial communities from Georgia to study Nitrogen management - Poultry litter 2014 | ecosystem: Environmental > Terrestrial > Soil > Agricultural land | place: USA: Georgia...
CCAATCTGAACTTGCTTCAGCCTCTACTAAGGGATTTGACTTGGCAGCATAGTTTGTTACGAGCTCTATAAACACTTTTATCTCACGTTTATGTGCCTCTTCTACTAGCTCTTGTAAATCCTCAAGCGAACCGAATTCATCTTCTACAGTTAAAAAATCTTCTATTAAATAGCCGTGATAAGCACTAGGCGCATTTTCCATAATAGGTGAAAGTGAAATAGTAGTAAATCCGTGTTCCTCAATTGAATCTAACATCATAGTAATACCTTTTATATCTCCCCCATTATAAGTTAGGGGATTTTTCACATCGACTTGATCACTAGGCGCTTGCCTTCCATTATTGAACCTATCTACAATTATATCGTAAATAATCTCATCATTTAGCGAAGCTTTCTGGTCTGCATGCGCGATAAGTGGGAGCGCTATCAAGGCGAGCGTAAAGACGGTAATTAAACTTGCGATATACTTTTTCATTAACAACAACTCCACGAATAATATTTAAGAGGACGATAATAGTATCGTCCCCTTTGTGTAAAAAACTTAACCCATTAGCTGAACGCCTAAAGGTAAGCGTACAAATCCAAGTAAAATAGCGATAATAACAGCTATAGCAAATTGAATCCACCAAGCTTTTACAGCTGATTGCTTGTTCGTTTTAACTGTGATCATTTCCATAGCAACGATTGCCCATAATCCTGCAATCACTTTAACAAATAGTTCACCTGGTTTATTCTCATATGTGAAAAACAGTGAAATTCCCGAAATTAGAATAACTAAGTACATAAGACGTAAAATCATATGGAATATTTTTCCGCGATCACCTTTGCCTTGTTTGTAAAAATTGTAGACTACAAACAATAGAATAATCGCAATAACCCATCCAGTGATATGTAAATGTATCATTTACATGCTCCCCCTCATACTATTTTTTATGGTTTGAAACACTTTTCATTATAGCATAGCAAAATAAACAATACTATAAACATACTTGTGACTATTTTTCAAACAAAAACTTTAATAAATGATATAATAAGAAAAAGATGAGAGTGGAGGGAGCTTATGAAACAACGGAGTGAACAGGTAATTGAACAAACTGACTTGTATGGAGCCAGAAATTATTTACCACTTCCTATCGTTATTCATGAGGCGTCAGGGGTCTGGGTCAAGGATTGTGAAGGGAATCGTTACATGGATTTTTTAAGTGCCTATTCTGCTGTTAATCAAGGCCACCGTCATCCAAAAATTATCGCATCCTTGATCGGGCAAGCTCATAAAGTAACTTTAACATCACGCGCTTTTCATAATGATCAATTGGGACCCTGGTACGAAAAGATTTGTCAATTGACGAATAAAGACATGGCCTTACCGATGAATACGGGAGCAGAAGCAGTTGAAACTGCAATAAAAGCAGCACGCCGCTGGGCTTATAATGTAAAGGGTGTCCCAGATAATAAAGCAGAAATTATCGCTTGTGAAGGGAATTTCCACGGTCGGACCATGGCTGCTATTTCACTATCTTCCGAGGCGGAGTACCAAGATGGTTTCGGTCCCCTTTTACCAGGCATCAAACATATTCCATACGGTGATAGCCAAGCATTAGCGGAGGCCATCAATGAAAATACCGCCGGCTTTATCTTGGAACCTATACAAGGTGAAGCAGGAGTGAATATCCCGGCAGACGGATTTCTAAGGGAAGCTTTTGATATTTGCCAAAAAAATAATGTCTTATTTATTGCTGACGAGATTCAAGCAGGTCTAGGTCGAAGCGGAAAGTTTTTGGCTTGTGAATGGGAAGATGTCAATCCTGATATAATTATTTTAGGAAAAGCACTCGGCGGAGGTGTCTTCCCTATTTCTTGCGTGCTTGCCAATGAAGATATCTTGGGAGTATTTAATCCTGGATCACACGGCTCGACCTTTGGTGGTAACCCTCTTGCAGCAGCTGTCTCACTAGCTGCTCTAGACGTCATCATCGATGAAAATTTGGCTGTACGGTCGGTTAAACTCGGTAACTATTTACAAGCTAAATTACAAAAAATTAAAAACCCTATTATTAAAGAAGTTCGAGGAAAAGGTTTATTTATCGGAATGGAATTGACTGAAGCTGCTCGACCTTATTGTGAAGCCTTAATGGTTGAAGGGCTCCTCTGTAAGGAAACGCATGACACTGTCATCCGTTTTGCCCCACCCCTAATCATTGAAAAAGAAGAAATTGATTGGGCATTAGAGAAAATTTATAAGGTGCTAGATACTGGGTCATAAGTCGATTGCTTAAGATACCGGTAAATAAATAGACGAATGAATAGGACGCTCCGCCTTCATACCCTTAAGAAGACGAAGCGTCCTATTTTTTATGTTTTGTAAACTTGCCTTTTCTTTCAGTACATTTTTTCCTTAATGTAAAGCAGTCATATCAGTTAGATACAAAACTCGCTGAACTATGTCCCTCTTTCGTCTTCGTTACTTCCAAGCGAGCTGGAAACATCTGTTTAAGCTCGTTAACGTGTGAAATAACTCCAATCGTTCTGCCTGTTTTTTGCAACTGGATCAAGGCTTCAATTGATTTATGAAGTGACTCATCGTCCAATGATCCGAATCCTTCATCAATAAACATCGTATCAATGCGAATACTTCCTTGGAAACTTTGGATAGTATCTGACATACCTAGTGCTAAACATAAGGAAGCGATAAACTTCTCCCCACCAGATAAGGTTTTCACATCGCGCATTTGACCCGTGTAACCATCATATACATCTATTGTCAAACCACTTTGACGACCGTGTGACTCTTGACGCTCACTGCGCACTAAATAATATTGTCCATCTGTTAATGTTTTGAAGCGGAGATTTGCCGCATAAATAATTTGATCTAAATAATCAATTTGTAAATATCGTTCAAAAGAAATTTTCTTGCTATTTTGCCCGCGAATGACATCATAAACATCTTTGACATTAACAACCGCTCGTTCCAGTTCTTCAACATCTGCATTCAGTTCGCGAATGCTGCTAACTAAGTCAGCCGCATTTTCTTTATAAGTTTTCGATTTATTCATTTGCTCAAATGCTTCTTCATATTCTTGCTTTAATTGTGCCAACTGAAGATTCATCTCTGACAAATCAAGGCGCTCTTGATTCTTTAATTCCGCTTCTAATTCGGTTAACTGTTTATCTAAGGTTACGGTTAGCTGTTTATGGTGCTCAATTTCACTACGCAATTGCTTACGAGTATCTTCCGGTAATTTCGCCTTCATATATGCTTCTACAGAAGGAAAGTCAGCCCTTTCGATGGACGTTTCAAATATGCTAAATGCTTTTTTCACCGAAGCTTGAAGCTTTTCTAACTGATCTTCGCTCGATTGCAGTCTAACTCGGTTTGTAGCGACGCTTGTTTCAGCTTTTTTCAGTTGTTCTGAAGCTTCTTGCCAAGCCCTTTCAAGATTATCTTTTAGTCGTTTTTTGTTTTCGATTTCCTTTTCCAATACCGACAGTTGACGGTAGGTCTCAGGGATTTGACGAATACTTTCCTCAAAGGTCCCTCGCTTAGTCGCATGTGCAATTTGTTTTTTAGCATAGCGCTTTTCTAAATTATCTTTCTCTTGAATTAACCGCTCATGATTGTTGTTCTTTGCTTCGAACTGCTCTTGCAAGTTTTCAAGCAATTGTTGATCTTTTTCTAATTGATCAATTTTTGCTTTAGCTTGTTTACCCGCTTCTATAATTGACTCTCGTTCATTCCAGGCTTCCTCAGGACTCACTTCTTCAATACCGATTTCATCTTGCAGTCGTACAATTGTATCATGACTATTCATATACTGACGATGGGCTTCATGATAAATAAGTTGTTGCTGCTCTACTTGCTTTTGCTTATTTTTAAGCTCTTCATCAGAAACAAAGGCTAGATCATCATGCTGTTTATTAGGATGATGGCTACTTCCACAAACAGGACAAGCTTCACCGTCAATTAAATTGCTGGCTAAAGCTGCTGCTTGTTGATTTAACCATTGCGATTCTAATGTCGCATAGCTAGCTTTTTCTAAATCAAAGGCTTGTTTCCTTTGTTCTGAAGTATGCTTATATTCGTTGTAACGGCTAAACTCATTCACTAAAGCATTCCATAATTTATAGCTTGCTTGCAATTGATTGTAATTCACTTTTTCATCTGCATAAGCCCTAAGATTTATTGATAATTCTCTTATTTTCCTGTCGATTTCTTTTAAGTTACTTTCAAATGATTCAATTTCTTTCGCAGCCTTTGCCTTTTCATTTTCAAGCAGCTTAATTTCCTTTTGTAAAATTTCAATGTCTGTTTTTTCGGCGTTCATTTGTCTGACAGTCGGAACATATTGTTCTAACATGAGCAAGTCTTTAGCAACTTCTTCCCGCTCATTAGCCCGTTTTTCTTCTTTTGCATATGTTTCTTTTGCCAGGTTAAAAATTTGCGTCGCTTTATCTACTTGTCTTTCAGCCTCTTTTATAGCAATTTTAGTTTCTTTTTCCTCTTCCTGACGGTCGTTTAACTGTTTTTCATATGGTTCAATATGACTGGCATGCTCAGCAGCTTGAAGAAGCCCTTCCTTCTTCTTTATATCCTCTGCTTGCGATTGTAATTCCGCTTTCTGTTCTTTTTTCTGATCGAATTGATCAAATTTTTCATTGATATGTTGAGCTTTCGCTATCGCTGCTTGTTGTTTTTCATAAGCCTTGATGGAATGACGATATAGCTTTTCATCTTCTTCAATAACTTTTCTATAAAAATTTATCTCATGCTGCAACTGCTCGATAATATGAATCGTTTGATAATGATCACTTTCAAGTAAATCAAATAGTTGACTATCCTCTCGTCTAACTAAATTCGATTGAATACTGTCAATCGTACGTCGTAACACCTCACCCTTACTATCAAACTGTTGTTGTAGTTCTTGTTGCTTTTCTTTTAGCAGCTCATTCATTACTTGATATCGTTCTGTTTGGAATATCCTCCGTAAAATCTCTTCTTTATTTTCTGTATTTGACGTTAATAATTCTCGAAATTCACCTTGTGGTAACATGACAATTTGCTTAAATTGTTCGACGGTTAAACCAATAATACTTTCTATTTTTTCATTGACCTCGCTGACCATTTGCCTATCTACTTCAGGCACTTCGCCCTGATCAGTCAGCCGATAAAATTCATAGCGTTCACCTGTTTTCGTCTTATTCCCTTTCTTTACGTGGCCCATTTGGCGTAAGACACGATATGTTTTATCATGTATCTGAAAGACTAATTCCACCGCTGAATGGACATCATCACTGGCAAAATGACTGCGCAACATTGCTATGTTATCACGATCTGATCCGCTTGCTGTTCCATAGAGGGCAAATGTAATTGCATCAAATATCGTTGTCTTTCCCGCCCCAGTAGCACCGGAAATCACAAATAAATTCCGGTCTCCGAGTTCTGTAAAATCAATTGTTTCCTTATCTTTATATGGTCCGATAGCTGTCATTGTTAAACGAATTAATTTCATCGTATTACTCCTCGTTTGCCTAATTTCCTTTTAATCAGTCAATATCCGTTTGTAAAAGATCCTCAACTACTTCTTTAAAAATATTTACGGCTGCTTCTTCAGGTGCAAATCCTTTTACCTCTTCATAAAAGGCAGTAAATAGTTCTAAGTCTGTTTGTTGTTTCTTTTGAACACGCTCCATTTTATCTTCAGTAACAATCATTTGATCAAATGGTCGATTTAAATGTAATACGTTGGGAAAAACCGTACGAATTTTTTCCATTGGCGATAAAACAGGTGTTTTATTCAATAATTCAATAAATATGTAATCATCGCTCGGATCCATAGCGAGTATTTCTTCTATTGTGCCTTCTACAGTTCGCATATCCCTTCTCGGTGTAAATAATCGTTTATCTATTTCAAGCTCACCATCCGCTTGTAAATCAACAACTGTGAAAGCTTTTTGATGCCCTTCTTCAGAAATTGAATATTTCAAGGGGGAACCTGCATAACGAATGTGCGGCTCTTGAACAGAGTGAGCGCGGTGTAAATGCCCTAGGGCAACATAATCAAAATGCTTAAGATGTTCTGCATTAACATATTCAATGCCCCCGATAGAGAGAACTCTTTCTGAATCACTCGTATTTTCCTTTTCTTCACCTTGAGGAGTAACAAAATAGTGACTTACTAAGACATGTCTAGCATCAGGGTCCTTCTTTGCATCGATCCGCTCTACCATAACACGCATGGCATCGTCATAGGTCCGGATAGAATCGTCATTAAAAGTATTAGCGACTACACTGGGGTCGACAAAAGGCAGGAGATGGAAGTGAACCTCTCCAAATTCATCGTGAAGAACAACAGATTCTACTTCTTCTTCTATTAACCCGGCAATATGAAAGCCTTTTTCACGCATCAGTTTACTGCCAAAATGAACTCTAATTGGGCTATCGTGATTCCCAGCAATAGCAATAACCGGAATTTCCAAGGACAAAACAATTTCATCTAAAAAATCATTTAATAAATGGACCGCTTCAGCTGGCGGATTAACTCGATCGTATAAATCACCTGCAATAATAATGACATCAGGTTTTTCTTCCTCAATTATTTGTGTAAACTGCTGAAGTATATAGCGCTGTTCTTCTAACATTGATGCACCATGAACAACTTTTCCTAAATGCCAATCAGCTGTATGAAATATCTTCATAATCTAACCCCTTTCGCTCGGCTTATATTTTCCATTAATAATGTCACTGCCTATTTTAGTTTCTTTCTTAATTATCGACTCTTTTCTATTATTTTGCAAAATAAAAATAGTGTACAAATGCGATTGAAGCGAGCTGCTTATCACTTCCTCTCCTGATATTTATTAGTTCTAGATAAATATAAAACATAATTTCCCCTATTAGTCTTGCATTACATAATAGTGACATGATATATTATGCATTACAAGATAGCAATGCTGTAACATAGAAATGGAGGTCTTATCATGGCCACAAGCCAAATGTTAAAAGGGATTATAGATGGTTGTATTCTTACTATTATCTCTCGAAAGGAAGTTTACGGTTATGAAATTGCTGAATTGTTAGCAACATATGGATTCGACTCTATGAGCGAAGGAACCATCTATCCTATTTTACTCAGACTACAAAAGGAAGAACTCGTTACCTCAAAAAGGAAGAAATCAACTGCTGGACCAAAAAGAAAGTACTACTATATAAGTGATAAAGGTGTGAAGGAGTTAAAGGAATTTACCTTGAGATGGGAAAGTTTAAAAATCAATGTAACTAATGTATTAGACAATCGAAAGGAGCAAGAAAAATGAGTTTATCAAAAGAAGCCGAACAATTCGTTCAAAATTTACGTACTTATTTAATTGTCTCAGGAAAAGATGAGCAAGAAGTAGAAGAGATTGTTGAGGAATTAGGAGATCATTTACAGGAGGCAGAAAAGGACAGCAAATCGATATCATCTATTATAGGACAGTCACCTGCTCACTACATGGAATCAATTAGTAAAGAAATGCAAACAAATGTAAAAGATTCCATTAAGGCAGGGCTAGCTATTATTATCGGTGGATTTGCGATAGCGATTAGCCGTGACATTGTCCAAGGGGAAATAAACTATTCCCTATTTAAGATTTTAAGTATGCTTCTTGTATTTGGCTTATTTACGGCGGGCATCGTTATACTTGCGAAAAAACTAAGCCGTGCAAACCAATCAGACACAAAGTCTATTATTGTATTAAGTTTATTTTTATTAATGCCTTCAGTAATATTTTTCATTATATTTTATTTTCTCGACCCTTATATAGACAGTCCCATGATTGTGATTGCCGGAGTTCCCCTATATGTCATCGGTGGTCTCGTGGCGGTATTTTTAGCCTATTTATCCATCTGGTCTAAATCATGGATTATCCCTTTTGTTGTCTTTATTATTATAGGTCCCGATATGGTACAGAAAATTTTTGGTCTATCACATATAGCAACTTTAAATTTAACTGCTATTTTTCATCTATTAGCATTTATTGGCCTCATTGTATACTCAATTTTCACATATAGAAAAAACGTTGAACATTAAAGTTCAACGTTTTCTCTTTACCCTCTCAAAGCTTGCTCGACGCCATTTGGATCGAAGCCAAGAATCCACTTACCATTAATTTCTGTTTGCGGCACACCCATTTGACCAGTCTTTGCCATAAGACGCTGAGCTGCAGATTGGTCATGCTGTACATTAACGGTACGATATTTTATATTTCTTTCTTTTAAATGATTAACCATCATCGTGCAATAAGGACAAGTATCCGTTACATAAACCGTTGCTATTGAATTTGTCATCATAAACATCCTTCCTACTTTTTATTTCTAAGACAATTATATACCCCATACAGTATATAATCAAAAGTAGTGCTCATGGTTAATGATGACGATTTTGCAGGTGAAACCATTCTTTCAATAAAGCTTGAAAATCTTTCGTCTGAAGACAAACTGTCTCTAGCGCATACTCATCATCAAAGCTATCTTCAATAATTGTTTCTGACTTTCTAATCGTAATTTTCGTACGATTAGCTACAGACTGGATTTCTTCTTTTTCACCAGCCAAAATTGCCTCGACATCTTTGATTATTTGCCAATTTAGTAAAGCTGCATCAGCCATTAGAAATTCTGCTACAATTGCTTTAGATTCATCTTCAAACTCAATAACAGTTCTTGTCCGTGAAATTTCCTTATTTTTCAATTCAACTTCTCTTATTTTATAATTCAACAGATATCCCTCCCTTACAGTACTGGGAATGCAGAAATTATTTTATCATTTTGATCAAGGTACATGTGAATAATGACACCTTCATCTGAGATTCCCTCATATGTATTCCCTCTTAAAAACTCCTTCGATTCATAGGCTTCATTTATCCCATCAACCACTTCCTGTGCCGTCCAATGTAAAGGGAAAAAGGACGAGATACCACGATTACCGCTCTTTTTAATACCATCAACTTCTATCTCCGCTTCATACACACCATATTTATCTGGATTTGTGCGGGTGTTTTCAATAACTCTACCTTTTGCAGTTTCTAACCCTTCGTAATGAAAGCCTACTGCATCACCTTTACGGTTAATTTCCCCTTCCAAAATATGTTCCAAGGCACCAGGACGAAAATGCTCTGTATTTTCTAAATCATCTATCGTCAAGTCCTGAACTTCCATATCACTATCTGGTATTTCACTTGGACTTTGAATAAGAGCACAGCCTGTTACAAGTAGTAAAGTCATTAAGATAAGAGATAATTTCGATATTCTTTTTAACATAAATTTCTTTCCCCCATTAATAAATCATCGTGTTTATATATTATCCTATCAGAAGTTTTACTTCTAATAAAAAAGGAAAATCAGCATAGTATGTGATGCTGATTTCCCTAAGCTTTATTTATTTGTATACTGTCGCATATGCTTATCTATTCCTGTTAAACGCACCGGACGTGGATCCTCCGTCACATCAAGTTCAACTGTTGACCCGTCTTTTGGCAACACTTGCTCAAAAATCTTCTCATATGTAGCAACAGATACTTTCTCACGATTGTCAAACATCGCTTTATGTGTCTCTGTATATAAGTGGTCTTTGTAGTTTGCTTGTAAGGTCATGGTGAAAAATTCACCAACCGCACCGGAACCATAGCTGAACAGACCAAGTTTACTATTTTCTTTAAGCTCGTCGGCATTTTCCAATAAGGAAATTAAACTTAAGTAAAGTGAAGCAGAGTATACATTCCCTACTTTACGACTGTAGATGACGCTTTTATCATAATAAGATGTCAAACGTTCTTGTGTTTCTTCAGTCGCCTGATCTAAGACAGTTTTCAAGGCCTTCATGCCCATTTTAGTATAAGGTAAGTGGAAACAGATAGCTTCAAAATCATCTAGTGTAGCGCCGGTCTTTTCTTGATAAGCTTTCCATACATCATTGAAAAACTCGATATATTTATCATTTGAGTATTTTCCATCAACATAAGCATAATCCGAATAATTGGGACGCCAAAAGTCCATAATATCTTTCGTAATGAAAGTACTATCATCGTCTATTAAAAGTACATTCGGTTGATTACTAACAAGCATTGCCACCGCGCCTGCCCCTTGCGTAACTTCACCAGGTGTACTTAAGCCATAACGTGCAATATCCGAAGCGACGATAAGTACTTTACTCTCCGGATTTAAAGCAACATGTCCTTTAGCTAATTGTAATGCAGCTGTTCCGCTATAACAGGCATGCTTTAATTCGATAGAACGTGTCCCTTCTTTTAGTCCGACTAAGCGATGCACATAAACGCTCGCAGCTTTAGATTGGTCGATACTCGTTTCAGTTGCAAACATAACTAGATCGATTCGCTCACGATCTTCATCCGTTAAAATTTGTAAGGCCGCATTTGCTGCAAGTGTCACGGGATCTTGGCTTATTGGTGTAACAGCCATTTCATCTTGTCCAATTCCTATTGTATATTTTGCTGGTTCTTCATCCCGAGCGAGCGCTAGTTCATTCATATCCACGTACAAATGCGGGATGTTAAAACTTAACTTTTCAACACCTATTTTCATCTTGTCTCTCCTTAATAGTTATTTTTAGAAACACACATTTATTACGCAACAATAGTTATGTAAATCCTTTTTAAATAAATATGTTTTCCTTCAAATTTATACTATATGTATTTTCTCATATTTATTTCAGAAAATAAAGATGTATAGCTATTTGTTCGCAAAATAAATTAAAAAAGAGAGAAACATTCCCTTTATTATACAAAATTTAAATTTATATGAAATAAATGTCACACACTTTATTACTTCATTAGAGTAAAAATGAAAAAAGCCTGTTCAACTTTACTAAGTCAAACAAGCTTTTATTAATTACTTATTATTTTTTGTCAGCTAACCACTGTGCAACAGCTGCTCTGTCGTCATCATCTAATGAAACTGGAGGCATTGAGCCAACACCATTTTCAATAATATCTTCAATTTCATCAGCTGATAATGAAGCTCCAACTGCGTTTAGGTCTGGACCAACGCCACCTGTTAAGTCAGCAGCGTGACAAGCAGCACAACTCTGTTGGTAAGCTTCTTCTGCAGCAGCTACATCATAACTAGCGTCTCCAGCATCTGCACCTTCATCTGCATCTGCATCATCGTCTTCTGTACCTTCGTTATCTGCAGGTTCTTCAGTATTTACATCGTCGTCTGTTCCATTGTTCTCATCTGGTGTATCATCTGATCCACCACAAGCACCGAGTACAAGGATCGTTGCTAGTAGAACTGCCATTAACCATTTTTTCATGATGAAAAATCCCCCTCTATATTTTAAGTTCAATATCTATTATAACCCATTTCGACAATTTTCAAACCTATTTCATGAATTCGTCAAGAATTTGTCATTTATTCTATTAGTTAAGTTGAGAACGTAAATAGCTATCAATAAAGACATCAAGGTCGCCATCAACTACACTTTGCACATTTCCTACCTCAACATTTGTGCGGTGATCTTTTACCATAGAATAGGGGTGGAAGATATAGGATCTGATTTGGCTTCCCCAACCAATTTCTTTTTGTTCTCCACGCATTTCAGCCAATTCTTCTTCCTGCTTTTCAATTTCTAACTGATATAAACGAGATTTCAGCATGCGCATGGCTTGTTCACGGTTTTTAATCTGTGATCTTTCCGACTGACAACTAACAATTGTATTGGTCGGTAAGTGAGTTATTCGAACAGCTGAATCTGTTGTGTTTACGTGCTGTCCACCAGCACCACTTGCTCGGTAAGTATCGATTTTTATATCTTCATTATTAATCTCAATTTCTACTGTATCATCTAATTCAGGTGATACATGGCAAGATACAAATGAGGTATGCCTTCGACCGGATGAATCAAATGGCGAAATTCTCACCAGACGATGGACACCTTTTTCTGCTTTTAAATATCCGTAAGCATTATGACCTTTTATTAAAAGTGTGACACTTTTTACACCGGCCTCATCCCCGGCTAAATAGTTCAAGGTTTCAACTTTAAAGTTTTTACTTTCAGCCCAACGTTGGTACATACGTAATAAGATACTTGCCCAATCTTGCGACTCTGTACCGCCCGCACCGGGATGAAGTTCTAAGATAGCATTGTTTTTATCGTATGGTTCGCTCAAGAGCATTTCAATTTCAAAGGCCTTAACTTTTGATTGTAAATCTCTTAATTCGCTCTCTAATTCAGCAGCTAATTCTGCATCTTCATCCTCACGAAGCATTTCATACAACACCTCTATATCGGCAAGCTTATTATCGATTGTCTCAAAGGATTCTACTTTATTTTTCAACCAATTTGACTCATCGATAACTGTTTGTGCAGCCGCACTATCATCCCAAAAATTTGCTGCCGTCATCTCCGCTTCTAAGCGGCTGATTTCAGCTTTCTTGGCTGGTAAGTCAAAGAGACCCCCTAAACTGACCAACTCGTTCCGATACTTGGTCTATTTTTTGTTTCGCTTCGATTAAATCCATTAGCCATTCACTCCAACTTGTAAAATTACATACAAAGAGACTGTTGATTAATTTAGTAGATTAAGCTTTTCCGTGACAGTTTTTATACTTTTTACCACTGCCACATGGACACGGATCATTTCGTCCAACACGCTCTTTTCTAACGTATGGTTTACGTTGAGCTTGTTCCCCTTCTCCGCTTCCACCTGAAACAGCTTTTGTATTTTTAGCTACTTGTTCCCTTTGTAAATTACTTTCTATTTGTGCTTTCATAATGTAACGAGCGATCTCTTCTTCAACATTTTGAATCATCGTTTCAAACATGTTGAAACCTTCCATTTGATACTCACGAAGTGGATCATTTTGAGCATAAGCACGTAAATGAATTCCTTGTCTTAACTGATCCATTTGGTCAATATGGTCCATCCACTTGGTATCTACTGTTCGTAAAACAATTACTTTTTCAAATTCTCGCATCTGTTCTTCTGTTAATTGTTCTTCTTTTTCATCATAACGAGTTGCGACGCCTTCCATAATAATTGCTTTCATTGATTCTATGTCTTTATTTTCAATATCTGCTAATGAAAGGTCTTCTTTTTCAAGTAAGTTTCCATGAACATATTCAATAACTGCTTCATAATTATTTGCTTCTTCGTCTTCATCACTAATATGTGTTTCAATCACGCGATTTACAACCGACTCAATCATTTGCTCAATGATGGGACGAATTCCATTTTCAGCTGTAATTACTTCATAGCGTTGCTCATAAATAACTTCTCGTTGTTCGCGCAATACATCATCGTAAGACAATATCGTTTTACGGGCATCGAAGTTATTTCCTTCAACTCGTTTTTGCGCAGATTCCACAGCACGTGTAATCATCTTACTTTCAATTGGCATGTCGTCATCTAAACCTAAACGATCCATCATACCTTTTAGATTATCCGAGCCGAAGCGACGCATTAAATCGTCTTCCATCGATAAATAAAACTGTGACATACCTGGATCTCCTTGTCGTCCAGCACGACCACGGAGCTGGTTATCAATACGTCTCGATTCGTGACGCTCTGTACCGATAACTGCAAGGCCACCCAGCTCAATAACACCTTCGCCTAGCTTAATGTCGGTTCCACGACCGGCCATATTCGTCGCAATGGTTACAGAACCTTTTTCACCAGCATTCTCGATAATTTCAGCTTCACGGTAATGATTCTTTGCGTTTAAAACATCATGCTTAACACGAGCACGCTTTAAAAGCTGTGATATAAGTTCTGACGTTTCTACCGCGACAGTACCAACTAAGACAGGCTGACCTGTTTCATTACGTTTCTTTATTTCTTCTACGACTGCGTTAAATTTACCTTCTATCGTCTTATAAATCATATCAGGACGATCATCTCTTACAATAGGCTTGTTTGTCGGAATAGCCGTTACGTCCATATTATATATATTACGGAATTCTTCTTCTTCCGTTTTTGCTGTACCTGTCATACCTGCTAATTTCTGGTACATTCTGAAGTAGTTTTGGAAAGTAATTGAAGCAAGAGTCATACTTTCATTTTGAATTTTTAATCCTTCTTTAGCTTCAATAGCTTGGTGTAGGCCATCACTGTATCGACGACCTTTCATTAATCGACCTGTAAATTGGTCTACGATGACTACATCGCCTTCTTCAATCACATAATCTGTATCACGTTGCATAGATGCATGTGCTTTTAGGGCTTGGTTAATATGGTGTGTAATCGATACATTACTAAGATCGAATAAGTTTTCTATTCCGAAGAAACTTTCTGCTTTATTAATTCCTTCTTCTGTTAATTGCACGCCTTTTGTTTTCTCATCGTAAGTATAATCCTCATCACGTTTGAGCGTTGTTACGAAAGTGTTTGACTGTTCATACATCGTCGCTGACTTCTCAGCTGAACCAGAAATAATAAGCGGTGTACGCGCCTCATCAATTAAAATGGAGTCAACCTCATCAATAATTGCAAAATTTAAAGGACGCTGCACCATTTGTTCCTTATATAGAACCATATTGTCACGTAAATAATCAAATCCAAATTCGTTATTCGTTCCGTAAGTAATATCCGCTTCGTAAGCTTCTCGTTTTTCATCATTGTTCATGCCACTTATATTGAGTCCTACAGTGAGCCCTAAGTATTCATATAACTCACCCATCTCAGTTTTGTCACGTTCCGCTAAATATTCGTTAACTGTAATAATGTGGACACCTTTACCTGTTATAGCATTTAAATATGCAGGCATGGTCGAAGATAGTGTTTTACCTTCACCAGTCTTCATCTCTGCTATATTACCTTCATGAAGCACGGTTGCTCCAACTAATTGCACGGGAAAGGGACGCATATTTAATACACGCTTGGAAGCCTCACGAACTACCGCATAAGCTTCTACTAATAATTCATCTAGTGTTTCACCATTATTGTATCGCTCTTTAAATTGATTAGTCATTCGTTGTAATTCTAAATCTGAATATGCTTCAAATTTAGGCTCTAGTGCCTCAATTTGGTCTACTGTTTTTTGGATACGATTTAATTGACGTTGGTTACCATCACCAAAAATCCGTTTTACCCATTTCATCATTCATAACGCTCCTCAAAAAAATTACAGTTGTATAAAAAACTGTCCACTATACATCATACCACTAAACTTTAATGAATGACAACTAGCGCAGACCCTCTAAAGTTGAATGCTACATTGAGGTAATTAAAAAAGAGAGGGGCTTTGTAGATGAGGAAAAGTATAAAGTCCCTCTCTTTCTTGTGAGGAATGTAACGGGGCATTTAAATGGGGATATATAAGTTTACATTTTATTTATTAATCGATTCGCCTCTATGCGTTCAATTTTTTCTTGTAAAACTTTCACTTGTCGATTCGTATTCGCTACAATTTTTACTAATTGACTTGTTATTCTTTCTTGTTGTTTAAGTTGTGAGAGTAGCTCTTGTGCCTGATATCCTTCCATCCCGCTCCTCCTTTCACTTTATTTGATTATATTTATAACAAAATAAATGAATCTTTACAAATTGCCAAAAATGAAATCCTGCATCAATAAATGTATATTTGCACTATAAAATGACAGAATAATTAATATATATACATATTTAGCTATTTTATACATTTTTTATTTACCAAATCTGAGATTCTGCCTATTTGTCGACATTTTTCGACAAAAACCTCTTAAAGGCTTATTATTAAGGGTTTTTCAGCCCTTCATTTTCCCGCTAATCAAAAATTGTTAAACTTAGAAATAAAACAAAAAAACTTCAGTAAAATTAATTACTGAAGTTCTTTTGAATGGCTAGGTTAGAGCCACATCTTGTTTTTAAAGTTCTTTAATACTGTTTAGTTGTGTGGTTCAATTAAACCATATTTTCCATCTCTTCTGCGATATACGACGTTTGTGTCATTTGTTTCCGCATTAGTAAAGACGAAAAACGCATGTCCTAACATGTCCATTTGTAAAATTGCTTCTTCTGAATCCATCGGCTTTAAGTTAAAACGTTTCGTCCTAACAATTTCGATTTCATCTGTGTCAGCATCTTCTTCTTCATTAGAAAAAATGAATTGCTCAATCCCTTTTTGACGGAACTTACGATTTACTTTTGTTTTATGTTTGCGGATTTGTCTTTCTAATTTATCGACAACTAAATCAATCGCAGCATAAAGATCTGTGTGCTGTTCTTCTGCACG
>Ga0079226_10001855_pt1 | contig 16200 bp, 15 predicted proteins | sample Poulit2014_FD_76345 | JGI IMG/M metagenome (GOLD analysis project Ga0079226, IMG submission 76345) | Agricultural soil microbial communities from Georgia to study Nitrogen management - Poultry litter 2014 | ecosystem: Environmental > Terrestrial > Soil > Agricultural land | place: USA: Georgia...
GACCACAAAAGTCAACCCAACCCAGAACCAGGAACCGCACTAAAATTATCAAAATCAACAACCATGTCTCAACGCCCCCGTCTCCGGAACGCCCTGAGCACAAGAAATAACTATACACAGGTTTGAGTAATTCGCAAAACCAGTCTGGGGCTTTTCAGTCTGTCTTTTTACTAGGATCTTACCGTAGTTTGTGCCGCTTTAATTGGTCATACTGCACCTATCGCCTGATACTGTGATTGAGGTCTCTAGACATAAGTTGATTCTTTAAACCAAAAGGCGGGTGAATACCAGTGGTATCCACCCGCCTATAAGTTTGCTCTACTGCAATAACGTACGGTCCGAAACAGACGCATCCTTAATATTGGCAAACCGGTCAAGCAGATCATCAACGGTCATAGAGGCTTTTTCCGCACCCGATACATCTAGGATAATTTCTCCTTCGTGCATCATGATCAACCTGTTACCGACTTCTAGGGCCTGGCTCATATTATGAGTCACCATCAACGTTGTCAGTTGTTGTTCTGCCACGACTTTTTTCGTGAGATCTGTGACCAGTCGGGCACGTTCCGGGTCTAAAGCGGCGGTATGTTCATCAAGCAATAGAATTTTTGGTCGCGAAAATGTGGCCATCAGTAACGATAATGCCTGGCGCTGGCCACCGGAGAGCAACCCAACTTTGGCACTGAGCCGCGTTTCAAGTCCAAGTTCTAAGACTGCAAGTTCATCTCCAAACCTATTGCGTTTAGCTTTGGTTATTCCAAATGCCAATCCTCTATGCATGCCGCGGCGTTCAGCCAAGGCCATGTTTTGCTCAATTGTCAGTTCAGGGGCAGTCCCCGCCATCGGGTCCTGAAATACTCGGCCCACATATTTGGCCCGCTTAAAATCTTTCATGCGGGTCACGTTTTGGCCGGCGATATCAACTGTGCCGGTATCCGGGGCGATCTTTCCCGCGATGGTGTTCAGGACAGTAGATTTGCCAGCCCCGTTTGAACCAATAACAGTCACGAAATCGCCGTCAAGTAGTTCCAGTTGAATATTGGATAAGGCAATGCGTTCGTTAATAGAATTTGGAAAAAATGTTTTGTTAACGTTACTAAGCTTTAGCATCAGTAGTCTCCTGGTAGGCAGCCTCGCTCACAGGACTTGGACTGACCTTATTTGGTTTCTTGCGGATGCGCCACTGAGGTATGAGTAATGCTACAACCACAATGACCGCAGAAATAAGTCGCATATCGTTCGGGTTGAAACCTACAGCCAATGCACCTTGTACGGCAGCACGGTAGATAATGGAACCAAGGACTACTGCGGTCGTAGCCATCAGGACCTCACGGTTACGCGTGCCGAAGAGTAAACGCCCAACGGGGGTGTCGGCGAACCGGTGGACAAAGCGGTTATTAAACAATGCTTGGCCCACAATGACGGATGCCAGTCCCACTAGAATCAGTCCGATGCCCATGGAAATATCGGAAGACCCCTGTTTTTGAGCAACGAAGGCGCCCGCCAACCCCACCAAACCATTTGACACCGCTAGCCCAACGATTTTCATTGCATCGGTGGAGACTCCAAAGGAACGGACCATTTCCTCATTGTCGCCGGTGGCCTGCAACCCCAAGCCCATATCGGTACCAAGGAACCAATCCAGTAAAATTTTTACTATCAAGATGATAATGGCCAGTACGAGAATCAACATCCATCCAGTAATACCCGCACTACTAAACCAGGTATAAATCGTATCGGTGCCAAGCAGTGGGACGTTTGCCCTATTGCCCATAATCCGCAGGTTGATGGAATATAGCGCAAGCATAGTCAAAATACCTGCCAACAGCGGGTTAATCCCGCCTTTTGCATGCAGAAGACCGGTAACAACACCGGCAAGGGCACCCGCAACAAACGCTGCGCCCAAAGCCAGAAGCGGGTTAACTTCATGATTCGCGATCAAAATGGCTGCTGTAGCTGCACCAGTGGTAAACGACTGATCGACCGTTAGGTCAGGAAAGTTAAGTATACGGAAGGTCAAATATACACCCAGAGCCATCATGGCGTATATCAGACCGAGCTCTAATGTCACGGTCATAGCGGACGAGTTCACCTTTCATTGGGTGTGAGAAGCGGGCCCGAGCAATGGTTTTGCCCCAGACCCGCTTTCTAGTGTTGCAAGTTCTCGACGCTCACTCGCGTTATTCGTCGGATTCTTCGGAGTCCGTGTCCTCATCAGCGGCATCGTCTTCATCAACGAGGTTGGCCTCGTCAGTGAGCTGCTCCGGAATTTCGACGCCCATCTTTTCTGCGGCATCCAGGTTGAAGGTGTATTCCATAGCTGCTTCATCGGCCAATGCTGGAGGGGTATCTTCTAGATCAGCTTCCCCGGTCATAATTTTCAGCGCCATTTCACCAGCTTGACGGCCGTGTTCGTAGTAGTTCAGGCCGTAGGTACCAACTGTGCCTCGTTCTACCGAATCTGATTCGGCAGCAAATACTGGTACTTGGTTATCAATGCCGTAGGAGATCACGGTTTCGAGACCTGACACCACTGTGTTATCTGTTGGTACGTAAATAGCGTCTACGTTCGAGAAAGATTCAACTCCCTGAGCGACCTCAGAGGTATTGGTGACAGCGACCTCCTCGATTTCTACGTCCAGTGCCTCGGCGGCTTCCTTCGCAGCATCGACTTGCACCACCGAATTAGACTCAGCCGAGGAATACGGAATACCAATGACCTGGACGTCGTCGACAACGTCCAAGATGAGTTTCAATTGATCATCCACCGGGTTCATATCTGAAACCCCGGTAATGTTATCCCCGGCGGTGTCCCAATCCGGCACCAGACCGGCATCAACAGGATCAGTTACCGATGAAAATACTATCGGGGTGTCTTCGACGGTGGTCGCCGCAGCGATCGCGATCGGGGTTGCTATCGGCAGTACAATATCGACATCGCCGGAATAGCCTCCCACAATGTTATTCATGGTGGCTTGGTCTGCTTGAGCATTTTGTTCGTCTACTTCGACGTCAACATCAGCTTCGTCGAAAACATCTTTGATGCCCTGGGCGTTAGCATCCAATGACGGGTGTGAAACATACTGCGCGATGGCCGCCTCATATGTCTCCCCGTCGCCTTTTGCTTCGCCGCCGTTACCACCGCATGCAGTTAGCAGCAGCCCCATGGCTGCGGTCGTCGCAGCAGTTTTCAGCAGGGTATTCCTTTTCATCATTTCTCCAACATTTATCTAGTGTGAGTGAGGACTGTGGCCTACCTAACACTAGCAAGCTTAGTCGATCTTGTGTCGAAGCTTCGATATTTCATAAAGGGTGATGCCTGCTGCCATTGATGCGTTGAGTGATTCGAGGTCGGACGAGATCGGAATCGACACGAGCTGGTCGACGGTTTCGCCCACTAACCGTGAGATTCCAGTGCCTTCAGCTCCAACTACTACACACAGTGGTTCATTTGCCAGCGGAAGTCCTGGTAAGGACTGTTCATCTTCACTGTCCAATCAAACACTAAAATAACCGGCTTTTTTATATTCCGTGAGGGCAGCATTGAGGTTGGGTACTTGACCAACAGGAACCCGGGCGGCTGCTCCGGCTGAGGTCTTCCATACAGTGGAATTCACACCGACGGCACGCCGTGCTGGGATAATAACCGCATCGGCACGAAACGCTGATGCTGAACGCAAGATGGCGCCTAGATTATGCGGGTCAGTAATTGAGTCCAGCGCGAGCACCAATGGTGGAGTTTTACGGTAGCCACTATTCCAATCACTCATAAACCCGGTAACTAGATCAATGCCGTTTTCATATTCATATGGCGGCACTTGCAGTGCAATGCCTTGGTGACGAGCATTATCAGTGAGCCGAGCCAATTGTGCTTCAGTTGCTTCAAGCACTGGAATACCGCGCTCGGCGGCAATACGAACAGATGTCCGGATCCGGTCGTCCATTTCCACGCCGGCAGAGACATACAGCGTAGTTGCTGGGACCTCGGCCTCCAGTGCTTCAACCACCGGGTTGCGACCCGCTACAGCATCGGTATTAGTACGCGTTGATTTTTTCTGTTTAGCCGGTGGTCGATAGTTTTTATGCCAAGTACGGTCTGCGGCTTTAGGGGTTGGGCCTTTGCCAGCCAACTTTCTACGCCCCTGTCCACCGGAGCCTTTAGTTGGGCCCTTCTTACGTGAAGAACCACCACGACGAGAGCTCATATACTCGTCCTTTCTGTTATGAAAAGCTTCAGTTTTGGTCTGTTACCGACCACGTAACACCATCAGCGGTGTCTTTGACAACGATGCCGGCCTCAGCCAGTTGATCGCGAATAGCATCTGCCGTTGCCCAATCTTTGGCCATCCGAGCATCAGATCGGGCAGCAATCTGTGCAGCAACTAGCGCTTCGAGTGCTCGATGGCTCGCCGACGTGGTTTCTGTTTGACCTTCCGGGGCCGAATTCAGCCCCAGTACGTCGACCATCGTATTGACCTGACGCAAATACGACTCGACGGTCTCAATGTGATGTGCGTCCAACGCCGAATTGCCCCTCCGGACCGTTGCGTGCAGCACAGCCAAAGCTTCTGGCACGTTAAGGTCATCTTCCATCGCCACGGTAAACGCCGCTGGCACTGTATCGGTACCAACCGGATTGTCGAATAGTTTGGCGGCACGGGCCTGGAATGCTTCGATACGCTCTAGCGCTGCCTGTGCTTCTTCCAAAGCCGAGGGGTGATAGTCCAGTTGAGATCGATAGTGCGCTTGACCGAGGAAATATCGGACGGCACCTGGCCGAGCCATGGTCAACATTTGTTCGGGTGAAACTGTATTCCCCACGGATTTGGACATTTTTTCGCCTTCGGCCGTCACCAAGCCGTTGTGCATCCAAAAATTTGCAAAATGATCGCCTGCGGCAGTAGATTGCGCTAATTCATTCTCGTGATGTGGGAATCGCAAGTCGAGGCCTCCGCCATGAATGTCGAAGTGCGAACCCAAATATTTGGTCGCCATGGCCGAGCATTCAATATGCCAGCCGGGCCGGCCGGGTCCCCACGGAGACTCCCAGGCAGCCCCAGCCGGGTCTGTCGCAAGTGTAGACTTCCATAGCGCAAAATCACGCGGATCCTTTTTACCACGGACCGGTGCATCCCCGGCGTCTTGCATCATCTCGATGGATTGATGAGTTAATGCACCATACTTCGGCCAGGAGCTCACATCAAAATAGACATCGGCTGAACCGTCTAGTGCTTGGTATGCGTGACCAGCATCGATGAGCCGCTGAATCAGTGTGATCATTTCCGGTATATGGCCGGTTGCTCGTGGTTCATAGGTGGGACGTCGCACACCAAGTGCCGCATATGCTGCTGCAAACGCATTCTCAAAGCGATAGGCCAATGCCCACCATGACTCCTGGGCAGGATAGTCTTTGGTGGCAACAAAATCTGGGTCGAAAGAATCATCCGATCTGGACAAAATTTTGTCATCGATGTCAGTAACGTTTCGTACGAGAGTGACTTTATTACCGGCGTATTCCAGCCAGCGGACCAAGATGTCAAAAACCACGGCAGAACGGATATGGCCAACGTGCGGTCTGCCCTGCACCGTTGCGCCACAATAATATACGGAGACTTCTCCGTCGTTGATCGGTTTAAAGTCCCGGATTGCCCCGGTGGCAGTATCATAGAATTGTTGTCCCACGTCATATGATTTTAGCTCAGTAGAGCCGCGGCAAAGGAACGTTTCGTATCGCACCGTAGTGTGTCGAAGTCTGTGCCAGCTGAGCTGGAGTCTGGCGCGAGATATGTTGTCGTAAAGTAGCCGGTGTTTGGTCAGATAAGATAACCTCGTGACTAAAGTTTCTTGCATCATTGGTGCAGTGCGCCCGGTGCAGGTACAACATCACCTCTAGCGCACCTTATTTTTACGAGGAGAACCATCGTGAAGGTCATCAACACTCGCCGGAAGGTCTTGGCCGGCTTGGCAGCGGCTGCCGTTTTAGGCACCACCGGTTGCTCTGCAATCAACCCGCAGGCAACAACGTTCGAGTATGCAACCTCGGACGGGACATGGACGACCGTCGCAGCGGATGATTCAGCACCAGAAACCTCCGATCGGGTCAAATTCCTCAACATTGGTGTGGTGACCGATTCGGCCGATGGCTCGGGACAATTATTTGGCGCCATCCATAACTCATCAGATAGCAGTCAAGAAGTAGGGCTACAAGTCAACGACGAGACGTTCTCCTTTTCCGTTGACGCCTACGACACATTGGATCTGGCAGATGAAGATGCCACGGTGGAGTCGGTCGGAACCGCCCCGGGCGAGCTGGCGGATGGTGTCGCCTCGGCATTTGGTAACGACAGCGATTTTTTTGTCTCAGTCTTACCGCCGACCTTAAAGGAATACCAAGATCTTTTCCCCGGTGACGTCGATGAAGATAGCCAGGTCGAGCATCTTTACGACCAACAGGGCCAGTATAAACGCGAAGATATCGAACAGCAGTAGCAGCTAGGGTTTTCTTACTACGGGGCCTCTATTTTGACGGCCCCGTAGTGTTTTTAACGCTAGGCATCGAATTTATAGCCTAGCCCGCGCACAGTCTTAAGGTACCGGGGCGCTGATGGATCTGGTTCGATTTTGGAACGTAAGCGTTTAACATGTACGTCCAGGGTTTTTGTGTCGCCCACATAGCCCGGCCCCCAGACTCGGTCAATGAGTTGACCTCGCGTCATAACGCGTCCTGCATTGCGCAGCAACATTTCCAGCAGGTCAAATTCTTTTAACGGCATGGTGATATCTGTGCCGTCAACGCTGACGACATGCCGCTCGACGTCCATACGTATTGGGCCAGCGGCAACCGTATCTGGCAAGAGATCTTCGGCGTCTGCATTACGCCGTAACACTGCTCGGATTCGGGCGATAAGCTCACGGGCAGAATATGGTTTGGTCACGTAATCATCCGCACCGAGTTCAAGCCCCACCACTTTATCGACTTCACTATCTTTGGCAGTGAGCATAATCACCGGGACCTGGGAATCTTGCCGGATCTGGCGAATTACATCGGTACCTGGTTGGCCCGGTAACATTAGATCCAGTAGCACCAAATCAGCGCCGTTACGTTCGAATTCTTCGACAGCTTTGAGACCGTCTTCAACTACGGTCACCACGTAGCCTTCCCGTTGTAATAAATATGCCAGCGGATCAGAGATTGACGGTTCGTCTTCAACGACAAGAATCCGAGTCATCGGTGATTTCCTTCTTCAACAGAGTTTTGAGATTCATTATCTACGGTGTGCATATCGGGTTCAGTACCTTCAGTGGTAGCCTCATGGGCTTGCGGATCAAGTTCCGGTAGCCGAATCAAAAAGGTAGACCCCTCACCCACATCTGAGTCCACGAGGATTTCTCCCCCGTGGTTCGAGACGGTATGTTTTACGATGCTCAATCCCAGTCCTGTACCACCAGTGGACCGCGAGCGCGCCGAATCTACCCGGTAGAACCGTTCGAAGATGCGTTCTCTTTCTTCGTCGGCAATCCCAGGGCCTTGATCTCGGACAGCTATGTGGACGACGTCTTCGTGCTTGGTGACCTCAACCCACACGTTTGATCCTTCTGGTGAATAGGTCACGGCATTGTCTATGAGATTGCGGATGGCAGTCATCAGCTGGTCATAGTCTCCATACACCGAAAGCGGTTCTGGCTGTCGACTGTGGATCGTGATGTCGCGAGACGAAGCTTCCGTGCGCACTCGGTCGATGGCCTCTGATACAAGCCGAGTGATATTAAGGGGCTCGGCAGTTTCAACGATATCTCGGCCTTGCAGTCGAGACAGTGAAATCACGTCCTGAACTAGTGCTGATAATCGCACTGATTCAATGGATAACCGGCTGGCGAAATGTCGAACTGCTTCCGGATCATCGGCGGCATCCTCGATCGCTTCGGCCAATAAGCTCATGGCACCCACAGGGGTTTTCAATTCATGGGATACATTTGCCACAAAATCATGACGAATAGCCTCTGTGCGGTGCTGTTGAGAACGATCTTCAGCCATAATCACGATGTACTGATCCCCGATGGAAACAGCACGAAGATGTACTAGCCAATTGCCCTCAGCCGCCGATACGGCAGGCAGTTCAAATCGATAATCGTATAATTGTCCGGCAGTGCGCACTCTGGAGGTAAGTTCGGTCAATTGTTTATGGCCCAGCTGGTTGCCACGTACCAGACCGAAAGCATACGCTGACGGGTTGGCCCGAACCACGGTATCAACGGCGTCAACGATCACATAGGCTTGACCAACCACAGCTAGAACATCCAGTGCACCTTCAGGAATAGATTGTTTGTGTTCCGCCAACCTTTCGATGCGGGAACGCGATGACATTCGGAAGGCGACCATGGCACCGACCGTAATGATGACTCCGGCCAGTCCAGATAGGACAGCTACAGAAACAAGACTTTCCACAGTTGTAACAGTACCCATTCTTTTGGTCTTGGGCTGGCCCTTTTCTTCCCTAGGCCCTCAGTACACGCAATTGTTGGCAAAAATTCATGACTTGTTTACTTTGGCTTCGTCATAGGTCCCACAGCCAGTATCGGGCAGAGCATTAAGTTACGAACTTACTCCACCAGGCTGCCTGCCACCATTCCAGATCAGGATGCGGCACAACATTGGTTTGCCCTGCGTCGCTATGGATTGTGGTAACCGCAGAGATGCCGTGCAACGTGTTGGCAAACCAAACCGGAAATCTGCCGGAGACTAATTGTTGCATCGTCACCGGTCTACGCGTGACGAAAATGTCAAGAGCTTTTGCCTGTTGGACGATACGTTGAGCAGCGATAGATGGCAATTGTTGTTCAGCCTGGCACAACATGAGCTGCCGAGTATCCAGCCAGATCAGGAGCGCACCGGTTGAGGTTTCATGGATCTTATCTCCGTCGTGAAGTACGACGTCATCAGCAGGTGCATCACGAACCAATTCACCCAGCATAGCGATGTCGGGGCCCTTTATCGTTGGCCGTGTGCGAGGATCGGTTTCCGCTGGGATCCACAGGCTGGTGGTTTGTCGAGCTGGTGGCGCAGATCTGACCAGTAACACAATTCGCCAAGCTCCTTGGTAGGGTTCAACGCTGATTCGGGGGAAGAAATCCGTACCTGGATATTGTTGTGAAAGTTCACGGAGCTTCTGGTCAAGCATTGCCGTAAAATGCTGGGCGGGAATAGGCCCTAAATGTTCAGGCGACTGCTGTGCAATACCGGCCATAAACCGTTGGACGTGGTCGTGGATACCCCATGTTTTGCCAAACCGTACCCGCCACGAATCGGCTACCAGCAATGTATCGTTTTCGGCGGTTGCTATAGGATGAAAGGTGTCTTCGGACCAAAGAAAAGACTGTGGCAAACTCACTTGCATTGCTCCGCAATACAGTCGATCAGTGCCTGGGCTTTCAAATGTTTCTCCTGGTTTTCGGCTGCGGGGTCAGAGTCCACAACAACGGCCCCTCCTGCGCCAATGCTCAAGTGTCCATCGTCTAACACTATGGTCCGGATGACGACACTAAGCTCGGCGGTATTATTGCCACCAATCCATCCCAGGGCACCCGAATAAACGCCCCGCGGGCCGGCTTCTAAGTCCTCAAGAACTGCCAAGCTCGCCAACTTGGGCGCACCCGTCATTGAACCTCCAGGAAATACCGCAGCCAATGCTTGGGTTACGGGGGTGCCCGGTAATAGTTGACCGGTCACTGTGGTCACTAACTGGTGCACCGTAGCAAAGGACTCCACTGCCATAAGTTTAGGAACCTGGACCGTTCCAGGAACGGTAACGGGCGCTAGATCATCACGCAAAAGATCAGCAATCATGAGATTTTCCGATTGGGTTTTCGGGTCACGAGCTAGCTTTTTGGCAACCTCATCATCCAGGTAAGGGTCCTGACTACGAGCCACGGTTCCTTTTATGGGTTTTGTCTCCATGGTGCCCTCAGCGTCGACGCTGAGGTATTTTTCGGGTGATGCAGCTAAGATTTCCAGATTATCGTCGAATGTGTTGAACCGTAGATAACCGGCATAGGGTGCCGGATTACAGCTACGTAGTCGTAGGTAAAGTTGCAGACCATCCAGGTCATCAACAGCCATGGTGAATGTGTCTGTCAAGCAAATGCCAGCAGCGGCCCCGCTATTGAGTTGGGTCTGGATGCGGGCCACAGCTTGTTGATATTCCTTGGCTGATAAACGCCAACGTCCCTCGATGCTACCGCGTTCAGCGGGGGCCGTATCGAGGGTGGGGCCAAACACCAGAGTCGACTCTATATCGTCCAGTAACGAGGCATCTTGGTAGGCAAACAGCACGGTTCGCTGTTTGTGGTGGTCATAGACAATGAACGATTGCGGACGGATCCAATAAGCGTCCGGAGTGCTAGCGCGCCAGGTATTTCGGTGTCCTGCTAGGGTGGCTTGTTTGGCTTCATACCCGAGATATCCAACCCAGCCCCCGGTAAACCCGGGAAAATTTGGCACGTGAGCAGGCTGCCACGAGTGGTCAGTAAGGTATTCCAAGACGTCTACGTTAAGGCTGTGCACCGTGTCGTCAGTGTGTACGTCTAACTGGTGAGTTTCCACGTCCCAGCGAATCGTCTGGGCTAGGGGCCCAAGATTTGTGCCCAACAGTGAAATATTACCCTGGCCTAAATGCGCCGAGGCCGAATCTAGCCAGAATGCGGCAGATGCTTTGCCCTGTAAATTTATAAAAGTACTCGCTGTATCGAGCTCTCCCGGCAACTGGCGAGTAAAGACACTAACAGGTTGATCTGTAGTTCTTGCAACCATTGGCTCTTTGGCAGTATCAGCGCGTTTGGGAGCCAGCGCTAAAAAATTTTCAATCAGCGTAGCTCCAGCAGTAGATTGCAATGCTGCCGGATCGGCATGGATTCCCCAGTGATGGGTGCCTTGGACGCGAAAAGCTAAAACGTCGTCGTTGTCATCCACAGCGTGGATACTAAAGTCCATGGGCGCCATACTGGCTAACCGCCACGGATGATAACTGATAAGTTCTACAGGATTTGGCACGCCCGCAAAAATGCCTGTGCTTGAGTGGTTGTGCATTACTGGTTGTCCATAGATTGGCTGCGCTGACGACGTTGTCCTATGACCGTAGGTTTCTGCCAGATGCTGGTAACCGGCGCCTATAGCAAGCATGGGTAAATTCGGTACCGATTTCAACAGCTCTAAGTCTGCTTTTGCCGGACCGTGGCCAATTACCAGGTGGCTGTAGTCATCCAGCTTCACCTCGGCCAGCTCGGTGGCGGTGATGATATGCACCGCCCCGAGTTGGTGTGTGAGAATTCGGGTTGTAAAGCCGTGATTATCAACGACGAGGATCATGCGGGCTAATCACAGCTCCGAAATCATTTGCCCTGAGCGGCAACGGCGGCAGCGCCGGCTGCCGCGGCGTCTGGGTCTAGGAATCGTGCTTTGGTCACTGGCTGCATATTGGCATCGATCGCGTAAGCAAACGGGATACCGGTGGGCAGATTGAGTTCAGAAATGTCGTCGTCAGAGATGCCCTCGAGGTGTTTCACAAGGGCGCGCAGCGAATTACCGTGAGCCACGACGAGCACCGTTTTTCCATCTGCCAATTGCGGCACAATGTTGTCATACCAATACGGGATCAGACGGTCGACGACGTCCTTGAGGCATTCGGTGCGTGGAATATCGTCACCCAGTAGAGCGTAGCGTTCGTCGCGATATTGAGAAAACTCTTCGTCATCATTGAGCATTGGCGGCGGAGTATCGTAAGAGCGGCGCCAAGTCATGAACTTTTCGTCACCGTGCTTTTCACGGATTTCGGCTTTATTCATGCCCTGTAGCGCGCCATAATGGCGTTCATTCAGGCGCCAAGTCCGCTGGGTGGGGATCCACTGACGGTCAGCAGTTTCAAGAGCTAGATTGGCCGTGGTGATGGCACGCCGCAGCAACGAAGTGTGTACAACGTCGGGTAGAAGACTTTCGTCTTTAAGTAATTGTCCGGCACGGGCTGCCTCGGTGCGACCTTTCTCAGTGAGTGGAACATCCACCCAACCGGTAAATTGGTTGAGCTCATTCCAAGTGGATTGTCCGTGGCGCAATAAAACCAGGTTTGATGTTGTAGCCATGAGGATAACTTTACCTGGTCATGAGGTCCACATTTCGAATTGGCGCTTCGGGCCGGCAAGATATACACCGGCGGCAATAATGGAAGCAAGTCCAAATAGCCCCATCTGGCCACCATAGAAAACGGTTAACGCAGCTGAGCCCAAACCAAAAATCAACGCGCCACCGAGGATTAATAGCCAAGTAGCCTTGGTCTGGTTGGTGTGGTTTTCAAAGGCAGTGGTAGGACGACGTGCTGCATCCGCCATTGCCCAAATCACCATACCTGCTCCCACCAATGCCAACCCGGCCTGCAGACCGTATTCAATCATCACAACCATGTGCAAAAAGTCCATAGGATTAGTCTAGTAGGTGGCACTAGGCTATGGGGTTATACGTTCAGAAAGGTTGTGACATGACGGGGCTATTTGTAGTGTTTGAAGGCGCCGACGGCACCGGAAAATCCACGCAGGTGTCAGCTACGGCTCAAGCACTGCAGCGGGCCGGACACGAAGTACTTACTACTCGGGAGCCCGGTGGTTCGGATGTTGCTGAAGCCTTACGCTCGCTTGTGTTAGATCCAGCCACCAATGTCGATGACATGACAGAAACGCTACTTTTCGCTGCCGCGCGAGCTGACCACATGGCAAAAACAATTCTGCCGGCCCTAGACGCCGGGAAAATCGTACTCTCCGATCGTTTCGTTGGCTCATCCATTGCCTACCAGAGTGCCGGACGCGGGATATCTCAACAGGTAGTAACAGAGATCAATGAATATGCCACCGGCGCGGTCAGCCCAGAGCTAACCATTGTGCTCGACCTGGACACAGGGCTTGCCGGTACCCGACGCGATACTCGCGGTACGGTCCTTGACCGGATGGAGTCAGCCCCAGACGGCTTTCAAGAAGCCGTGCGCGCTTCCTTTTTGGCTCAGGCCGAGGCCGCACCCCAACGTCACATTGTTCTTGACGCCGACCAACCACCAAACACCATCACCGATCAAATCTTGACCTACCTGCAAACCCACCATGGAGTAACACTTTAATGGCCAACCCAGTCTGGCAATCCCTAGCCGGCCAGCAGGCGGTCATCGACCGACTGAGCCGCCCCGAAACAATCAATACGCCCACTCATGCTTGGTTATTCACCGGACCGCCCGGATCTGGGCGGTCACTAGCAGCCCGAGCTTTCGCTCAAACCTTGCAATGCGAACAGTCCGATCCCAACAATCGAGGCTGTGGCCAATGCCAAGCTTGTATTACCATCGCTGCAGGCACCCATGCCGACGTCAATATCGTGACTACCGAAAAGGTTCAATACGCCATCGAAGATGTCCGCGACCTTGTGGCAGATGCCTATGACCGACCATCCACCGGGCGCTGGCGCATCATCATTATTGAAGATGCTGATCGAATGACCGAACGCGCTACCAACGTTTTACTGAAGGCCATAGAAGAGCCACCCGAACGAACTATCTGGATGCTCTCGGCGCCGTCACCGGCCGATGTGTTAGTAACCATCCGGTCGCGGACTCGGCATATTAACTTAGTCATCCCGGCCGTCGATGACGTTGCACATCTGCTGGCCTCCCGCGACGGCATCGACCCCCAGCTCGCCCAGCAATGTGCTCGCGCATCGCAATCGCACGTTGGGGTGGCCCGCTGGCTAGCTCGCTCTCCAGAAGCCCGGGAACGCCGCGATATGATTGTGCATTTGCCCTTCAGGGTGCGCTCCGCATCAGCGGCTATGGAGTCCGCAGATAATTTGCATAAACTCGTGCAAACAGAAGCCGAAGCCTCCTCTGCTGATCGTAATTCCGCTGAACGGGCCCGCTTGCTACGTTCGCTGGGGCTCGCCGAAGATGAGACTGTCCCACCAAAACTCCGCGTACACGTTCGGCGATTGGAAGATAACCAGACGGCGCGAAACCGACGGGCAATCCATGATGCACTGGATAGAGCCATGATTGATCTTTCCGGTATTTATCGCGATTTAATCGTGTTGCACTTGTCACCTACGACAACTCTTATTAACGAACATATGCGGGCAAAACTCACCGAATATAGCGTCACTGTAACGGCTGAGCATTGTCTTAGCGCCTTAGAAGCTATAAATACCGCACGTCAACGACTCGCAGGTAATGTGCCCCCGCAGCTGGCTCTGGAAGCGATGCTGTTAGCATTTATTCCTCGGACCCGTCGGCACGCACCGCTATAACTTCGTAAAGGAACCAATGTCTACCATTACACGCCCGCTGGCTGCCTTCACCGCTTTAGTTGCACTATTGCTTACGGCCTGCTCCTCGGATGCACCTGAGCAAACAAAAAACGATCAGGCGGAATCGGCACCAGCAGGACTCGAAACATTCTATGCACAAGACATTGCGTGGGAGACTTGCGATGACAACGGCGATTTCGATTGTGGCACGGTAGACGTTCCCATGGACTATGAAAACCCGGATGACCAGAGCATTGAGATACATGTAACGCGTGCCACCGAAACAGCAACTGAACAACCTATGTTGTTTAATCCAGGTGGCCCGGGGTCGTCTGGAATTTCGTTTGTTCAGGACTCGTTGAGCTCTATGCTGTCGAAAAATCTGCTCGACAATATCTCTGCGATTGGTTTTGATCCTCGTGGTGTAGGAGCATCAGAACCCATCCAGTGTGAAACCGACGAGGAGTTTGACGAGTCTCGCCAAACTGTATTCGACCCGTCGACACCTGAAGGCTGGCAACAATCTATCGAAGAAAATAAAGCATACGGACAGCAGTGCCTTGAACGCTCGGGGGAAATGGTTGGTTTTGTCGACACAACATCCGCGGCCAAAGACCTGGATATTATCCGTGCCGCCCTGGATGAACCACACCTAAACTATTTTGGGCTGTCTTACGGTACAAAGCTTGGTGCCACTTATGCTGAACTCTTTCCTGATAATGTTGGCAAATTTGTCTTAGATTCAGTCCTGCCTCCTAGTGCTGAATCATTTGAAGTATCGAAAGCACAATCTGCTGGATTCGAGCAGTCTTTGCATGCCTGGGCAGATTGGTGTGCTGACACATCAGACTGCAATATCGGGGACAATGGCGACGCTGAGTCCGTCATGACCGCGGTGACTGATTTCATCGCTCAGGTTGAGGATGAGCCCATCGAATACCCTGATGGTCGAACCCAACCAATCTCGGATTTGTTTTTTGGTATCGTTATTCCCTTGTACTCACAAGATAGTTGGGATTTATTGGCCATGGCCTTTGAACAGGCTCTGGCCGGGGACTACGAACATTCTCAGTATCGTCCTCTCTTCCTATATTTCGCCGATACTTACCACGGGCGAATGGACTCCGGAGAATACAGTAACGAGACAGCTGCATTTAATGCCATTAACTGTTTGGACTATACAAGCGCCGATAAAACTTTCGATGAAGTAAGCCAAGAAGCCGAGGAGCTTGAAGACAACGCCCCGATTTTTGGCAAGTACATGTCATACTCTGCAGACTGCAACGGCTGGCCCGTAGACCCGGTAGAGCCCGTAGAATCAACCGATGCAGAAGGCTCCGCCCCGATTGTTGTCAGCGGGCTCACGTCTGACCCAGCTACCCCGTTACAATTCTCTAAAGATTTAGCCGATCAACTCGATAACGGTATTCATATCACCGTAGACGGCGAAGGCCACGGCGCGTATTCCAAAGACAACCAGTGCATTGTTGACGCCATCGACGGATATATTCTTGAAGATGAGGTGCCTGAAGATAATATGGTCTGCGAATAAATTCATAGCGTTTTGACCAATGAGATAAAAACTGGCTAAGATCTTATCGGACCACGTTAGACTTAGCGTTCCACGCCGACTTAGCTCAGCTGGTAGAGCAGCTCCCTCGTAAAGAGCAGGTCACCGGTTCGAATCCGGTAGTCGGCTCTGTCCACTTGAAGAGGTACCGCCCCGGAGTCCCGCGCATTATGCGGGCCCGGGGCTTTTAGGTAAATTGCTCAATTGCCCGGCATTTCGCATACCACCTGCTCCAGCCGTTAACCACAAGATCCGTCCCACTCCGTTGTGTCATGGACTAGGACGGATCTATCAGCAACAGCTA
>Ga0079226_10001856_pt1 | contig 16191 bp, 12 predicted proteins | sample Poulit2014_FD_76345 | JGI IMG/M metagenome (GOLD analysis project Ga0079226, IMG submission 76345) | Agricultural soil microbial communities from Georgia to study Nitrogen management - Poultry litter 2014 | ecosystem: Environmental > Terrestrial > Soil > Agricultural land | place: USA: Georgia...
GCCTCGCGATGACAAGAAGGGCGAAGAGCGAGCTCCATACCACTAATTCCTGTCATTGCGAGCGGACTTGGAGAGTAATTCCAGTACGCTGCCTCACGGGTCCCATGAAAAAAGGAGTATGGGTTGTGCTTTCCCTGAGCGAAGCAATCTCCACCTGCCGCCGGAGCCTCTATCTGCATTAGGAGATCGCCGCGGCTGGGAATACGCCAGCCTCGCGATGACAAAAGGGCGAAGGCGGGGCTCCATACCACTAATTCCTGTCATTACGAGCGAACTTGAGGAATAATTCCGGTACGCTGCCTCACGGGTCCCATGAAAAAAGGAGCTTGGGATGTGCTGCCCCTGAGCGAAGCAATCCCCACCTGCCGCCGGTGCTCTATCTACGTCAGGAGATCGCCGCAGCTGGAAGAACGCCAGCCTCGCGATGACAGAGGTATAAATAAAGCCCCTATCCAGGCTATTGTCACACCTTCTGCGCCCTGGGATGATGACAAAAAAGAGGGGTAATTGCTATTGTTACAGTCTAACACTACCTCTACCTTTTAAATAAGGTATCAAATAAATCCTTCCAATCCGGATTTACAGATTCAATCAGAGCTACCTTACGCTCCCGTGATCCCGCTTTAATCTGTTTTTCTCTACGAATAGCATCTTCCACAGATGTAAAGTGTTCAAAGTAAACGAGCTTGGTTACCCGATAACGGCTGGTAAATCCCGGTACTTGCAGTGATTTATGCTGCATAATACGTTGTTCGAGATTATTGGTCATTCCCGTATAAATGACGCTATTGTACTTATTGCTTAGTAAATAGGTATAGTAATTATGATTCCAGCTACTCATAGTCTTACCTTTATATGTAAGAGTGCAGAAAACGGGAGTCCTTACATAAAAATTAGTAGACACTCGCGATGACAAAAGGGCGAAGAGGGAGCTCCATGTAACTAATTCCTGTCATTGCGAGCGAACTTGAGGAGTAAATCCAGTACGCTGCTTCAGTAGTCCCATGAAAAAAAGAGTTTGGGATGTGCTTTCCCTGAGCGAAGCAATCTCCAACTGCGACCGGTGCCTCTATCTACGTTAGGAGATCGCCGCGGCCTGAAACCCACAGACCTCGCGATGACAAAAGGGCGAAGGAGGGGCTCCATACCACTAATTCCTGTCATTGCGAGCAGGCTTGAGGAGTAAATCCAGTACGCTGCCTCACGGGTCCCTTAAAAAAAGAAGCTTGGTTGTGCGGCCCCTGAGCGAAGCAATCCCCAACTGCCGCAGGATGCCTCTATCTATGTCAGGAGATCGCCGCGGCTGGGAAACCCGCCAGCCTCGCGATGACAAAAGGGCAAAGAAGGGGCTCCATACCACTAATTCCTGTCATTGCGAGCGAACTTGAGGAGTAAATCCAGTATGCTGCCTCAGTAGTCCCATGGAAAAAGGAACTTGGAGTGTGCGGCCCCTGAGCGAAGCAATCCCCACCTGCAGCCGGTGCTCTATCTACGTCAGGGGATCGCCGCGGCCTGAAACCCACAGACCTCGCTATGACATTTTATTTATTCCATAAAAAAGGGAAGACGGTGCCGTTGGGTATCCGTTATATACCTTTAAAATGGATCACAGTTTATTTCCCCCAGATGAAGCCTAAACAACTCCAAAAGACCTTACCTTAAACACACATTTTCAGACAGTATCGTTGATGAGCATTGATTTCATTCATCCCGGAAAAGCCTATTTCATACCGCCCTCTATCCCGGTTTACCGAGGCTCCGCGGTTGTTTTTGCATCTCTATTATATGGAAGTTCGAGAATTGCAAAGAAAATTGTATATTAGGATTTCACATTCATACATCATCTACAAAAGACCAAAGGGATGTCTCTGAACAACGGAAATTATTCTAACGGCAGTAACGGTTCTTATAACGGCGGATACAATGGAGGGCTGTTTGGATCTGAAAAGAGTGAGGAAACAAACGATCCCGATACAATAAGCCTTAAGGCCTTGTTTTATCTGCTCTGGAATCACAGGTGGATTATAGCAGGTACCGTAGCGGTCTGCACGCTTTTGGCCGGCATCATTGCTTATACAACCACGCCGATTTACCGTAGTGAAGGCTCGCTGCTCATCAGCCAGCAAAAAAGCAGCCTGTCTGGAAGCAGTGACAGTGATTTGGCCAATTTATTAAGCAGCACCTACGGCATTGGTATAGGAAGTACCGTAGCCAACGAGCTGCAGGTGCTGAAGTCCCGGAAGCTCTCAAAAATGATTGCCGATACGCTAATGGAACAGCCGCTGATGAGTAATGGGCGGCAGTATCCGGTGCTTTTCCGCAGTTATCCGGAAGATTCTGCCATGACCTCGCGAGATACCGTGGCTACCCGAATTCGTAATGGAATCGCTTTCAATCAGACCGACCGCGAGGCGGATATGATTACTATTAGTTATGAAAGTCCTTCGCCTACTGAGGCGGCTGATATTGTCAACTATTCCATGGAGCTCTATAGCCAGTTGTCAACAAACCAAAACAGGCGCGCCGCTTCATCGGCCGTAGCCTTTTTGGAGGATGAGCGGGCACGCATCAAGAATAAGCGGAATAGCGTGGAGGAACGGCTCCGCTCATTTATGAATAAAGAACAGCTGATGCAGGTGGATACCCAGACCGATGAGCTGATCGATCGTATGGCCGAACTGGAATCCCGAAAGCAGGAAGCTAAGGTGGCTCTGGTGGCTACAGAATCGGCCATTAAACAGTATGAGGAGCGGCTCAATAAGATCAAACCCGGTCTGGCCGACCAGTATGCGGATGCATCGGGTCCCAATATGACGCGTCTGCAGTATCAGCTGGCCGAGCTGGAGATGGAGAAGATGCAGATACTGGCCAACAATCCCTCGTTAAAGAACGGGCAGCAATCCTCTCAGAAGCTCCAAAAGCTGAATGGCAAGATTAACACTTATGAGGAACGCATCAATGATCTGACTACCAACCTGCTGAGTCAGGGGGATCAGTACTTGGGTTTCCTGGGAGGGGCAGACGGGAATATAGCGGAGGCAGTAACAGATCTTAACAAGAATCTCATCGAAAAGCAGGTGAAAAAGCAGCAGGCTGAGGCTCAGATTAACGTTATTAACAGTCAGCTAAGTGAGCAGCAGAAGTTTTTTGACAGCCTGCCGGATAATATGATCGACCTTGCGCGGCGCAAAAGAGACGTTAAAATTAACGAAGAGCTTTATCTTACCGTCTCTAAGCAGTATGCCGAGATGTCGCTTTGGAAGCAGACGCAGTTTGGGCTCGGCCGGCAGGTGGATAGCGGATATATTCCCCAAAAGCCGGTGGAACCCAATAAAAAACTCTACCTGCTGGTAGGCTTCGTGCTGGGAACTATTCTCAGCGTGGGCTATGTGTTTACCCGCGAGGCCTTCAATACCACTATTGATAGCGTTGAGAAGCTGAAAAAGCATTCGCTGCCACTGCTGGCCGTGGTGCCTAATAATGAACAGTTTATTAAGGAAAAGCAGGGAGACCGCGAAAAGGTACCCATTGGCAGTGCAGAGGTTGCCTCCAGCATGACGACGCTGCTGGATGCGGTGTCTCCGATATCTGAAGCCTATCGACGCCTGCAGACCAATATTATCTATTCGAACCCTGATCATCCGCCGAAGACGCTGATGGTGACCAGTTCCACTAAAGGGGAAGGGAAAACGACCACGGTGGCCAACCTCGGGGTAACGCTGGCCGAAACAGGTAAGGAAGTCATTATTGTAGATACCGACCTGCGCCGGCCACAAATGCATAATATGGTAGGTGCGCGGCGCGCACCGGGTATTACGGAGATCCTTTTTGAGGATTACGACTGGCAGGATGCGGTTCAGCAAACCCCGCGCACGCGCTTGTCGTTGCTGTCGTCCGGCGAAGAACCACCCAACCCGTCGGCCGTCACTCAGAGTGAGGCCTTCCGGGAGCTGCTGACCAAGCTTAAGCGGCACTATGATTATGTACTGCTGGATACGCCGCCTTATGGTATTATTACGGATGCTTCGGCTATCATGAAATATACCGATGGGGTCGTTGTTGCCAGCCGCTTTAATGAAACTACTGAGGCGGAGCTGGAGCACGTGCTGGAGAATCTGGACCAGGTCCAGGCTAATGTCATAGGTACGGTGCTGACGGCCTTTGATTATAATCAGACCAGCGACGCTTATTATAATACGGGTCATTATCGCGAAATCTATCAGGATTATGCTTCTTACTCATCTTAAATACAGCTGTATCTTTTCTGAGGAGTAGGGCTTGGTATAGTGCGGCCCCTGAGCGAAGCAATCTCCTACTGCAGCCGGTGCGTTGATCTGCAGCGGGAGATCGCCGTGGCCTGAAACCCGCCAGCCTCGCGATGACAAAAGGGCGAAGGATGAGCTCCATGCTACTTATTCTTGTCATTGCGAGCGGGCTTGAGGAGTAATGCCGGTACGCTGTCTCACGGGTCCCATAAAAAAAAGGAACTTGGTTGTGCGGCCCCTGAGCGAAGCAATCTCCATCTGTCGCCAATGCCTCTATCTATGTCAGGAGATCGCTTCGGCTGGGAAACCCGCCAGCCTCGCGATGACAGAAAGGCGAAGAGTGAGCTCCATACCACTAATTCCTGTCATTGCGAGCGAACTTGGAGAGTAATTCCGATACGCTGCCTCACGGGTCCCATGGAAAAAGGAGCTTGGGATGTGCTTTCCCTGAGTGAAGCAATCCCCACCTGCAGCCGGTGCCTCTATTACGTCAGGAGATCGCCGCGGCCTGAAACCCACCGGCCTCGCGATGACAAAAGGGCGAAGGAGGGGCTCCGTGCTACTAATTCCAGTCATTGCGAGCGAACTTGGGGGAGTAATTCCAGTACGCTGCCTCAGTCGTCCCATGAAAAAAGGAACTTGGGGTGTGCTGCTACTAAGCAAAGCAATCCCCAACTGCCGCCGGTGCGTTGATCTGTAGCAGGAGATCGCTTCGGCCTGAAACCCGCCAGTCTCGCGATGACAAAAGGGCGAAGGATGAGCTCCATACCACTAATTCATGTCATTGCGAGCGGACTTGAGGAATAATTTCAGTACGCTGCCTCACGGGTCCCATGGAAAAAAGGAGATTGGGATGTGTTGCCCCTGAGCGAAGCAATCCCCACCTGCAGCCGGTGCCTCTATCTGCATTAGGAGATCGCCGCGGCTGCGAAACCCGCCAGCCTCGCGATGGCAAAAGGGCGAAGGAGGGGCTCCCTACCGCTAATTCATGTCATTGCGAGCGGACTTGAGGGGTAATTCCAGTACGCTGCTTCACGGGTCCCACGGAAAAAGGAACTTGGTTGTGCGGCCCATGAGCGAAGCAATCCCCAACTTCCGCCGGTGCGTTGATCTGCAGCGGGAGATCGCCGCGGCTGGGAAACCCGCCAGCCTCGCGATGACAAAAGGGCGAAGAGTGAGCTCTATACCACTAATTCCTGTCATTGCGAGCGGACTTGAGGAATAATTCCAGTACGCTGCCTCACGGGTCCCATGAAAAAAGGAACTTGGTTGTACTGTCCCTGAGCGAAGCAATCTCCACTTTCCGCCGGTGCGTTGATCTGTAATAGGGGATCGCTTCGAGTCTTAAAGCTCTTTGGGTCCAGACCTTCCCGGAGGAACTTTTGGGCCCGGGCTTCGCCAACCCGGGCAATAAATCATCGGTTTTGCCACTGTTAATTGTTGAATTCATTTGCTCAACCGCTTCGAAGGTTTTACTTTCTTTCCCGTAGGTGTGGTCTGTTTTTGGTAGTTGCGGGTTTTGGTGAATCTAATCTATCAATCAGGAAGCATCTTCTCAGTTTTTACACAAATATAGGAACATTAACCGATCTTTCAGCAGAACTATTGCAAATGCTACCTGAGAAAAATATTTATTAGAACTATATGAATCTGCCCTCACTCGATCATATCTATCAAAAAGCCAACGCAACTCTGCGACGTTTCCCGTTTACGCTCTTTTCAGCCGTGCTCGTAACGGTTATTTCTATCTACTTAGCTAATCCTCCGTCAAATGAGCCGTTGGGACTTGAGATGCTTCGCAAAATAGAAATGTGTGCAGCCCTGGGTATTGCCTTTTTCACAGCTATCACACTGACCGTGGAAAAACGAGAAGGATCCAGCTTAACTTGGTGGATAAGCCATGCTGTAGGGGTATTGTTACTCGTTGCCTATTATTTTACGCTGTCGGAAAGCCTGGACGGAACCGATGCGGTGACTGCTTATCGATATGGACTATTTGTGCTTGGGCTGCACTTGCTTGTTTCAATCGGGCCTTATTGGGGAGAAGAGGGGAACCAGGGATTTTGGCAGTACAATAAACGCCTGTTTCTTCGCTTTCTTACCGCTTTGTTGTTTTCGATGGTGCTGTATGCAGGTCTGGCCATCGCGTTGCTTGCCATACAGCTTCTGTTTAGTGTTCAAATTGAACCTCGGCGTTACTTTCAGCTCTTTGCCTTTATTATAGGTATCTTTAATACCTGGTTTTTCCTGGCAGGTATTCCCTCTTCTTTAGAAGTATTTGAGCGTGACACGACCTACCCCAAGGGACTCAAAATATTTACCCAAAACGTGCTGCTTCCGCTTGTCGTTATTTATCTGGTGATTCTCTATCTGTACATGATCAAGATTATTATGCAGTGGAGCTGGCCTGAAGGATGGGTAGCTATTTTAGTCCTTAGCTTTTCTATTGCGGGCATTCTGGCGATCTTGCTGCTCTATCCCATCCGCAGCAAAGCCGATCATAAATGGATCAATCGATTTTATACCGGCTACTTTGCGGCACTCGTTCCGCTCGTCATGCTACTGCTGCTGGCCATTTACCGGCGGGTGGCTGACTATGGCATCACCATCAATCGCTATCTTGTGGTGGTACTTGCCCTCTGGCTGGCCGGTATTGTGGCGTACTTTCTGGTAAGCAGGACAAAGAATATCAAAGTGATTCCAGGCTCCCTTTGTGTGGTCGCTTTTCTCATTTCATTTGGTCCCTGGGGAGCATTTTCGGTATCACGGCGGAGTCAGGTAAACCGACTGGCCAGCTTGCTCAAGAAAAATGAGATACTGCGCAATGGCTCCATTCATCAGCCTTCATCGGAGATCTCAAGTGATACGCGAGCCCAAATAGGGAGCAAATTGCGATATTTAAATGAAACGAATGATCTGGATGCCATCCAGCCCTGGTTCAGCCACAATTTAACCCAAAAGTCGGAAACGGTAAACGGCCGCGACTCCGTTAAAACCATTCCTCACTACTCGCGTCCATCCCACGCACTTGAGCTAATGGGGATAGGCCGTGATCATGAATCTGATACAGATATTTCTGCCGGTGGACGTTTAAATGGGGATGGTACCATCACATATTTTCAGCTAAGGGCTGAACAAACGAACATTTTTCCAGTAGATCATGCTCGTTGGTTTATCCGGGATTATCGGTGGACGCGAAGTGCTCACAACGACGAAACCTATCCGCTTGACGATTGGCTTGAGGATCGCGTTCTCGTAGTTAAATCCCATCAAGAACAACCTATTATCTCAATTCATTTTGAAGACGATCAGGAACGGCCGCTGGAGGTTGACTTGCAAAAAATTGCTGATCAGCTATCTAAGGTGGACTCTACGGATCATGATATCACACGGCCGATGCGCGATTTAACCTTCCCGGTTTCAAACGATGTTATGAGCATTAAGCTGTATATCAAAAACCTCGAGTGGCACGTAGAAAACGATAGCGTTCAGGTGAGTTCCGGCCGTTTTTCGATTGCGGTGGAGTAGCTGATATTTGCAATAAAAAGCATCATCATTTTGCTTGTCAGATAGCTATTTAATAGCTAACAACACTTGCATTATCCCCGCCATGATACAGCGTTAAGTGTGGAGCAGATTGCTGAATATGGATTGAGTAGTAGCCGTTGGGCGACTGTATAAATAGAAGTGATTTTGCAAAACCGCCTGAACGAATCCTGCATAATATTGAATCAAGCCTATATATAGGGCTAACCATCCATACTATGAGGGCATGGCGCTGCTACCTCCCCAAAAAGCGCTCCTTGACGAGCAGCCATTCCACCCGGGTGCTTGTATGCTAATTTTCCTGGAAAAAGTGAACATCGTGCTGGGGATAGGGCATGGTTAATCCTTCTTCATCAAAACGCTCTTTAATGCGTTTGGTGACATTATAATTCATAGTCCAGTAGTCTGAGGTTTTAGCCCATGGCCGTGCCCGCAGGACGACACAATCTTCCTCTAATCTTAAAACCGCTACAAGAGGTTCCGGCTTTTCCAGAACGAGCTCTTCATCTTCTAACACCCCGCGAACTACATTCATCGCTTTATCCATATTATTATCATAGCTGAGGCGTATTTCCATTGACAGCCGGCGTGTATCGTTCTTTGAAATGTTGGTGATAGCGTTGCCCCAGATTTTAGAGTTGGGAACTGATTTGGCCAGGTTGTCAAAGGTGTGGACATTGGTCACGATGATGCCGATATCATCCACCGCTACCCAGTCTTCGCCGAAATTAACGGCATCGCCCACTTTAAAGGGACGCACTGTTAAGATCATAATGCCTGCCGCAAAATCTTGTAGTACGCCTTGCCAGGCCAGCCCGACTCCTACTGATAAGCCCCCAATCACGGCAATCAGGCTGGCCGTTTGAATACCGAACAACCTTAGAACAACGATAACAACGAAGCCGAGAATAAAAAATTTGGCAAGCTGGGCAAACAGCAGGATAAGCGTTTCGTCCAGTCGTTTCGACTTTTTTTGATATTTTTTTATACGGTCTTCCACCCAGTGGGCGACAAACCATCCCACGATAAGAATGACGATACCATATACTAACGGAGCGAGATACTGACTTGCATAATGATTGATCTGTTCCATATCAATAATTTAGAAATGACTCCGTAAAGCCATTTTAATCTTAACTTTATTATGAATGTGCATAATATTACTCAGGTTTATTTTACAAATTAAATAAACATCACACAACTGGCAGTTCACATAAATTCAGGTCTAATGAGAGGTTTAATGTTTATTATGGATTCAACGACCCAGTAGCGGCCATTAAAGTTTCGGTATTAAGTAAATCGATGCCTTTAAAGATGAGTCATTGATATAATTGCCAAACATATGGTCAAAAGCCATTTTTCAGGCCCTGCCAATCCCTATAATAGGTTAACGATGCTCCGGATTGGGATGATCAAACCGGCAGCCTGCTTCCCATTCTGAACGTTGGTTCCCGTGGGCAGGGATCCCGCCGGCCCGGTCAAGCATCAGGGCCATATGCATCAGGTTCCAGGTCATAAAGGTGGTATTGCGCTGGGTAAATTCATTGTCAAAGCCCACGGGCCGTCTTCGCTGTCATCTCCATAACTGGGGCCCGGCCCTGCCTCGCCGATCCATCCAGCATCAGCCTGAGGCGGAATAACGTAGCCCAGATGCTGCAGGCTATAAAGGATATTCATAGAGCAGTGCTTAATTCCATCCTCATTTCCGGTAATCAGGCAGCCGCCTGCTCGCCCGTAGTAGGCATACTGGCCGCTTTCATTCAATTTCCCTGAATAGCTGTATAGCCGTTCAATCACTTGTGTGGCTACTGAAGATTTTTCCCCCAGCCAGATGGGCGAGCCGATAATTAGGATATTGGCATCCATCACTTTCTGCTGAATTTCGGACCAGTCGTCGGTTTTAAAACCGTGTTCGGTCATATTGGGATAGACGCCGGGAGCGATATCGTACTCAACAGGACGCAGCCGCTCGGTGGAAACGCCGTTCTTTTCCATTATCGACTGGGATACCTCGATAAGCGTTTCGGTGTGGGATGGTTTGGGATGAGGCTTGAGCGTGCAGTTCAGAATTAAGGCACGGAGTTCAGAAAAATCCCAACTGCTTTCGTTGCATAGTTTTTCCTGCTTTTTGGATAGGGTCATATGAATTGGCTTTTTAGATTATTGATAATTAACTAAGTCTTGAATTTGGAGAAGCGTCATTACTTGACGTGTTGTATGTGAAATGTGACGGTTTTCCAATTTGCACCATTCATCTTTATCCTTCAACTTTATAAACCAGGACTTCCGCCATCACTCTGTGAAGCTGATATAAAATTTAGGTTACTAATGCTTATAAGCATTTACAAGAAAGAATTAACATAATATCAACAAAACGTGGATGAGCATTAAAAAGATTCAATAAATATCCACTTACCGCCATTTAAAAATACTTGCTCCATGACCTACAGTTTCAAACAATATCTAACTCAGTACGCCGGGGTCACAGCTTCTCAATTTGAACAATTGGAGGATAAGATTGAAAAAAGGTCGCTTACTGAAGGGAAGGTGTTATTATCTGAAGGCCAGGTGTGCCATCATTTCTTCTATGTTGAAAAGGGACTTCTGCGGTTTTATTCAATTGACAAGCGCGGCCGGGAACATATTTTACAGTTTGCACCCGAAAAATGGTTAGTTGTTGACCGCGCCAGCTTCTATTCCAATGAGCCTTCCGAATTTTATATTGATACCCTTGAGGCAAGCAGGATAGCTGTATTAGATGAGCCCTTTATCGATATGGCTTCCGAATTAAGTCCGCAATTCAGAAAGTATAACGAACGTATCCTGCAGAATCATATCCGTCAGCTCCAAAAAAGAATTGGTCGGCTCATTGGTACAAGCGCTGAAGAACGGTATTTAAATTTTGTAGAAAAGTATAAAGACGTAGTTTCGCGGGTGCCACAGTGGATGATTGCCTCTTATTTAGGCATTACGCCCGAAAGTTTAAGCAGGATAAGGAAAACGTTAGCTAACCAAGCATAAAAAAGTAAGCCGGCCTATAGTAACGTCCTTTTAAGGGGTTGTTTCTTATCATAGGTCAATGCAAGGGGTGTACATAACATGTACATTAGATTGACATTCAGTGGATTAGATCGCCCCTGTTAAAACTGCCAAACTATATGTTCTAACCAATAATATTCAAACATTATGGAAACAGGAAGGTTAGAAGCATTCAGCGACGGCGTCTTAGCAATTATTATTACCATCATGGTCTTGAAAATGGAAGTGCCCGAGGGAGCCAGTTTTGAAGCTTTTAAACCCGTCATCCCGGTCTTCCTGACCTATGTTTTAAGCTTTGTTTACGTCGGTATTTATTGGAATAACCATCATCATTTATTGCATGCCGTTGAACGTGTGAATGGCAAAATATTATGGGCGAACCTTAACTTATTGTTTTGGCTGTCTCTGTTTCCATTTGTCACGGCCTGGATGGGTGAAAATCATTTTAAGATCGGTCCAACCGTCTTGTACGGCACTGTACTCTTTTTAGCGGCATTGAGTTTTAAAATATTGATTCACTTTGTCATAAAAAATGAAGGAAAAGGCTCAGCCGTAGGACAAGTGTATAGCAGTGATAATAGACTCAATATATCTATGGTTTTGTATGTGCTGGGTATAGGGCTGACCTTTTTAAAACCCTTTATTGGAGTGGCCATGTATTTGCTGATAGCCATTATTTGGATTAGGCCCGACGAACGAATTGAACGAACATTACAAGAATAAAGTACCAGCATGAACAATAATTATTTCTTGGTTAATAAACTATTTTTGTAATTGGAATTGATAATAAAATTTATAAAAAATAAAGACCAATATGCATCAACTTAAAGTTATTCTGGCAAGTACAAGATCGGAACGGAAAGGTCCGGCTGTAGCCGACTGGTTTATGGGAATTATAGATAATCATCCCGAATATGAGGCTGAACTGTTAGATTTAAAAGAAATTGATTTGCCTTTTTTGGATGAACCGAAACATCCAAAATTGCAAAACTATCAACACGAACACACCAAACAATGGAGTCAAATGATCGATGAGGCGGATGCTTATGTTTTTGTAACCTGCGAATATAATTACGGGCTTCCTGCCCCGCTTAAAAATGCTCTCGACTTTGTCTATCATGAGTGGACGTATAAGCCTGCGGCTTTTGTAAGCTATGGCGGCGTTGCCGGAGGCGCCCGATCGGTGCAGATGATTAAACAGGTTATTACCACTCAAAAAATGGTCCCTCTTTTTGAGGCCGTTCATCTTCCTTTCTTTGCCCAACACATCGATGATGATGGAATTTTTAAGGCCCCGGAAGTTCAAGAACAGGCGGCCGAAAATATGCTGGAAGAGCTTGAGCGCTGGTCGAAAGCTTTAAAACCCATGAGGCAAGAAGAAGCGAAACCACAATAATTTATCGTAACGAAATTATATCATTATGAAAGATCATCACAAAGGCATTCATCACATCACTGTTAATGGGGGAGATCCCCGGCAAAACACGGAATTTTATGTCCGTACCCTGGGCATGCGTCTCGTTAAGAGATCAGTCAACCAGGATGCCACCGATACGTATCATTTCTTCTATTCGAATATGGAAGGTGCCCCCGGCACGAATCTCTCATTTTTTCCATGGGCAAATGTGCCCAGGGGACAAGCCGGCGTGGGTCAGGCCGTTATCGTTTCGTTGACAGTGCCCCCGCAATCGAAGGATTTTTGGAAGGAACACCTTGCTGAAGAAAACATTGAATTTGAAACGCCCAAGCGATTTGGCCGGCAGACGATCCGTTTTAAAGATCCTGACGGATTGCAGCTGGAACTGGTACCCGATGAGCAGGCGGCCGAGCTGTCCGGTTGGGACTCAAACGATATTCCTGCTGAACACAGTATTCGGGGATTCCGGGGAACCACGCTCCGATTAAAAGACCATAGAGGTACTGAACGTGTACTGAAGGAACTATTTGGATTTCAACAGAAGGATAAAGAGGGCAAGAAAAGGCTATATACAACGGATGCTCCCATAGGCGGTTCCCTTATTATAGAAGAATCTGATGGTAAATTTACAGCCGGCGGGCGGGGCACGGTGCACCACGTAGCTTTCCGGGCTAAAGACAAGGAAGAACAGGAGGAAATGCGGGAAAAAGTGCTTGATTTCGGGCTTAGCCCATCGCCTATAGTGGACCGCCACTGGTTTCACTCGCTTTATTTTCAGTCGCCGGGCGGGGTATTGTTTGAAATTGCCACCGACGGTCCGGGTTTTACCGTGGACGAAGAACCGGAGAAACTGGGTGAGCATCTGGTGCTCGCGCCTTGGCTTGAATCAAGACGAGAAGAAATTGAGAACCAATTGCCTGAAATTAATGTTTAATATGTTTAACGCCTATACCGGTTAAGTTTTATTTATCAATTTATGATTATTTTTCTCTCATTAATTATAAAGCTGATATAGACGATAGAAACATCCCCTATGAGCGGTCGCGAGTTCTAACGACCGCTCATTTCCCCCTTCGAAGGGGGACTTGTAGGAGGATGACTTGTTTGACAATATGGCCTAAGAATCCATAAACGACGATTCAATTACAAGTCCAACCGGTAAACGCATCATGTTTATTTAGCAAGCAGGATAAAACCTAAAACATTTTATTATGGCAGAAATTAAATTAGAATTAGACGATCTGGACACTGGAGCAATTAATTTGTATGACGACGACCAAAAGGTGGGAACTTTACTGATCAACATAGAGGACGACAAGCTAATGGCTTTTCATACGGAGGTAGCAAAAGACAGCCGGGGAAAAGGATATGCCAAAAAAATGTTCAACAAGATGGTCACTTACGTGAAGGAACACCGTTTAAAGGTCGTTCCGCTGTGTCCCTATATCGAATCACAATTTAAGAGAAATCCGGACAAATACCGAGATATATGGGCCACATAATCTTTTTTATTCACTGGCTCAGTTATAGCTGTAGAATGTACAGTCGCAGCTGCTACTTACTGACTAACATCCGATAAATTAGTTGGAATAATTTAAATATAAGTCACTATAAACCGTGGAGAAACAATTATTATTTTTAGAAGATATTGGCGTTGCTCAAAAAGAAATTGAAGCACAGGTACGAAAAAATAACATACCTTTTCAAATAATAAGGGATACGAAAAATGCCGATAAAAATGCAGTAGAGGCAATTGTTACCGTAAAGGAAACGGTAGATAAACAAATGATCGACCAATATCCCCATCTTAAAGTAATTGCCGTAGCTTTTACCGGATATGATCATGTGGACCTGAAAGCTTGCCGGAATAAAAATATTGCCGTGTATAATGTCCCTGCTTACGCCACGAACTCGGTCGTTGAATTGACCGTAGGTCTAACGATTGGTTTGCTGCGTCAAATTCCATTTGCACACAATACGGTGATGAATAAGAAATGGAATTTAAATCCCGGTAATGACTTGTCCGGTAAAACGGTTGGAATAGCAGGCACGGGAAAAATAGGAATAGCGGCTGCTAAGGTATTTAACGTGTTTGGATGTAACCTTTTAGGCTGGTCTCGGACCCAAAAAGAAGCATTCACTGAGTTGGGAGGGCAATACGTTTCGAACCTGCAAGAGTTATGTGCTCAATCAGATATTGTTTCTATCCACCTGCCTTTAAATGATCAAACGAAGGGGATGGTTGGCCAAAAAGAATTATCGGCAATGAATGACCATGCTTTTTTAGTCAATACGGCAAGAGGCCCTATTGTTGATGAATCGGCCTTATTCCAGGTTTTAAAAGAGCAGCAAATAGCAGGAGCAGGCATTGATGTTTTTGATCAGGAACCCCTTCCGGCCGATCACCCATTTCGCCGTTTAGACAATGTAATTTTAACGCCGCACATCGCCTATAAAACCGAAGAGGCTTTAATCAGAAGAGCTGAAGTGACGTTTAGTAATATTCGTCATTTCCTGGATAATAACAATAAGAATCGAGTAGATTAGTCAATAACACTTATACTGGAATAAGGTAATATCAAAAATAAAATTATCAATTATGGATTATTCTCATAAGAAGCAGCTGCAGCCAAGTTGGCCGGAGCTTCCTGAGCTCTCTGACTGGGAGGAGACCTTTAATACGCTGTATCACTGGACTAAAATTGTGGGAAAAATACGGATGGAAAATATGCCTTGGGTCAACCATTCGTGGCATGTCGCGCTGTATGTATCATCCCGCGGGTTAACCACGTCGCTGATTCCTCATCAAAACGGTGGATTTGAAATTGAGTTTAACTTTGTCGATCACCGCCTGGAAATAAAAACAGTGAGCGGACAACAAATCTCATTTGCATTGGAGCCGATGAGCGTTGCCGATTTCTATGATAAAATAGTTGAAGGTCTTCAAAGGTTGGGCATTGATTGTGATATCTACACCAAACCGGTTGAAATGCCTGGCACGGTATCCCATTTCCATGAAAATACCCAGCATGATGCGTATGATAAAAAAGCCGTACACCGTTATTGGTTAGGACTTACCAACACACACCGGGTTTTTACGCAGTTCCGATCGCGCTTTATGGGTAAGGTAAGCCCCGTTCATTTTTTCTGGGGAGCTTTTGATCTGGCTGTAACTCGCTTTTCCGGAAGAGAAGCTCCCACACATCCCGGAGGAGCTCCCAACTGCGCCGACTGGGTGATGGAGGAGGCGTATTCGCACGAACTGTCCAGCGCGGGTTTTTGGCCCGGTACAGGACTAGGGAAGGCAGCCTTTTACTCTTATGCCTATGCTGAACCGGAAGGATTTCAAACAGCCTCTATTGAACCGGATGATGCTTATTATCATGAAGAACTGGGAGAATACGTTCTTGACTACGAAGATGTAAGAAAGGCAGCCAACCCGGATGAATTCCTGCTTCGTTTCCTTCAATCCACCTACGAAGCAGCGGCGAAAAATGGAAACTGGGACCTCGAGGCATTGGTGAAAAATAATAATATTTGAATAAGTTACAGAAATCATAAACAGAAGTTACCTCAATATTCTGTTTTGTATGATCATAAGTTGAATAAAACATAAAGAAATAAATTTTACTAAGTGGAATATCTCTAATAAACCAGTAACGTTTACAGAATTACATTGAGCGCAAGCCTATTTCCCTTCCTTATAAAGGAGGGGATTAAGGGGTGGTTGCATAGCAGTATTTATCTAAATGCTCATAAACGACTCCTAGGTTGCTTTCAGCGAGCCAGGATATAAAACCAAAGTAGCTATGAAAGTCCAACCTCCCCCGGGAGGCTGTCCAAAAAGTCGGTCTACGATTGCAAAAAAAACCAATGATTGTGGGGTATAAAGCTGATTTCAGCAGATATTGGCGGAATTATTTA
>Ga0079226_10001858_pt1 | contig 16184 bp, 13 predicted proteins | sample Poulit2014_FD_76345 | JGI IMG/M metagenome (GOLD analysis project Ga0079226, IMG submission 76345) | Agricultural soil microbial communities from Georgia to study Nitrogen management - Poultry litter 2014 | ecosystem: Environmental > Terrestrial > Soil > Agricultural land | place: USA: Georgia...
ATCGGGATAGCTCATGTGCACAGCATCTAAGCCCACTTGCGCCAGTGCTTGCATGGCACGCTGATTACGCTCCGCAGCATTCATGCCGGCCAGTTCTAAACCAAATGCCGCATTTTGCAGCACATTCAGGTGGGGCATCAGGGCAAAGGATTGGAACACCATGCTCATTTTACGGCGCCGCAGCTCACGCAGCTGTTTATCGGAGAGTTGTGCAATGTCTTCTCCGTCAATCAGCACTTGCCCAGAACTGGGCTCGATTAAACGATTGAGGAGGCGCACCAAAGTGGATTTTCCTGAGCCTGAGAGGCCCATAATGACAAAAATCTCACCTTGTTTGATGCTAAAAGAAGCGTCCATGACACCGACGGTTTGCCCAGTCTGAGCAAAAATTTCAGCTTTCGGTATACCCTCATGGATCATTTTTATGGCTTGCTCTGGATGATTACCAAAGACTTTGAACAGATTTTTGATGACGACTTTATCAGTCATGAAGTGCAACCTATTGCTTAAAACAGTTGCGATTTAAACACTTATAGGTGCAGTAGTCCATGACCCAAGCGCCGCGGCTTGGGCTTATAGCGGCTCTTGGCCTTCTCCCAAAAGCCTTGTAGCAACTGTGCTAGAGAGGCTGCTTGCGGTAATTAAAAGTCTCGCTGTCAGCTTAGATTAAATTGATAAGCGGATGCCAGCGGAGACTTGTTTGCTGCCCACGGCGGGCAATAGCGCACCTTCTTGGTACACCGAAACAAACAGCTCCGGCTCAGCATCAGCGGCGCTTTGAATGGTCAGATGAATGCGCTCACCTTGCATTTTTGCTTCGACCAACTGGGCAGGCTGCTCGTTGATCCACGCCTCGCCGCTGAGTTTTTGAAAGCGTTGCTGCAGTTTAACTTTATACAGACTGCCATCGCGGGTTAACCATTCCCAAGTGCCTTGCATGGGCGCTGGGATGTACCATTTGTAGAGATACACACCACCAAACGCGCGTTTTGCATCCGGCTGCCACGCCCCCATACTAAAGGCATGGGCAATCACTCGGGTACCGGGCTTGAGCTCACTTAATAAGCGCTTTTTTAATTTCACGTTCAGTGACGGCAACAAATACAGAGTCACAATAGTGGCATCGCTAAAATCAACAGTGAGCAAGTCACCTTCAATAAACTTAACGCGATGCTCTACGCTAACGGTTTTGGCTAAGGCATTGGCTTCAGCAATGCGCCGTGGATCCATATCAACACCCACCGCATAGGCAGCCCGCTCCATAGCGGCTGCCACTACAATGCGCCCGTCACCGCAGCCAAGGTCATATAAAATGTCCTGCTCAGTGACTTGGCCCATGCGCAACATGGCTTCTACAGTGAGTTCGTCGGTTGGAACAAAAATGACATCCAGCTCAGCATCCACTTTGCTAAAGCCCTCTTCAAAGGTTAAATCAGTAAACAAAAAGTGCACCTAATGGAAAAAAGTAAAGCGAATCTATTCAGCTAGGCAATTTGATTCTCATCACTTGGCAAACTGGTTTTCGCACAATGAGCAGCCATTATATACCCTTAACAGCACCCATGGTGCGCTGTTACTGGGTATTTGAGCGCCGCTTAACGAAAACCAGCTCACTCCACCCCTAACTTTTAATTATGTAAAAATGTATACTGTTGTTCTCATATTGATCATTGCCCAGCGCCTGCACACCAGCCTGGCGCAGCACTCTTCGGGGGTTTTACATGAAGTACATCACTTGGTTAAGTAAAAATCTAAGTCTAAGCATCCCCTTATTTTTACTGCTGGGGTTAGCGGTAGGTTTAAGCGTTCCCACCGAGCAGTTCAGTATGCTCATTGCCCCGCTGACCATTTTGATGGTGTATCCAATGATGGTGGGGGTTAAGCCCAAGCAATTGTTGGTGCCCGGTGGTAATGCGGTACAGCTTTGGGCATTGGCGATTAACTTTTTATTTATTCCTTTTGTGGCCTTTGTGCTAGGACGACTGTTTTTCCCACAACAACCTGAATTGGCTTTAGGTTTGTTACTGGCCGCCTTACTGCCCACCAGTGGCATGACCATTTCTTGGACAGGTTTTGCCAAAGGCAACCTACCCGCAGCCATTAAACTGACCATTATCGGCTTATTTCTTGGTTCAGTATTGACACCTTTTTATGTGCAGGCGCTGCTGGGCTCAAAAATCCCCATGGAACTGCTGCTGGTGTTTAAACAAATTATATTATTTATTGCGGTGCCCTTAGTGGCAGGACAAATCACCCGCACCTTTTTGGTGCGCAAACACGGCGCTGAAGGCTTTCAGAAGAATTTCGCCCCTAAGTTCCCGCCTTTCTCCAGCATCGGGGTGTTGGGCATTGTGTTTGTTGCCATGGCCTTGAAAGGCCCAAGTCTCGTTGAGTCGCCCAGTTTAGTGCTGCGTTTATTTGCGCCTTTATTATTGCTGTATGCCATCAACTATGTGGTCAGCACCTTTGTGGCGAAAAAACGCTTAAACCGTGGCGATGGCATTGCTTTGGTGTATGGCACTGTGATGCGTAACCTGTCCATTGCTCTGGCGTTATCCATGACCGCCTTTGGTGATGCCGGTGCACAAGCGGCTTTGCTGATTGCATTGGCGTATATCATTCAAGTGCAATCGGCGGCTTGGTATGTGAAGTTTTCTGAGCGGTTATTTCCAATGCAGCAAACAAAGTAATAATGAGTGTCAGCAGCTGCACTGCGCACTCATCAGCCCAGCACTGATCACTCGACTCGCCAACAAAAAGCGCTCATAACGAGCGCTTTTTTGGTGAAGTTCATGGGCCAGTCGGCACTGCGTTAAAAGCAGTCACCGGGCACACGCACCCAACCTTCCATTAATACCCGAGCGCTGCGGCTCATAATGGCTTTTTTCACCACCCATTGGCCATTTTCTTGAGCCGCTTCAGCGCCGACCCGCAAAGTGCCAGATGGATGACCAAAGTTAACGGCTTGCCGGTCTTCACCGCCAGCGGCCAAGTTCACCAAGGTGCCAGGAATCGCCGCTGCGGTGCCAATCGCCACTGCCGCGGTCCCCATCATGGCATGGTGCAATTGCCCCATGGATAAGGCGCGCACCAGCACATCAATGTCTTTGCCTTGAATGGCTTTGCCGCTGGACGCAGTGTAATCCGCAGGCGGTGCAACAAAGGCCACTTTTGGGGTGTGCTGACGGGCTGCTGCTTCAGCCACATCTTTGATTAAGCCCATTTTCACCGCACCATGGGCACGGATCAGTTCAAACTTGGCTAAGGCGGCTGCATCGCTATTGATGTCAGTTTGTAACTCGGTGCCTGTGTAGCCAATGTCTTGTGCATTAACAAAGATGGTGGGAATACCGGCATTAATCAAAGTGGCTTTTAAAGTACCGACTCCCGGCACTTCTAAATCGTCCACAAGATTACCGGTGGGGAACATCGCCGCATCCGCACCCTCACCGTCGGCGGGATCGAGAAACTCAATTTGCACTTCAGCCGCTGGGAAGGTCACCCCGTCCAGCTCAAAATCACCGGTTTCTTGCACTTCACCATTGGTGATGGGGACATGGGCAATAATGGTTTTTTCAATATTGACCTGCCAAATCCGCACCGTGCAGATACCATTCTCGGGGATTCGATCCGCATCAACTAAGCCCTGTGAAATGGCAAAAGAACCCACTGCAGCGGTTAAATTACCGCAGTTACCGCTCCAATCCACAAAAGGCTTATCAATGGAGACCTGACCAAACAGGTAGTCCACATCGTGCTCGGCACGGCTGCTTTTGGAAAGCAAGACGGTTTTACTGGTGCTGGAGGTGGCGCCGCCCATGCCGTCGGTTTGTTTGCCGTAGGGGTCTGGGCTGCCAATCACTCTTAATAATAAGTTATCCCGTGCTGCGCCGGGCTGTTGTGCAGGCGCTGGCAAATCATCAACACGAAAAAACACACCTTTACTGGTGCCGCCACGCATGTAAGTGGCGGGGATTTTAATTTGTGGGACCTGACTCATGATGCACTTGTCCTCTTTGTTCAGATAAATAATGCAGTGTCTGTGGTTAGCAGCGCTTAAAAAAAGCCCGCTAAACAATGTCACTCGCTTAGCGGGCTCGATTATGCGCGTATCGACAATTAAGCCGTGGCGCCTTCAGCGGCCAGGAACTCTTGGGCAAAGCGTTGCAAGACACCGCCTGCTGCATAGACCTCCACTTCGGCAGCCGTGTCTAAACGACTGTGCATGGTGACCCGCTGTTGCTCACCATTGGCACGGTTGATGATTAAGGTCATGGTATTACCTGCCTTGATTTCACCTTCCACGTCATAGGTTTCAGTGCCATCCAGCGCCAAGGTTTTACGGGTGGTGCCTTCTGGGAATTGCAGCGGTAACACCCCCATACCAATCAGGTTGGTACGGTGAATACGCTCAAAACCTTCCGCAGCAATCACTTCCACACCGGCTAAACGCACGCCTTTGGCGGCCCAGTCACGGGAGGACCCCTGACCGTAGTCAGCGCCAGCCACGATAATCAGCGGCTGTTTGCGCTCCATGTAGGTTTCAATGGCTTCCCACATGCGGGTTACTTCGCCTTCTGGCTCAATACGCGCTAAAGAACCCTGACGCACTTTGCCCTGCTCATCCAACACCATTTCGTTAAAGAGCTTGGGGTTGGCCAAGGTGGCGCGCTGCGCGGTGAGGTGATCACCACGGTGGGTGGCGTAGGAGTTGAAGTCTTCCTCGGGCACGCCCATTTTGTGCAGGTACTCACCGGCGGCACTGTCCATCATAATCGCATTGGACGGTGACAAGTGGTCGGTGGTGATGTTGTCACCCAAAATGGCTAACGGACGCATACCCTTCATGGTACGTTCACCGGCCAGTGCACCTTCCCAGTACGGTGGGCGACGGATATAGGTACTCATCGGACGCCAGTCATACAAGGGGCTGGGCGCTTGCTCCACAGAATCCAAGTCAAACATAGGAATGTAGACCTGATTAAATTGTGAAGGCTTAACGCTGTCGGCGACAATTTCATCAATCTCTTCGTCACTTGGCCACAGGTCTTTCAGAGTAATTGGATTACCCTCTTTATCGTAACCTAAGGCATCTTTTTCAATGTCAAAGCGAATGGTACCGGCAATCGCGTAGGCCACCACCAGTGGCGGTGAGGCTAAGAAGGCCTGTTTGGCATAGGGGTGAATACGGCCATCAAAGTTACGGTTACCTGAGAGTACCGCAGTGGCGTACAGGTCGCGGTCAATGATTTCTTGCTGGATGTCTGGATCCAAGGCACCGCTCATGCCGTTACAGGTGGTGCAGGCAAAGCCCACAATACCAAAACCTAATTGCTCCAGCTCACCGAGCAAGTTGGCATCTTTCAAATACAGCTCAGCCACTCGAGAGCCCGGCGCAAAGGAGGTTTTCACCCAAGGTTTGCGCTGTAAACCCAGCTCATTGGCTTTACGGGCCACTAAGCCTGCTGCTACCACGTTACGCGGGTTACTGGTGTTGGTGCAGCTGGTGATTGCGGCAATAATTACCGCGCCATCGGGCATTAAACCTTCTTCTTCCACCCACTCACCGGCAATCCCTTTAGCGGCTAAGTCGCTGGTGGACACCCGGGCATGGGGATTAGAAGGTCCGGCCATGTTGCGGCCCACTTTGGAGATATCAAAGGTCAGGACCCGCTCATACTCCACAGCTTCTAAGCTATCAGCCCAGAGCCCTGTGGTTTTTGCGTAATCTTCCACCAGTTTGATTTGCTCAGGCTCTCGACCGGTCAGCTTGAGGTACTCAATGGTTTGTTCATCAATGTAGAACATACCGGCAGTGGCGCCGTACTCTGGGGTCATGTTGGAAATGGTGGCGCGGTCACCAATGGATAAGGTGGCTGCACCGGGGCCAAAGAACTCAAGATAAGCACCCACCACACGCTCATTGCGCAAGAACTCGGTCATTTCCAACACAATATCAGTGGCGGTAATGCCCGGTTGGCGCTCACCAATCATTTTCACCCCGACAATGTCTGGCAGGCGCATCATGGAGGGCAAGCCGAGCATTACGGTTTCTGCTTCTAAACCACCTACACCAATAGCCAGCACACCCAAGGCATCAACGTGCGGGGTGTGGCTGTCGGTACCGACACAGGTGTCTGGGAAAGCAATGCCGTCACGCACTTGAATCACCGGCGACATTTTTTCCAGGTTGATTTGGTGCATGATGCCGTTACCAGCAGGAATCACATCAACGTTTTTAAAGGCCGTTTTAGTCCAGTCAATAAAGTGGAAACGGTCTTCGTTGCGGCGATCTTCAATGGCGCGGTTTTTTTCAAAGGCGTCAGGATCGTAACCGCCACACTCCACTGACAAAGAGTGGTCAACAATTAATTGTGTGGGGACCACAGGGTTAACTTTAGACGGATCACCGCCCTGCTCGGCAATGGCATCACGCAAGCCGGCTAAGTCAACTAAGGCGGTTTGCCCTAAAATATCGTGGCACACCACCCGTGCTGGGTACCATGGAAAATCTAGATCACTTTTGCGATAAATCAGCTGCTTAAGCGAATCCGTAAGCTCACTGGGTTCGCAACGGCGCACGAGGTTTTCTGCTAATACCCGTGATGTGTACGGTAACTTGGCATAAGCACCGGGTTCAATGGCTTCTACAGCTTCGCGCACGTCGTAATAATCGAGCGCTGTGCCAGGTAGGTTTTTACGGAATTCGGTATTCATAAGGTTTTAAAATCCCTCAAAATAAGTACAAAGAGCGCTGCTCTGTTAACCGCAAAAACCAGCTGCATAAATTGGCAGCTGGTTGTTCGCAAGCTATACACTTAACAGTGATTAACGCTCATCGATGGTGGGTACAGGACGCTGCTCAACACCGGTGTATTCAGCACTGGGGCGAATAATACGGTTGTTAGCACGCTGTTCGAACACGTGCGCAGCCCAGCCAGTCACTCGCGAGCAGACAAAGATCGGAGTAAACAACTTGGTTGGAATACCCATAAAGCGATAGGCCGAAGCGTGGAAGAAGTCGGCGTTCGGGAACAAGCGCTTCTCTTCCCACATGTAGGTTTCAATGGCTTCTGAAACTGGGTAGATCACTGTGTCACCCACTTCATCTGCCAGCTTTTTCGCGTAGCCTTTGATCACTTCGTTACGTGGGTCAGACTCACGGTAGATGGCATGCCCAAAGCCCATGATCAGTTCTTTACGGCTAATCATGTCACGCAGCTCAGTAATGGCTTCTTCTGGTGAACTGAAACGATCGATTAGATCCATCGCCGCTTCGTTGGCACCGCCATGCAAGGGACCACGTAAAGAGCCAATCGCGCCGGTGATGCACGAGTACAGGTCTGACAAGGTTGACGCACAGACACGCGCGGTAAAGGTTGAGGCATTAAACTCATGCTCTGCATAAAGGATCAGCGACACGTTCATCACTTCACGGTGCAATGCATTGGGTGATTTACCGTGCAGCAGTGCTAAGAAGTGACTGCCGATATCCGGCTCATCGGTGCTGCACTCAATACGCTTGCCTTCATGGCTGAAGTGGTACCAGTACATGAGAATTGCTGGGAATGCTGCTAACAAGCGATCCACCACATCCAGCTGTTGCTCAAAGCTCAGCTCAGGCTCTAAAGTACCCAGCACTGCAGTACCTGCACGCATCACATCCATGGGGTGTGCATCGGCTGGAATACGCTCAAGGACTTCTTTAAGTGCTTGTGGCAAGTCACGCATACCTTGCAAGCGCTTGAGGTAAGCATCTAATTCAGCTTTGTTAGGCAAGTGGCCGTAAAGTAATAAGTAGGCTACTTCTTCAAAGGTCTTACAGTTTTTCGCCAACTCACGGACATCATAACCGCGGTAAGTTAGGCCTGCGCCTTCTTTACCAACGGTACACAGCTCAGTTTGTCCGGCGATTTGACCACGTAAGCCTGCGCCACTGAGTACTTTCTTTTTTGCTTCAGCCATGGGTTTTTCCTCACTCTTTTTTGTTGTTAATCACTTTTAATCGGTAACTTTTGCTAAATCAGTTTTTCTTCTGCGCAAATAGCGCATCTAAGCTCTGCTCATATTCGTGGTAGTTGATGCGGTCATACAGCTCCATACGGGTTTGCATGGTATCAATCACATTTTTCTGGGTGCCATCGCGGCGAATCGCGGTGTAGACATTTTCAGCGGCCTTGTTCATGGCGCGAAATGCTGACAATGGGTAGAGCACCAAGCCAACGTTGGCGCTTCTCAGCTCATCAACGGTAAACAGCGGTGTGGCACCAAACTCAGTGATGTTGGCCAATACTGGAGCTTTCACTCGGTCGGCAAACAGCTTGTACATATCCAGTTCGGTAATGGCTTCTGGGAAGACCATATCAGCGCCCGCTTCAATACAAGCAGCGGCGCGGTCTAAAGCAGACTCTAAACCTTCCACAGCTAAAGCATCGGTACGCGCCATAATTACAAAGCTGTCATCGGTACGGGCATCCACCGCGGCTTTAATGCGGTCAACCATTTCTTGCTGACTAACGATTTCTTTATTAGGACGGTGGCCGCAACGCTTAGCACCCACTTGGTCTTCAATGTGAATGGCTGCGGCGCCGGCTTTAATCATGGATTTAACAGTGCGCGCTACGTTAAATGCAGACGAGCCAAAACCTGTGTCCACGTCCACCAACAATGGCAGATCACAGACATCGGTAATACGGCGTACATCAATGAGCACGTCTTCTAGTCCGGTAATACCTAAATCTGGCAAACCCAAAGAACCTGCAGCAACACCGCCGCCGGACAGGTAAATGGCTTTAAAACCTGCACGTTGCGCTAACAGCGCATGGTTTGCATTAATCGCACCAATCACTTGGAGTGGGCTTTCCTCGACAACAGCGTCACGAAAACGCTGACCTGGAGTTATACGGCTCATAATTGACCTCTTCGGGGGTTGGTGGTGTCATCAGCACCTTGATAATGGCGTTCAATATTGCGCCGTGAAGCAGCAATGTGACGACGCATCAGTAACTCGGCTAATTCACCATCGCCTGCGGCAATGGCATCTAAAATGTTGTGATGTTCTTTAAAGGCTTGTTGCGGACGATTGGGCGTGGCGGAGTATTGAATACGGTACATGCGCACCAATTGGTAGAGCTCATCGGTTAACAGCTTCACCAGCATCTGATTACCACTGCCTTGGATAATCTTATAGTGAAAGTCGTAATCCCCTTCTTGCTGGTAATACCCCACGCCCGCTTGGAAAGCGGCATCACGCTCATGGGTATCCAGCACCGCACGCAACTCGTTGACTTCGGCTAGGCTCATGCGCTGCGCCGCTAAACGGCAAGCCATGCTTTCCAGTGACTCACGGATTTCATACAGCTCAATCAGCTCAGCATGGGACAGTGACACCACTCGTGCGCCCACATGGGGAACGCGGATTAACAGGCGCTGCCCTTCTAGGCGGTGAATGGCTTCGCGTAAAGGTCCACGACTGATACCGTAAGTACGTGCCAGTTCGGGCTCAGAGATCTTGCTGCCCGGTGCAATATCACCACAGACAATCGCCGCTTGAATGCTGCGAAACACCTGTTCTGATAAGGTTGCCGAATCGCTTCCAGCAATGATGGTTTCTTCTACACAAACCGACACAGTGTCAACACCTTTAGACAATCAATGCCTAAAAGCTACCTATCAGACCTATAACTGTCAACAAGCCACACAGGATTGTTGACAATCTTAAGACCAAGGTCTGAAGCTTTCCCGTCGAAAAATACCCCCCGCTGCCCCCAGCTCTTTATTGAGCCGCCTGCCCAAGTATCAGCAAGTGCTTTAGACTGTATAGAAAGCCGCTGGAATTATAGTATTCATGGTTATTTATGACGTAGCCCATTAGAATGTGCGGGTTAACTGATTCTCTTTGCGTAACCAGCACTATTTAGAGTAAAACACTTAGCCTTTGCTGAGTGCTGGGCAATTGAAGGATATACAGCAGACACACTGACACTTTATATTTGCGAGCATTATGAGATTTAATTTTTTTATTTTATTAGCGGCACTTTCTTTGTTTACAGGCACAAGCATGGCTGGTGTTAAAAATATTTACGGTTTAAATGAGCATGTGTATATCCCTGAAATTGATATGCACATGAGCGCTAAACTGGATACAGGCGCTAAAACAGCGTCCCTCAGTGCGCGGGATATTGAGCTTTTTAAACGTGACGGTGAACAATGGGTACGTTTTTATCTGGCATTGGACGAGGCCCACGAGCACGCCCTTGAGTTACCCTTAGCCCGCATCAGTCGCATTAAACGTCGCTCCGGTGACTATGACCCTGAAGAAGATAAAAGCTATACACCACGACCTGTGGTAAAAATGTCAGTGTGTATGGGCCGCAGCCTGGAAACCATTGAGGTGAACCTCACTGACCGCAGCACCTTTCAGTACCCTTTTCTCTTGGGTTCGAAAGCACTGATAAAGTTTAAAGCTTTAATTGATCCAAGCTTGAAATATTCTGTGGGCCAACCAGAATGCACCATCGAAAACACCACCACTGCCATTGCTGAGTAAACACCATGCGTTCTTTGACACTGCATCTAAAAATACTAATCGTTTTATGTGTCACCCTTGGTGTGGCGATTACCGCCTACCAAATTTTGGTCTTGGGTATTCCTGTATCTGCGGACGAAACCGACAACCTATGGAATATTGATGCCAAAGTGGAGTTTCAAGCCAGTCCCCGAGAGTCGGTTAAACTGCAAATGTTTGTGCCGCCCCTCAACCAAGACTATGTCAGCCTCAATGAAAGCTTTATTTCCAACAATTATGGAGTCAGTGTCAACCAGCAGGATGAAAATCGCCGGGTCACTTGGTCAGCGCGCCGCGCCAGTGGCAAACAAACACTGTATTACCGCATGGTGATGACCAAACGCTACAGCGGCGAGCAGGTCAAAAGCGAAGGCCCTATTTACCGTGAAAGCCTGCCCATTAGTGGCCCTGAAAAAGTTGCTGCTGAAGCTTTACTGGCCCCCATTCGCCAACACTCAGCCGATGTGGAAACTTTTATCAGCGAAGCCATTAAGCGGGTCAATGACAGCAGTGATGATAATGTACGCTTGCTGCTGGGCGGTGACACCTCCAGTCAGCGCAAAGCTGATGTGATTGATCTGTTATTGTCGATTGCCCATGTGCCCATGCAGCGCCTGCATACCATTCGCCTGCAAGCCGATATAGTGCAAGAACCTGAACTCTGGCTGCGCAGCTATAACGGCAGAAAGTGGCTGTACTTTAACCCACAGTCCGGCGCCCAAGGCTTACCTAAAGACCGTATTATTTGGTGGTTTGGTGACGAGCCCTTATTAGCTTTGGAAGGCGGCAGCCGCGCTTCTGTGACCTACACCATTAATAACAGTGAAATCAATGCCATACGCTTGGCAGAGTTAAGCAATGAAAGTGCCAGCACGGGTTTTTTAGACTTTTCACTGTATGGCTTGCCCCTACAAACCCAGCAAACCTATCAAGTGATGATCATGATCCCACTGGGAGTGATGGTGATTTTGATCTTGCGTAACCTGGGCGGTTTACAAACCCTAGGTACCTTTACCCCGGTACTGATTGCCTTGGCTTTCCGTGAAACTCAGTTGGGCTTTGGGATTGTACTGTTTACCATTATCACTTCACTGGGTTTAGCGCTGCGCTCCTATTTAGAACACCTCAAGCTGCAAATGCTGCCGCGTTTATCAGTGGTACTGACCTTTGTGGTGGTACTGATTGCGGTGATCAGTTTGTTTAGCCATAAGCTGGGCTTAGAGCGGGGTTTATCGGTGTCCTTGTTCCCCATGGTGATTTTGACCATGACCATTGAACGCCTCTCCATTACCTGGGAAGAGCGCGGTGGTAACCATGCCTTTAAAGTGGCCATAGGTACTTTGTTTGCGGCCTCATTAGCCCACTACTTAATGAGCATTTCAGAGCTGAGCTACTTTATTTTCACTTTCCCAGCGGTGTTATTAATTATGGTGGCCTTTATGCTGGCAATGGGTCGTTACCGCGGCTATCGCCTCACTGAGCTATTCCGCTTTAAAGCATTTTTAAAGGACTGATGCCATGTTCGGTTTAATTAAAACCTGGCGCGAACTCAGTGCTAAAGGCATTATGGGCATCAACCGACGTAACGCCGATTACGTGCTTAAATACAATAAGCGCAGCCTCTACCCAGTGGTGGATGACAAAATCCTCACCAAAGAGCGAGCCATTGCCGCTGGCATTAATGTGCCAGAAATGTACGGGATTATTTCCACTGAAAAAGAGATCAGTCACCTGGATAAGATTCTTGCTGGGCGCAGTGATTTTGTAATTAAGCCGGCCATGGGCGCCGGTGGTGATGGTATTTTGGTGGTGGCGGACCGTTTTGAAGAGCGCTTTAAAACAGTATCGGGAAAAATCATCAGCCAAGATGAAATTGAATACCAGATTTCCAGTATTTTAACCGGCCTCTATTCGCTGGGCGGCGCTCGCGACCGTGCCCTGATTGAGTACCGCGTCACCCCCGATCCTTTATTTAAAAGCATCAGCTATGAGGGTGTGCCGGATATTCGGGTGATTGTGCTGATGGGCTATCCCATTATGGCCATGCTGCGCTTACCCACCCGTCAATCGGGCGGCAAAGCCAACTTACACCAAGGCGCGATTGGCGTAGGTGTTGATTTGGCCAGCGGCATCACCTTGCAAGGCACTTGGCTGAACAACATTATTAGCAAGCATCCCGATACCAGCAATCCAGTGGCCGGTGTGCAGTTACCCGACTGGGATGGTTTTATGCAGTTATCAGCCAGCTGTTACGAGCTCTGCGGCCTGGGTTATATTGGCGTCGATATGGTGTTAGACCAAGAACAAGGGCCGTTGATTTTAGAACTCAATGCGCGACCGGGGTTAAATATCCAGATTGCCAATAATGCTGGCTTAACTTTGCGTGCCCATGCGGTAGAAAAACATCTGGCAGAATTGAAGCGCCAAGGCATCAGCGAAACTGCCGAGCAGCGGGTGCGTTTCTCTCAGCAACACTTTGCCAGCACTCCCCCCAACCCAACTGAATAAGGCCTTTACGCTAAGTCACGCTGCTCAGCTTCACTTAGCGTGACTCAAGCATTTATGCCCATTTGCCAGACTTTTCCACTGATCTATTTCCCCGACCCTAGCCATTACTTTCAACAGGTCAATCGGCTCAAGGGCGCGGTATTGTTAGACTCTGGCTACCCACATAGCCAACGGGGTCGCTTTGACATCATCAGCGCCCAACCACTGGCGCAAATCACCCCTGAACCTGCGGAGTGCTTGGATAGCTTTCGACAGCGCTGCCAAACACTACTGGCACAACTGCGCCACTGCCAAACCGCCGAGGGCCTTGAGCTGCCTTTCACCGGTGGTTTAATCGGCTACTTAACCTATGGTTTTAATCACTTAGCTAACGCAGCTGAAGTTGAAGGGTTGCCCTGTGCCAGTGTGGGTTTATATGACTGGGCAGTGATCAGTGATCACCAGCAACAACGCACTTGGTTGATGTGTCACCACAGTGTTGCAGCAGAACGCTGCGCTGAGCTGCATGCGCTTTTTACTGCGCCAGCCAGTGGCAGCCCTACTGCTGATAGATTTTGCCTAAGCGAAGCCTTTACCCCGCTGATTGACCAAGAACGCTACCATGCTGACCTGAAAAAAGTGCACGACTACATTACCGCCGGTGATTGCTATCAAATCAACTACACCCAGCGTTTTTATAGCACCTATTGCGGTGATGCGTGGCAGGCTTACAGCAGCCTCAGAGAGCGCTGCCCAACCCCCTTTGCCAGTTTTGTACGGGTTAATGAGCAACAGGCGATTCTCAGCTTATCGCCTGAGCGCTATTTGCAAGCCAGGCAAGGGCAGGTGGAAAGTCGCCCCATTAAAGGCACACGGCCCCGCGGCGCAACCGCGCAACAGGACCAAGCACTGGCCAATGAGCTGCTGGCCAGCGCAAAAGACCGTGCAGAAAACCTGATGATTGTTGACTTGTTGCGCAATGATTTAGGCCGTTTTTGCGCCACTGGCAGTATCCGCGTACCTGAGTTGTTCAGTTTAGAAAGCTACCCCAATGTGCACCATATGGTGAGCAGCGTCACCGGCCAATTGGCCGCGCAGTATGATCCCCTAGACGTGCTGTTTGGCAGCTTTCCCGGCGGCTCCATTACCGGCGCGCCAAAACGCCGCGCCATGCAAATTATTCAGGAACTGGAGGCCAGCCCGCGCAGTATTTACTGTGGCAGTATTTTCTACTTGGATACTCGGGGCGCGATGGACAGTTCAATTACCATTCGTACTTTGTTGGCCAACCAAGGGCAAATCAGTTGCTGGGGTGGCGGCGGGATTGTTTTTGATTCAAACAGTGAAGAAGAGTACCAAGAATCCATCCAAAAAGTGCGGGTGCTAATGGACACTCTAGAAGAGAACTTCTTAACTCAATAAATCAATAAAATTTGCGTATTAACAATATAGGCAACCAACAAGGCGGCGCCGATACATATTGCAGCGGCGAGAATCGCCTGCCCGTAAAAACGCCGCGCCAAGCGGTCTTCACCATGACTGGATAAAATAAACGGCTGCTGGCCCTGCGGCTTTTGCAAATAATGTCGCACTGGGTCAGCGCTGCGCAGGCGCTGTAAACGCAAGGCTTCATTTTTAGCGCTATCTTGCACCTGTTGCCACTCTTGCATATCCAGCTGGCCATTACGGTCACGATCAAAACGCCGCAATAAACCTGGGTAGTCTTGCTTCCATTGGCGAATCAGAGCACCTTGCTGGGCCGCTAAATCAAATGCCTCACGGCCACCGCCGCGACTGACAAAGTCGCCAATGGCATACAAAGGTTCGCCCTGATGCAAGCGCTGCTCAGTATAGCGGTAACGCTTGGCGCCGCTTAAAATGTTTTGCATAAAACTTTTTCGCAGCTGTGCGCGACTGGGGTGCCGCGCGGTACCGTACCAAACCTGCTTAGTCAAGGGAAACACCTGAGCACCACGGGGATTAATAAAACAGTCACCGGTGCCATCGTTAATGTGTAAATGGGCTTCACTGCTGCCCTTCTCCACTTGCTGCCAACGGCGATTATTCTTGTCGGTGCGGATTTGCTCATCAATGGCAAACGACCACCAAACGCACTGTTGTTCACTTAAAGGTGCGCGCAGCTGCTCATTGCCTGCTTGCAACACGCCGTATAACTCAACATAGCCTTGCGCTGCAGAGCGTATTTTAGAGGTGGGGGTATCCAATAAGTAACGGGCTTTTCTGAGCTTATGCAGGCTCCACCAGCCGGCCACTAAACTGACGCCACCGGTAATACCTAAAGTAACGCTGAGACCAACAATATCCACTGCGTCTTAACCAAACAAGCTTTTGATATCAACGTCGGTTTTTTCAGCGTCAGTGAAACGCAACAGCTCGGCAGCGGTGAATTTAAAGTAACGGGCGATTAACACATCAGGAAACTGCTCAATGCGCACGTTATTTAAATTGACCGCTGCGTTATACAGCTCACGGCGGTCAGCAATGCCATTCTCTAAACCACTGATGCGCTGCTGAAGAAACTGAAAGCTTTCGTTGGCTTTTAACTCCGGATAGTTTTCCGCCAAAGCAAACAGCTTATCCAAACCCAAGCGTAAGCCGGTTTCAGCATTACCTAGAGCACCCATATCATGTTGTTCACGGGCATTGGACACCGCATTGCGGGCACTGATCACCTCGTCAAGGGTTTGCCTTTCATGCTGCATGTATTGCTTACAGGTTTCCACCAGCTTAGGCAGCTCATCGTGGCGTTGCTTAAGTAATACATCAATATTGGACCAGGCTTTGCTGACATTGTGTTTTAAGCGCACCAAAGCATTGTATAAACCCACCCCCCAAGCCAGCAGCAATAGCGCCGCAACCAGTAAACCCACTACATATAAATTCATCCTGTGCTCCAATGCTCAGTGTCAGTTATTGCAGTTTAATCCCTGCCGCAGCCACAGTCGAGCGCATGGCGCTCTCCTACAGGCACCAACAAACCACGCGACCACGCCACAGCCACCCGCGTAGGAGCAGGCCATGCCCGCGAACAGCATCCAGCCCATGCGCGGTTAAACTGGTATCGAGCGCATGGCGCTCTCCTACAGGCACCAACAAACCACGCGACCAC
>Ga0079226_10001859_pt1 | contig 16181 bp, 15 predicted proteins | sample Poulit2014_FD_76345 | JGI IMG/M metagenome (GOLD analysis project Ga0079226, IMG submission 76345) | Agricultural soil microbial communities from Georgia to study Nitrogen management - Poultry litter 2014 | ecosystem: Environmental > Terrestrial > Soil > Agricultural land | place: USA: Georgia...
TGAATGGGACATGGGGTCAGGCCTCGTGTCCCATCCTTTCGCAAAAAGTCCATAGCTGTGCTAAAATGCAGGAAGACAGCTAATCAACACATAAGGAGATTAACATGACTTACAAGATTCTATTTCTCGATATCGATGGAACAATTTTAAAACCGGATCACACTTACTCTGACATGACAAAGCAGGCTATATCATCAGTTAAAAAACAGGGTATCGAAGTTTTTCTGGCAACAGGCCGCCCGCTCCACGAAATCAGCCAACTGGCGGAAGACCTGGATATCCATTCGTTTATTGCCTATAACGGTGCTTTTGCCGCTTACCAGGGAAAAACAATTGTCAATGAGCCGATTCCCAGGCAGAACATGACACAGTTTCTTGATATCGCAGCGAAAAATGACCACGAACTGATTATGTACACGCGTGATAAAAATTATTTTACTAACCTTGATCGACCATTCATCAGCCAATTTATTGATATATTCAACCTGAAAGAAAATGCAGCATTTAGACCTGAAATCATAGACAGAGTTTTGGGAGCGACCGTCCTCAATGTATCGCAGGAACAAGTCCGCCTGTATGAAATCGAATCCAATTTGCGGCTTTCTCCGGTTCATGTCAATGGAGCGGAACATAGCTATGACATTTTGCGGAAAAATGTCAACAAAGGCTATTCAGTTGAGCAAATCCTCAAGCTGCTTGATATTCAGCCGGAACAGGCCATCGCTTTTGGTGACGGGATGAATGACAAGGAAATGCTCGGTGCTGTCGGTGAAGGTTTTGCCATGGGGAATTCGCATGAAGATTTGTTTCAGTATGCCAAACATAAGACCGCAACGGTTACCGAAGACGGCATCACGTATGGCCTTAAAAAGCTTGGATTGCTTTAACGTTTCTGCCCCGGGATTTACCCGGGACCTTTTTCATCTATAAAAATTCCTGCAAACTCAGTTACTTTTGCGCTTCCTGTCACCAGCATACTACTTTATTTTCAGAACATCCTCCTGGAACGCCCGTCCGGGAGGTTTAAGCTCTTTGATGATTTTCCAAACACCTGATCAAATGAACCACTTGCTTTGTCTGTTCATACAGCAGCTTCTCGGCCTGTTCCATACACTTCTCAAGGGATATCGGCTTATTGACAATTGAAAAGCAGCCAGTAAAATACTCCCTTAATGTATCCAAGTCACCATCAAGACTCCCGGAGACCAATACAACAGGAACCTGATAATGTTTTGCAAGAGAGGCAATATACCCTGGCGCTTTACCATAAAGGGTTTGTTCATCACTTCGCCCCTCACCTGTCAACACAAGATCGGCATCCCGGATTTCTTTTTCAACATTCATGGTATCCGCGAGAAGTTTCGCTCCTGAAACAAGTTTTCCATCAATGGCTAATAAAGCAAAACCGAGACCACCTGCAGCGCCGGCACCAGCAACGTTTTGCAGTTGCTTGTTCAAAGCGGACTCGACTGCTTTTCCATACTGATTTAAAGCGTTATCGTACGGCATGATTTTTTCTGTCGGCAGACCTTTCTGCGGCCCGTAAACACTGGTTGCCCCTCTCTCGCCGCAAAGTGGATTATCAACATCACAGGCAACTTTTATATCTGTATGAGAAAGTCTTTTATCGATTGCCTCAAAACTGACACCCGTTATATGCTGCACATCTTTTCCAAATGGTCCAACTTCTTCACCGTTCACATTCCACGCCTTCATTCCCAGAGCCAAAAGCATTCCGAGCCCACCATCGTTAGTCGCGCTTCCTCCAAGACCAAGCACGATTGATGTACACCCTTCATCCAACGCATCCAACATTGCCTCACCAATTCCAAAGGTTGTAGTGAAATCCGGATTCCGCTTATCCTCAGGAACTTGAACAAGCCCTGCTATGCTCGCACATTCGATGACAGCAGTATTGGAATCGATGATGCCATAGGTTGTATCAATTTTTTCACCTAGTGGTCCCGTACACGTTATGGCGATACGCACGCCATCGGTTGAGGCAAGGAACGATTCCAATGTTCCTTCACCACCATCGGCCATTGGTTTCAAAACCGCTTGTGAGTCAGCATCAACTGATTTAATGGCTTTTCCCATGATTTCTGATGCCTGGATGGCTGATAAGCTTCCCTTAAATGAATCAGGTGCAATAACGACATTCATAATGTTCTCCTTTTTTATTTCGATAATTAATTTCATCTTAATTCAGCTATTAATGGGTTTCAACCACCACATTAAAAATCCATAGATTGAACTAGATTCTTTATCGTTCGCGAGGAAATCACACTGGTTTAACCTGAATCGATATAGGTTGGAATCCAAACGACGACGCAATAACTAAAAAAAGGGCCTTTCACAAGACCCTCCTTCAATCATTCTCACAATCAAACATAATGCCGTTGTCATGACGGACTTTTTCCGTAACGGCAAGTACATCATAACTGAGGTATTTCAACCGCTCATATTCGTTCGTGTCACCAGATTCAATTATACGAGCAAATTCCCTGGCCTCATAAACCATATTGTTCGGATGATCATCCGCCTGCAGAGACATTTCTTCCTTGAAACCATTCATAATCACCCTCGGATGATACATATCCCCGGCGTTTTCAAATACCAGCGTCCCTTTTTCCCCATGAATTTCACACATGTTGGACGACTGGGCTATTTTTGAACAAAGAATGGTTCCGGTAAAATCGGGATACTCAAGAACGAGCGTGCCACTGCCATCAACACCACTTTCCAGCATGATGGGGAAATAGGATGCACTGTCCGGTTTTCCAAATAACCCGACTACCAGCGACAACGGATAGACACCCAAATCCACAAGTGCACCCCCTGAAAATTCCGTTGTGAATATGTTGGGCTTTTCCCCTGCCAGGTATTTATCATACCGTGATGAATACTGGACAAACGGCAAAATCATACTGCGGACATGACCAATCTTCTGAAGCCCTTCCTGCAGGCTCGTAAAATTGGGTGAATGCAGATTCCGCATCGCTTCAAACAGGAATACACCATTTTCTTCCGCGATATGATAGGCTTCCTTCCATTCTTGCAAATTGGAAAAAATCGGTTTTTCACATATAACGTGTTTTTTCCCTTTAAGAAACGTTATGACATGCTGATAATGGCGTGAATTTGGTGATGCAATATAGACAACATCCACATCATCACTTGCTGCCATCTCCTTCAAATCAGTAAAAACATGCTGAACCTCGTGTTTTAACGCATATGCCGCTGCTTTATCAGCAGTCCTGGAGTAAACGGCGGCATGTGTCAAATCTTTAGTTTCCTTCGATGCTTCAATAAAAGCATCCGTTATCCAGCCTGTACCAACCGTCCCAAATCTCATCGTCATCCCCTCCCATTATACATGTTGGGATACTTGATTTTCACCATTGCAGTGACAGTATTCCGACGTTATAACAAATACTGCTTGACATCATTCTAAGTGTCAAGCAGTATTTTTCCAGCAAAGGATCTATTTTATTGCTCCAGCTTTTCAATTCGTTTTTCAAGCCTTTGCGTGTTTTTCAGCTGCTCAACCATCCGTTTGATCAGCTGCAGCTCGGCCTGAGCCGTCATGACGTGGTCCTGAGCATGGATCATGAAGAAGCTTGGGACGGTGTTATCGTCCTGTGATTGAATCAGATCTGTCTGGTATTTATGGCCTTTCAGAAATTCATCATTTGCTTCTTCAAGCAATTTTTCGGCTTTTTCAAAGTTATAGTCTTCCGCCTCGTCAAGTGCTTCGTATGCTGCACCCCGGGCATTGCCGCCATGCAAAATTAACTGTGTCATGATCTCTTCATAGTTCATTCCCAAACACTCCTCTAAAGCTCAGTTTACGCTTCTTCTGTTGCTTTTTCTTCCCGAACAAGCTGTTTATCGTATTGCTTGAAGAATGGCCAATAAATGAGCGCGGCGATAACAGCATTCATAATTTGTACCAGTCCGGCAATGACAGAACCTCCTGTTGCAATGAAACCACCAAAGAAGATTGGCACGGTAAATGGTGGCTGGACAACAACCGGAGGCATGACGCCCGTTGCAAACAGAATGTAGTTAACCGTCACAATAACAACCGGTCCCAAAACAAATGGAATAATCAGGATCGGGTTCAATACAATCGGCACTCCGAAAATCAGTGGCTCATTAATGTTAAACAGTGATGGTATAATCGCCGTTTTACCAACTTGTTTCAACTGAACGGAAGTCGCAAAAAGCAAGAATATCGCTAAACCAAGTGTTGTACCGGAACCACCAATATGTGTGAACATATGGAAAAATGGTTCGGTAACAACACCATTCGCTTCTCCTGGGTTACCAGCACTGATGGCATCAGCATTATTTGCCATCTGTGTCATCCAGAACGGATATGCAACAGACGAAACCACGTTCATACCGTGAATACCGATTGACCAAAGAACTAACATCAAGAGAATCATACCAAGTGCAGCCCAATACGAGTTTGACGCCGAAACAAGCGGGCTGAACAAATCAAGTACTGCCTGTGGAATCGTCACGTCAAAGTTAGCCCAGACAATCCATTCCAAAACCCAAACGATCGGCAAAATAATCATGAACGGAATAAGTGCCCGGAACGTTCGCATCACATAAGGCGGTACTCCCGCTGGCATTTCAAAGGCCACACCTTTATTAATAAGAAAACGCATCGCTTCGGTTGTTAAGATACCTAAAATAATTGCTACAAATAAACCTTGTCCGCCAAGATAATTGAGAATATCGCCAAATGGCACCTGTGTAATATCAGTTACCGGGAATGCAGTCATAATAAATGCCAGCATTGACAATATACCAGCCATAGCCGCATCCATATCATGCCGCTGCGCCAGACTGTAGCCGACACCGAATGCGACCGTCACCGCCATAATCCCAAATGTCAGATTATACGGGAACAAAATCTGTCCCTGAATCGGGGCAATGGCTTCTTCCCACGCATTGATGGGTGCCCAGTCAAGGGAGGTTGGCGGGTTGGCAATAATCAGGAAAATCGCACCCGTAATGATGACGGGCAACGCAAAAATAACAAATGCGTCACGAATTGACTGCAAATATTTATTTTGGGCGATCTTGCCCAAAGGTTCCATTAATTTATCTTCCATCCATTCGACCATGTTCATGTTGTTTTCCCCCTTTAAAAAGCGGTTTATTTCATCTCATCCAACATTTATTTTTCCGCTAATTTTAATGCCTGATCCAGTACCTTCTCGCCATCCATCAAGGCAAATGCACGCTGATCGACAAGTTCAACCGGAATATCATGCTCATCGGCCACTTTGGTTACTTCTTTTTTCAGATGGCGCACTTGCGGTTCAAGCAGTGCCACATCATATTGGCTTGCCTTTTCCTTAAATTCACCAGTGCCCCCGGCGTAAGCTTCGACGTCCAATCCGCGTTTTTCGGCAGCTTCCTGTACCTTTTTCGCCAATTGACTTGATGTCGCACCCCAGCTGCAAAGAATAATTATTTTCATTTGATCCGCCATAAAAAATCCACTCCTTTAATTTTTAAAAGTTATTTCTTGGTTAAAACCTCTTTAGCCATTCGATCGACCTTTTTATAATGGCCCATCAGCCAGTAGGAAAACCATGATGCCGCAAAAATGACAATGGAAAATGCAATACCATATCCGAGGATAAGATTGGCTGACGGCTTGCCGGTTATTACGGCAAACAGACCATAACTTGTCCATATCAGGGCAAAGATCGACGCATAAATGATAAAGAATTTTTTCATCCTATCCCTCCTAACACGTGTATAGTTTCCGCGTTTGGGAAACTTTCATGCATCCGATTGCAATATGGCTGCATTCATAAATACTAAGCAAAAATCATGCCAACTTTTTCAAAAAAAAGAATAGACCAGCTGCAAAAGCATTTGTATCAAGGATTGACCCGTTTTAAGAAAAACATTTTTTTACTTGCAAAACTGCCACAAAAAATGTGTGCAATCTTGTTTGCACACATTAGCGGGAAAGTTTAATCAGTTCACGTTTTATATCATCCGTCAGTTCAATATGAAATGTATTGTTTATACTTTGGAAAAGCGGCTGCCAAAGTTTGAGTTCCTGACTGGAAGGAATAGTCTGATGATCCAGTGGAATCGAGGACAGGAAACGGTCATCATGATCTTTCATATACGTAGAAATCAGACGGTCAATCATGCTCCCGATGTGCATCCACATACCAAGCTCACGATTACTGTCCCAACCATAATAGTCACGGATAGCCGGCATATAATCCTGCAGCAGATCAGCAACAGTTTTCGGATTGACATACGTGGCAATTTCCTGCAGGCCGCTGCTGATCAGATCATAAATTTCATCAGCAGAAATGTCGTCATCCAGCTTTGGCACGGCAGACTTCCTGGAGATCTCCAATAGCTTATGCATCCGCGCTATTCCTTCATTTTGCAGAAGCTCCCATGCTGGAATATACGGTATGCCCTCAATTGAAACCGGAACTGTTCCAATAATCGCGACGACATTATAATAATCCTTCAGTCCGGTTAATACGGATGTATCCTTTGTTGCAGGATCAATCCGCACCGCCCTGATAATCACATCCTCATCCATTTTTGACAGCTGGTTTTCGAGCCATGATTCAAGCAGCTGGGCAGCCCCTTCACCGGTGAAACAGACGGTGGCAATCATACGTTTTTTCTGAATGCCTGATTTCTGCCGATCTTTGTCCATAAATGTCAGCAGGGCTTTTTTGGCTTCCTGATACATGCCATCCAATGTCTGGTCCGATATCAGTGACTGTCTGCCGGCTTCTAATACCATGGGAAGATTGACGCTTGATAAGGTTCTGATTGGTACGTCCAACTCATGCTGAATCGCATCTCCCATCGTAATGAGTGAACCAATGTCCACCAAAAGCAGTACACCCCTTATATTAGACAGCCGGTTGATTGTCTGCTTCACCCGTTCGTACGTATCTTCGGCCGATATATTCAGCGGCATATCAACCGCCCATATGACATGATTGCCAAGTAGGTAATTGGTCACTTCCGCCATGGACGAAGCTGTTGAGCTGCCATGTGTCACAAGGATGACAGCTAATTCCTGTTCAACAATGAATTCCGGTGCCTTGTCTTGTTCCGGCGTCAGGAAATGGGCAATCAGTTCAATCTCTTCCTGTGGCAAACGCATGCCGATTTCCGTCCGCAATTGATGGGCAAGTTGACTGGCTGCTTCCCGGTATGCTGCATTTGGATGAATCATGACCGGTATCGGTTCTTTTTGGATATTTTCACGCAAATGATTCCGGTAATTCTGCAAATGCAGCCCGATCACATATAGCTGACGTTTTTGAATCGCGAACGGGAGAATTCCATTCAAGCTCTCTGCTGAATTTCGAAGCACCTTGAACAAATCATCATCAATCAGCTGCTGCCAGCTGTCCCGGGATAAAGAAGGATGCCGGTATTTTTCCGTCAGATCCCGAATATAGTCCAAAACCACCCGCTGCAAGTCATCCTTATCCTTGCGCTCGGTCTCCCTGCTTTTACGGTCAAGACGCTGATAGATATTAGGGAACAGATAAGTGGATTCTGCTGTTAAATAAGGTGATTCAATTTTCCGGGACGGCTTCTTCTGACTGTCATCTTTTTTACCAAGGTTATTCTCCGGGAAATCCGCCAGTTTAACCAGGACTTTATCATCCTGCTTGTTCAGATAACGTAAATAAGCACGTGCACAGGCAATTTGAATATCACTTTTGAGCTGACCGATATTGCCAGGGCAATCATATGACAAAAATACCTGCCTGCAATCGTCCTCAATCGACAAGTCTGCATTCATTTTCGATGCCTCTTCAGTCAAAAAGTGATCAGTAAGTGCCTTGCGCTCTTCGGCCGTTCGTTCACGTAATGGCGGAACATCCAATTTCACGGAAAAACGGCGCATTAATGTTGACAAAAGATACGTTTCCGAGTCTTCCGTTGTCGCTCCGATCAGCGCAATATCAGCATGACGCTCCTGCGTTGCCTCTCCCAAACGGTGGTAGACCCCTTTGTCAATCAAATAAAACAGCATCTCCTGTCCGGATGGCGGCAACCGGTGGATCTCGTCCAGGAACAGTATTCCACCGTCCGCCTGTTCAATAAGGCCGATTTTATCCTCGGTTGCCCCGGTGAATGCCCCTTCTTTTATCACGAAAATCTGGTCGACCAAGAGTTACGGATTTTGGGCATAATCCGCACAATTATACGCAATAAATGGTCTGTCTTTGTAATCTCCGGAATTTTCAATCGCCATATTGGACAGCTTTTCTGCCAAATATGTTTTGCCTGTCCCGGTTTCACCTGTCAGTAAAATTGGAAGCGGCCTTACAGGGTATAAAAATGCTGCCATCCCTGTTTCAATAAGTGACTGAAGACTCTCTCCCGCCCCGATGACATTCCGGTCGGCAGGTTCTGTATGATTGGATTGTTTAATGACATATTTCACGGGTTTGCCGGGCCTTTTTACCACGCGATCAGCTTTGACCAGATCATTTAAATAACGGCTGGCGGTCGAGCGATCGATATGCAATGCCGCACCGATGTCCTCAGCACTCGCCCCATCACTGCCGAATTGCTGTAATTGCTGATAAATATCTTTAATTCGACTCATACGCTAATATAACCTCATTTTATTTAAAAGTGGAAAGTTAGATCTCCATAAGTTTATTCTAGCAGGAACCAGCTAATAAAGAGAACTTCAAACATCGGAGCGGTTTTCTCCGATAAATATGACGGAACAAAGGCAACGTTCGCAACGTCATGTTGCAGCGCCTTCGTGACATGCATCCTGCAGTCCGAGCAGAATCGGTCATTTAAGGTCAGTTATCCTAAGTCTTTTGGCGGGTTACTGACCTTTACATGCGGGATAGAACGAAACTTCGGATGGCCATTTCATACGATAGAAGCCTTCTCTCTGACGTTTCACGCTCCTCCCGGCTTGCTTTCGGACGAGAGAAGCATCCTCTCTGACATTTCGCGCTCCTCCCGGCTCGCTTTCGGACGAGAGAAGACCTCTCTCTGACGTTTCACGCTCCTCCCGGTTCGCTTTCGGACGAGAGAAGCCTCCTATCCAGCGTTCCCCACAACATTCAAGTGCAATGTGGATCAGCTGAGCAGCTTATCCCCCTCAAGTCTAACTTTTCTGCAGGGTTTTTGCCTGATCTGGATAACCGGCAATCACTTCGCTGGTCATTTCCGTAAACAGACCGGTTTCAACAACACCTGTCAGCTGCTTTAATTGCTGGTGCAGTGTCTTTGGATCGTTGATGACACCAAAGTCACAATCCACAATATAATTACCGTTGTCTGAGACGAATGCATCATGACCATCTCGGCGCAAAACCGGCTCGCCATCCAATTCCGCAATCCTTGCTGCCGTCACTTCCCATCCAAACGGCAAAATTTCAACCGGCAGCTTAAAATCTCCCAATTGGGAAACGAGCTTTGACTCATCAACAATGACGATAAACTTCCGGGCCGATGCTGCAATAATTTTTTCCCGAACAAGTGCACCGCCGCCGCCTTTGATCAGGTTCCATTGCGGATCAACCTCGTCAGCGCCGTCAATGGCTACATCCAGTTCCTGTATCTCGGAAAAGTCGGTCAGCGGCACACCGAACTCGTTCGCCCATTCCTGTGTCTGGCGTGATGATGGAATCCCTTTGACATCAAGCCCATTCTGCACACGTTCTCCGAGTTTACGGATCATCCAATAAACGGTCGAACCTGAACCAAGGCCGATGTACATGCCGTTTTCAATATGTTTGACCGACGTCTCTCCTGCCAATTTTTTTGCTTTATCCTGGTTATTCATGCCGGAACAACTCCTTCATCGTTTAGTCGTTTGGTGTCAGTATCAATTCCATTCCATCATTTTCATCGGTCTGCGTCACGTGATATGCTCCCTTGACCCAGTCATTCATCTGGTCATGATACCAGTCGCTTTTAAAATGTCCGGCCTGTCCGGGGCCGACGGTGTGGTAACCTCGCATCAGATTAACCGTATCGATCACAAACCGCCATGATGCGCCATGGTCAACAATCCCTGTTTCGGCGTCATGGCTCGCCGCCATTGGTGTCACGCTGCTGCCGCCGGTCGGGATCGGCTCTTCCCGGTTGAAAAAGAATGCGAGAATCGGGCTGATATCTGACAGTGGATGGTAAAACTGTACCCTATGATAGTCGCCCCACTGCCAATCAGGCATGGTGCTCCCATATTCGTCAACTAACTGATCCAGCGTACTTTCCAATGACGCAGCGAATACTTCCTGCAATCCGCCATTATCCTGGATCCAGACGGAATCATTACCTTTTCGCAACAACTGATCTGTTGTTTGTCCTTTGCCGCCAAATAAATCCATAACCGCTTCTGGAATCTCATCGTCATACAAAAGGCTCTCAATTTCATGCATCCATTGATGGAAAATAAGCGGCTGCGCAGCATCCACTGTGTCTGTATAATCCCACTCCGACAGCAGCTGGAGAGCCGCTTTTTCGTCATCAGAAAGATCAGCTTCACCAAGTACGTCAATAAACATCGGTACAAATTCGCGCGCTTGCAGATTCGTCTGATCCATCTGCAGTGCCTTCATATCTTCAACTGTAAATTTCTCCCCTGCTGCCAGGACTTCAGCAATCCGCTCATACCGGTATGGCTGTGCCCAGACATGGCTGATATGATACGGATATTCCTCTTCCGCGATTTTATTGTTCGCTGTAGCAATAAAGCCTTTTTCAGGATTGATAACAGTCGGCAATTCATCAAACGGGATATAGCCTTGCCATTCATTTTCTGCTTTCCAGCCTTCAAGCGGCAGCAGTGCATCATCTGCATTTTCGTAAACCGGAATGTTGCCGTTTGCTTTATAAGCTATCGTCCCATCTTTAGACGCAAATACAAAATTCTGTGCCGGAGCGAGGAATTTTTCCAGTCCGCGTTCAAATTCTGCCCAATTTGCTGCCTGGTTGATTTCCAAAATCGCTTCCAGTTCGGTTGTCGCCTCCAGCGCCGTCCACCGAAGTGACATGACAGTACCGCCGGCCGTTTCATCCGCAAACTCCGAAATCACAGGCCCGTGCCGTGTTTCCACAACTTGATAGTCGATTGTTTCACCGTCTTTCACTTTAATCGGTTCATCAATCACGTCCGCTTCTTCCCATTCACCTTCATACAAAAATGCATTTGGATTGTCGGGATGCCGTTTTTCCAAATAAAGCTGCTGCACATCCGGGCCTGTATTCGTGACACCCCAGGCAATATCATCATTATGACCGAGGATGATTCCCGGGACCCCGGCAAAAATGACGCCACTGACATTGACTTCCGGCGACGTCAAGTGCATCTGATACCAAATGGATGGTGTTGCCAGTCCCAAATGTGGATCATTGGCCAAAAGCGGCATCCCGGATTTACTTTTTTCACCGCTCACGACCCAGTTGTTACTGCCATTAAATGCATGCGGGATGATGGCATCTTTAAAACTGGCCGCCACATCCACCTCTTCCCCATCAATGATCGCAGGCTTATTTTCCGGATAACTTGGGAACAGTTCATAAGCCTTTTCGTCCGTGAAATGATTTAACGCATAGTAATTGAATGCCTGCCGCTCCCAATGACCACCGAGGTCAAACGCCATGTACTTCCCGATTGTCAGGGAATCAATCGGTGTCCATTCAGCCGGTTCTGACCCCATCAATATGAATTCGACCGGCAGACTGTTATCCGCTTTTGCCTGCTGGATATACGCATTCACCCCGTCTGCGAACCATTGCAATATTTGTTTGCTTTCTTCTGAATAGATTTCATACGACTTCTCCGCCGCACGTCGTAAACCAAGCGCCCGGAAGTATTTATCCTGTTCGACCGCCGCTTCCCCGACAACTTCACTTAATGTACCGGATGCCTGCCTGCGCGACATCTCCATCTGAAACATCCGGCTTTGTGCCTGAATATATCCCTGTGCCATGTATAAATCATGTGCATTTTCCGCCTGTATATGCGGAACCCCGCCTTCATCCGTTATAACTGTAACCTCATTTTCCAATGACGCCAGCTCAATCGTCCCCTCTGTCTGTGCCAGCGACCTGTTGATGTATGCGTTTGCGGAAATGAGCGACAGTATGATAATTGCCGCCAGCACACCAAGAACTATCAGCACAATTTTCTTTTTACTGCGCTTTTTCCTTTCTGGTTCTCCCAAGACCTTCTGCGTTTCCAATTGATGACCCCCTATAAAGTTATTTTTCTCTATTAACTTATTCTATTTCGAGATTCAACTGTAAAATCCTTCAACCGGTATAAAGAACTATTTACATAAAAAGGATTTAGAATATATTATTGATTTAGAAGCTTTCAATAGTTTTTGTAATCAAAATGCAAATAAATTGTAAGATTACTTTCCATAAAAACGGTAATAAACATTTATGTGAGGAGCGTAATATATGGACGGTGATCCGTATCCTTGACTAAACCTTTTGGGAGTGATTTCACATGAAGGGGATTGTACTTGCAGGTGGAAGCGGCACAAGGCTTGCCCCAAGCACAAATGGGGTCAATAAGCACTTGCTCAATGTCTATGATAAGCCGATGATTTATTATCCGCTATCGGTTCTGATGCTTGGGGGCATCAACGATATTCTGATCATCAGTACGCCGGGGGATATGCCCCGCTTTAAGGAAATGCTCGGTGACGGTTCTGCATTCGGCATCAGGCTGCAATACTTAGAGCAGGAACATCCCAACGGTATCCCTGAAGCCTTCATCCTCGCCGAAGACTTTATCGGCTATGATAATGTCACGTTAATTCTTGGCGATAACATTTTTTATGGCGAGGGATTCACGACACTGTTCAGAAAAGCGCTTCGCGACCATAGAACTGCCACTATTTTTGGCAGCCGGGTGAAAGATCCGGAACGCTTTGGTGTCGTGGAATTTGACGAGAATCAAAAAGTGCTCTCACTCGAAGAAAAACCGGAAGACCCAAAATCCGACTTTGCCGTAGCCGGATTATATATTTATGATTACCGAGCGGCACAGTTTGCCAAGCAGCTGCCCTATTCAGATCGGGGCGAAACGGAAATCACCGATCTGAACAAGGCATATTTAAAAGGCAATCAGCTGGATGTGCAACTCTTGGGGCGCGGCTTTGCCTGGATGGACGCCGGAACACATGAATCCCTGTTTGAAGCATCCGAATTCGTCAAAATAACCCAGCAGCGGCAAGGGTTCAAAATTGCCTGTCTGGAAGAAATCGCTTATTACATGGGTTATATAAGCAAAGAAACCCTTTATCAGAAAGGCGAAGGGATGAAAAAGACCGATTATGGGCAATACTTAATGGAGATTGCCAACCGGAAGCATACGGAACAATATTGGGAAACGATTGACAAAAATCCGATACTGGAGCTGGTGCAGAATGAGTAAATCCCTTCTGGTAACAGGTGGTGCCGGGTTCATTGCCTCCAATTTCATTCATTATATGTTGCAGCAATACCCGGAATACCACATTATTAATATTGATAAATTAACTTATGCCGGGACAGAAATTAATTTACAGGGAGCTGATGCGTCAGAAAACTATCATTTCATTAAGGGTGATATTACCGATGAACAGCTCATCAATGATATTTTCACAGAATATGATATTGACGGTGTCATCCATTTCGCCGCTGAATCACATGTTGACCGTTCCATCAAAGATGCCAAAGCATTCATTGAATCAAATATAATGGGGACCAGTGTGCTTCTGCAGGCTGCACGCGATGCCTGGAATAAGAAAGGGAAACTGGCAGAACGACGTTTTCATCACATTTCCACTGACGAAGTATACGGTTCACTGGACCTTGAAACGGACGCAAAATTTAATGAACAAACGCCGTATGACCCACGCAATCCTTACAGCGCATCAAAGGCCGGTGCTGACATGCTTGTCAAAAGTTTTGGCCAGACATACGGCATGAACATTGTCATCTCCAGCAGCTCCAATAATTATGGACCGCGGCAGCATCCGGAAAAACTGATTCCGACAGTCATTTCAACCGCACTGCAAGGCAAACCAATCCCGCTTTACGGTGATGGAAAAAATGTGCGTGACTGGCTTTATGTTGACGATCACTGCCGAGCAATTGATCTGATTTTTCACCATGGCAATGCATTGGAAAAATACAACGTCGGCGGCAGCAATGAGAAGTCGAATATCGAACTGGCGATGATAATATGTGATATGCTTGATCACTTAAAGCCTGAACGGCAGCACAGTCATAAAGAACTGATTACATTTATCGGGGACCGAAAAGGCCATGACCGCCGATACGCGGTTGACGACCGTAAAATAAGACATACATTGGGCTGGAAACCTCTTACATCGTTTGAAACAGGACTTCATCACACAGTGGAATGGTATGTCGACCAATGGCAAAAGGCAGTCCTTTGATTTCCGTTGTTGTCCCAGTCTACGGCTGCAGACGCTGCCTGAAAGAACTGTGCAGCCGTACCATCACAACAATCGAATCGATTCCAGCCGATGTAGAAATTATTTTAGTGAATGATGCCAGCCCTGATCATGCATGGGAGACGATTAAAGAACTGAACAAGCAGGACAGTCGGATTAAAGGCATTGATTTTGCCCGCAATTTCGGGCAGCATCATGCCATAACGGCCGGCCTCGATTATGCAGCGGGCGACTGGGTGGTCGTCATGGATTGTGACCTGCAGGACCGTCCCGAGGAAATTTTGACATTGTATGAAAAAGCACAAGTCGGGTATGAAGTCGTTTTTGGAAATCGCGTGCAACGTCAGGATAATTGGTTCAAACGTAAAACATCGCAGGCTTTTTATCGTGTTTATGACTATTTAAGCGGCAGAACTTCCGATCACACCATCGCCAATTTCAGCATCAGTCAAAGGAAAGTTGTCCTTGCGTATCGGCAAATGCGTGAACAAAACCGTTTCTTCCCGCTGTTTATACAATGGATGGGCTACAAAACAGGTTCCGTACCGGTCAAACATAATGCCAGAAAGGAAGGCAAAACGTCCTATAATCTGACAAAACTCATCACACTGGCAACCGATGCCGTCATTTCCCAGTCCAATAAACCGCTTAGAATGTCCATACAATTCGGCTTTTTATTGGCCTTGGGATCCTTTCTGTATGGTCTTTATTTGTTTGTAAGATATTTCTTTCTGGCTCAGCCTGTACAAGGATGGACCAGTGTGATGGTATCCATCTATTTTATCGGGGGGCTGATATTTTTTAATTTTGGCATCCTCGGCCTTTATATCGGAAAAGTTTTTAATGAAACAAAGGGCAGACCATTATATTTGATCCGTGAAACGACCGAAGACAATGACGAAGAGAGGGGATAACATGAACCATTTACGGGAAACTCCCTGGGATAAGCGAAATTTTAACATCAACACATATGAACTGACGAGTACAGCTGAAGAAGCGCTCCGGGCAACAGATCAACATGAAGGTCACTACACATTAAAAGTGAGACCGCTTGAAAACCCCGAACCATTTCTCCGGCATGGTTTTTACTATGTGGATACATTGATTGAACCGGTTTGCAAGAAAGCTGACCTGACCATATTTGAAGAAGATGGGATTACGCTTTCCCGTGGCTATGACCGCGATGCAATTCTGGAAATTGCTGAAGAAGTATTCACACATGGACGTTTCCATCGTGATTTCAACATTCCGAACTGGATGGCTGATAAACGATACATGAACTGGGTGAACGATTTACTGAATAGCGGGAAGATTATCGCATTGAAATATGGCAGCGATACAGCCGGCTTTTATGGTTTTGACAAAGATAAAGTCTTGCTGCTCGGGATACATAAGGATTATCGCAGCAGAGGGCTCGCTAAAGCCTTTACCAGCTTGGCGTGCCAGGAACAGTTTCAGTCCGGATATGACGAACTGAAAACCTCCATATCAGCCGCCAATATCACGTCATTAAACCTGTTTTACGCGCTGGGTTTCCGCCTGCACAGCACAGTGGATGTCTATCATAAACTCAATGGTGAGGTAGGGTAATGGGATACCTTTATATTATTGGAACCATCATCTTCACCGTCTATGGACAACTCGTCTTAAAATGGCAAGTCGATCAGGCAGGATCACTGCCGGGAGCATTATGGGAAA
>Ga0079226_10001860_pt1 | contig 16180 bp, 16 predicted proteins | sample Poulit2014_FD_76345 | JGI IMG/M metagenome (GOLD analysis project Ga0079226, IMG submission 76345) | Agricultural soil microbial communities from Georgia to study Nitrogen management - Poultry litter 2014 | ecosystem: Environmental > Terrestrial > Soil > Agricultural land | place: USA: Georgia...
ATAAGCTTTGGAATTAATGATGGCCACTGGCGATCAGATGCTAGTCTTCCTATGGATGCACCAAGAATGCACCAAGTGAAGGTTTTAAAATAAATTAAATAGTAAGTAGATAAAAAAGCCTTTTAACATCAAAATGGTAGAAGGTTTTTTTATTTAATAATGACAAGTAAAAACTCTTTCTTACATCCTGTCACCATCGATACTGACAAAATTACGCTTTCTAAGGCTTGCAAAAGGCTATATATTAAGCATATAATAAGATTAAGAAGATTATATGTCATGATTTTTTAAGAAGGAAATTATGGACAAAAAAACTAATGTAAAAAATAATGTGCAGCGTTTTGGAAGATTTCTAAGCGCTATGGTAATGCCAAATATTGGTATGTTTATTGCTTGGGGCTTTATCACAGCTCTTTTCATACCTGATGGTTATTTTCCAAATGAAAACCTTTCCGCCATGGTAGATGTTTTATTAAAATATCTCTTGCCAACTCTTATTGCTTATTCAGGTGGTAAGCTAGTTGGAGGTGAAAGAGGTGCCGTAATTGGTGCTATAGCTACAGCTGGTGTTATAGCTGGTGCTGATATACCAATGCTAATGGGTGCTATGATTATGGGACCTTTTGCAGGATGGGTTATTAAAAAGTTTGACAAGGCAGTTGATAATAAAATCCCATCAGGATTTGAAATGCTAGTAAACAACTTCTCAGTAGGTATTATAGGAATGCTTCTTGCAATCCTTGGCTATTATGGAATTGGACCACTTCTAGCAGCCCTCACTGCTATTGTAGAAGGCGGAGTTGATTTCTTAATTAGCAAAAAATTACTTCCATTAGTATCAATCTTTGTTGAACCGGGTAAAATATTATTCTTAAATAACGCTATCAACCACGGTATTTTTACTCCAATCGGTGCTAACCAAGTATCAGAAATGGGTAAATCTATAATGTACCTAATAGAAGCTAACCCAGGACCAGGTCTAGGTATACTTCTAGCCTACTTTTTCTTTGGCAAAGGTGACTCAAAGGATTCATCAGCAGGCGCAATGATAATTCACTTCTTCGGAGGTATCCACGAGATTTACTTCCCATATGTCCTAATGAACCCATACCTACTTTTAGCTGTAATAGCTGGTGGTTTTGCAGGAGTATTAACAAATGTATTATTAAATACTGGTCTAAGATCAGCAGCATCTCCTGGATCAATTATAGCAATCATGTCTATGGCAGCACCTGGAGACCATATAAAAATTATGATTTCAGTACTAATCGCAACAGTAGTATCATTCTTCATAGCATCTATCTTTGTAAAAAGAGCCTTTGCTAGAGGAAATTCAACAGACTTTGAAAAAGCCAAGGCGGATCTAGCATCTAGTAAGGCTGAATCAAAGGGTGAAGAAAAGGTAGAAGTAAAAGTAGATTCTAACCAAGCGAGCACAGTTAAAGAAGCTAAAGATGTTAAAAAAGTAGTATTTGCCTGTGATGCAGGAATGGGATCTTCAGCTATGGGTGCATCAAGATTTAGAAATGCAATCAAAGATTCACCATATGATATAGAAGTAACTCACGCTTCAGTTTCTGATATTCCAGAAGACGCAGACATAATTGTCACAAACGAAAACCTAGTAGAAAGAGTTGATAAAACAAAGGGATATGAAATAATTCCAATCAAAAACTTCTTAGCAGATCCAAATATCAATAATTTAATCGAAAGGTTTATAAAATAAAATTTTAGAGAGTGGAGGAGTCATTGAAATCATATAACCTATCTCAAAGACAAAAAAATATCATTAACATAATTGGAGATAAGGCTGATGAATTTATAACAGTAAATGATATAGCTAAAAATATTGGTGTATCAACTAGAACTGTTCAAAGAGACTTATCTTTGATAGAAGACTTCTTATATGAAAATGACTTCTCTTTAATAAAGAAGCCAGGCCAGGGGCTTAAGCTTAATGAAAGTAAGGAATCTGTAAAATACCTTTATGAGCTTTTAGAAATGGTAGATTCTTCAAAGCAGTATGAGAGGGTTGAGAGAGTGAATTTCATTCTTTCAAGACTACTTACCAGCAAAAGTCCTATAAAATATTATGTTTTTACTTTATATTTAAATATTTCTGAGAAAACTCTAACAGATGACCTAGCTATTATAGAAAAACGGCTATCAGTTTATGATATAAGACTTATAAAAAAACGTGGTGTCGGAGTAAGTATAGAAGGCAGAGAAAAAGCTATCAGAAGAGCCCAGGCCAAGCTAATAAATGAGGTCTTAAATGACGATAGGAAGATCGAAATCCTAAGAGATATCTATGATGATGCCAAGGTAGAATTGATTAGACAAAACGATATCTTATCTATGATTGACATAGATATTATAAATAGGACTAAAAAATCCCTACTAAAGACCTTTGCTAGGTTAAATATAAGTATTTCGGATAATTCGTATTTTAGTCTCTTAGTTCATATATCCCTATCGATTGAGAGATTAAGGCAGGATAAGAAGATTGACTTCAATGAAGATCTGGTTAAAAACCTAAGGTCAAGTCAAGATTATGAACTTGCTAAACAAATCATAAATGATTTAGAAGAAGAATTTGCTATAAAAATTCCAGATATTGAAATATACTTTGTGGCTATGCACATCAAGGGAACCAAAATAGTCGATGATAAAAATGAAAGCTTCGACATAGTAGAAAGAAACAAGGCCCTTGCTATAACAAATAAACTAATAGAAAAGATGAGTGACCTATATGGTCTAAATATAAAAGAAGATTTAAAACTCCACCATGATCTAAAAGCTCATATATTACCAGCCCTAACTAGGTTAAATTATAGCCTAACTATAAAAAATCCTATTCTTAATGAGATAAGGCAAAAGTATGGGCAAATCTATAAGAGCTTAAAGGAGATAGCTCCAGAAATAATAAGAAGGGAGGGTAGTATAGGTTACGATATTGATATTCCAGATGATGAAATCGGTTATATAGCCATCCACTTTATAACAGCTATCGAATCTAAGATAGGAGAAGAGGTAGGAGTTAATATCCTTACGGTCTGTCCGACAGGTTATGGGACATCAAGGCTACTTGCAACCAAGCTTGAAAATCGTTACTCGAATGTCAATATAGTAAACAATGCTTCAATAATGAAGTTAAATAGAGAATTTTTGGAAGCTAATGATGTAGATTTAATAGTGTCAACCGTCAAAATCGATAGCCTTATGGAAGATGATGAAATCAAGGATTATGCCTATATAGAAATACCAGCCCTGGCAGATGAAGACGATTATTTAAAACTTAGTAATAAATTAAAGGAGATATCTAGAAAAAAATATTATGAACCTATTAGGGATCAAAAAGGTATAAATCAAGCTAAGAAAGTAGAGAAATCCAATGTAGTTTTAGCCAAAGATATTTTTGAGGCTTCTATAAACCTTAACAAAGTTTATGAAAAAGCTAAGTATTTTAAAATTACGAAAGAAGATGATCCTTATGAAAAATCTGCAAGTGAGGTTGCAAATGAGGGTATTGAAAAAGAACTTATTTTAGAAACCATAAGTAAAAGAAACAACTTAAATCCAACTTATTATGAAGAATTTAACCTCCATCTTCTCCACGGTAAATGTGACATAAAAGAGGCAAAACTCGGATTTGGAAGGATAAAAGATACTGATGATATCATAATAATAATGATGTCAAGACTAGATGAAAAAGATTATATAATAAGTTTTTTTTCTGAAATAAGCAGTAAAATTGTAAACGAAGAAGATTTTTTGCAAGCTATAAGGTCTGTAGACCAAGACTCGATTAAAACTCAACTTAGGAAAATAATATACAAGATAATTAGTGAAGGTATAAAAAAAGAAGGAGAATAAAATGAACATCAAACTAGAAGAAAAGAATATATTTTTAAACTTAGATAGCGTTAGCAAGGAAGAAGCAATCACAAGAGCAGGTGAAGAACTTGTAAAATTAGGTTGTGTTGATAAAGATTATATCGACTACATGTTAGAAAGAGAAAAGCTTACAACAACCTATATGGGTCTTGGTATAGCCATTCCTCACGGTGTAAACGAAGCAAAAGATACAATTCATGAAAGCGGTCTAGTCTTCCTTCAATACCCTAATGGAGTTGATTTTGATGGAGAAAAAGCTTATCTAGTTATTGGCCTTGCTGGAAAAGGCGACGAACACTTGGAAGTTCTATCAAGCGTTGCAATTAAAATAAGCGAAGAGTTAGTAGAAAAACTTAAAAATACAGATAACAAACAAGACTTTATAGAAGAATTTGGAGCTTAATAATGGAAAAAGCTATACAATTTGGTGCAGGAAATATAGGCAGGGGTTTTATAGGCTATTTACTAAAAAACGCAGGTTATGACTTAGTATTTGCAGATGTTTTTGATAATGTAATTGACTTGATAAATAAAGAGAAGGCCTACACAATCCATGTAAAAGACGTAGAAAATGAAGATATAAGGGTAGAAGGAATTTCTGCTGTAAACTCAACAAGAGATGAAGTTTTAGGAGAAATTGCACAAGCATCAATAATTACAACTGCAGTTGGTCCTTTAAACCTAGTTAAAATTGCTGATAAAATCGCAAGTGGAATTAGAAAAAGATTTGAGGAAAATTCTGATAGATACCTAAACATTATTGCTTGTGAAAATGCCATAAAGGCAAGCGAAAGTTTAAAGGGATATGTTTACGAAAAATTGAGCCAAGAAGAGAAGGCCTATGCTGATAAGTATGTGGGCTTTCCAAATTGTTCTGTAGATAGGATTGTTCCACCATCTAAAAACGAAAATCCACTAGATGTAACAGTAGAAAACTACTATGAATGGAATGTGGAAGAAGCAGGCTTTAAGGGAGAAGTCCCAGAGATAGAAGGCATGAACTTAGTAGGAAACCTAGAAGCCTATATCGAAAGAAAACTCTTCACCCTAAACACAGGCCACGCATCAACTGCATATCTCGGAAGCCTGAAGGGCTATAGGACAATTGATGAATCTATAAATGATTCAGAAATAGAAGACCAAGTAAGAAAAATCATGCAAGAATCAGGCGAAGCTCTTATAGCAAAATTCGGCTTTAATAGAGAAGAACACTTTGCCTATATAGAAAAAATCATCAAAAGGTTTAAAAATCCTTACCTAAACGATGACGTAAAAAGAGTAGGTAGAGAGCCTATCAGAAAATTATCTCCAAACGAGAGATTTGTAAAACCAATCAATACAGCTCTTGAAAACAAACTTCCTATTGACAATCTCTTAGTAGGTCTAGCAGCAGCCCTAAACTTCAGAAACGAAGAAGACGATCAAGCAGTGGAACTTAAAAATGATATAGAAAAGCTTGGTCTTGATAAAACTATAGAAAAAATAACAGAAATCAAAGATGAAAAAATCATAGAAAAAATTAAAGAAATCTACGAAAAATTAAATAAATAGTTTTTTTATAAAATAAAATAGAAAAGAAAACCAGATTAAAGAGCCTTTGTAAGAGCCTTTTAATCTGGTCTTTTATTTAAAAATCAATCGAAATTTTTCACAAACATAAGATTAATCACATTTTCCTTATTATCAGTAATTTTAAAACCCAAATCCAAGTGTATTTTTAAGGCAAAACCACGTTCTTTTTCAAAATCATTGTGAAGGGTCCTTATAGAATCGAAGGAAAAAGCTTTATCTATCAAAAGTTTAAGAGCGGCCTTACCGTAGCCTTGGCCCCTAAATTCATCTTTAATCACAATTCCTATATCTCTTGTAAAATCATTAAGTTTTGAAGGATGAAAATTTACGTCTCCTACAAAAATTTTCAAATCTTGGTCATAAATATAGGCGTAAAAGTACTGGCCAGGATTAGTAAAATAAAGATTATACCGTTTTTCTAAGTAGCTATCGGAATAGGTAATAGTGCCTGTATCCTTATCATAGCCAGGAAAATTTACATCATAACCCCTGTTGTAGGCCATGGTGGCAGGATCTTTTAGGAGATTTTTGGCAAAATCTAATTCATTTTCTTTTGGTGGATATAATTTGATATTTTTCATTTTTTATTCTTGCATACAAAGAGTAGGTGGTTCGTTGCACCGAGTGTTTCTGGGTTTTTACAGTGGCTTAGGTGCCAGTCTAGGTAATTTTTAAATGATTCTTCACTCATTTGTTCAAGCTTACTTGCCAAAACTTCTGCGAATCCATCGCTTGCTATTATTTTTTTTATTTCAATATCCTCATCTTCAATCATTTGTCTTGCTTCATTGAGTTTGAAAAATACAAAGGGTCTATCAATTAATCTTTGTTTTTTACTATCATAGCTAGGGCCTGAAAAAATATTTAGACTATAGTTGATAGATTCACTAATTAAAACCATATCGTGATTTATAAAGGAAATTAGTATGTAGCTATCATCCCTGCAGACCCTTTTGGCTTCTTTTAGTACGTCCTTTCTGTCTTTTTGATCAGAGAGATGGTACATGGGTCCGAAGATTAGGACTAGGTCAAAATAATTTGCTTGTAAATCTTTTAGGTCGAAAGATGACTTATTATAGGACTTTATATTTGAAAATTCTTTTGTTTTTTGCTCTAAGGTCTTGAAATTTGAACTAGATGGCTCAAAGGCAGTAACTTCTTTAACTTTAGGGGCAAGGTGGATTGTATAAACTCCAGTCCCAGCCCCGATGTCAAGAACCATAGAATCTGCATTTATTAATTTATCTATTTCTCTTTGGGTGGTAATTTTCTCAACTAGACCAGTTCTTGATTGAAGGCGTTTTTCCTCATCAAAAAGCTTATAGAGCTCTTCATTTCTTTCTAAGTCGTCATCAATTTTTACAATTTTTTCCATATCCATAAGATCCTCCTTTTTATAAATATACCCCAATATAAGATAGTGTGAGATAATTGATTGAACTTGAAAAATTAGGGAAATTAGTATATAATTCTAGTAAGAGAAGCCACCTCTTATCCAGTCAAAAAAGCCACAAAGCTTTCAAACTTTGTGATACAAATGAAGAGTATTTCCCAGAAATGGGGTATCAAAAAAGCAGGAGTGTCAGTCCTGCTTTTTGTCTTTGCTACGTTTTTCTTTCCATATTTCAAAAAGAATATCAGCTAGCAAAGGTAATACAAATGATGATAAAAGTATCATGAGTATTCCCCCCCATAGGGTATCACCCCCTTTCTATCGGGGATAATTACATTATATAATAAATAAAATATATTATAAGAAAAAACATCCGATACAAAAATCCCGGATGTTTTTAACTTGGTGGAGTATAAGGGACTTGAACCCTTGACCTTTCGGCTGCCAGCCGAACGCTCTCCCAACTGAGCTAATACCCCAAATACATGTCTATTATACCATAGAGAAAATAAAAAAGCCACCCAATGAGTGGCTTTAAGAATCAGCGGTATTAGTTACCAGCGTCTTCTTCTACTTCTTCTTCAACTGCTTCGTCAGCAGCATCTTTTGCTTCTTCTTCAGCTTCGTCATCTGCGTCTTGAGCATCTTCTTCAGCTTCGTCAGCTGCATCTTTTGCATCTTCAGTAGCTTCTTCTGCTTCTTCTTCAGCAGTTTCTTCTGCTGGAGCTTCTGTTGTTGTAGTTGTTTCTGTTGGTTCTTCTGCTGGTTTGTCAGCTGAGTTACCACATGCGCTTAGCACTAATGCTAGAGCTAGTAGAGAAAATAATTTTTTCATAGTACCCTCCTATATTTTCTTGTGTACCCATTCTCCTAAATTAAATCTGTGCCTTAGACTTAAAAATCTTGATGCTTGGTCAGATAGGATACCAATCCAGATACCAGCTAGTCCCAGGTCAAAGACCTTAACACAGATAAGAGTTACTATGGATCTGATAAATGTTACCGATACAAGTGCAACTCCTAACGTATATTTTACATCACCCGCGGCTCTTAAGCAACCCCCATAGATAACTTGTGAGATTTGAAGGAGGACAATTACTACTAGAAACCTTGAAATTAGAACACCCATGTCGAGTATGTGATCTTCTTTAAAAAATACGGAAAATATATTTCTACCGAAAAATATCAGGCCTAGAGATATGATTACAGAAAATATAAAGCCTAGTTCTTGACAGGTTTTGCCGTATTTCATGGCTTCTTTCTTAAGATTTGCTCCGAGTGCGTTACCTGTTAGGGCTATTGCTGCTACCTGCATACCATTTCCAAAGGAAAATGATAGGGATAGGAGGTTCATGCCTACATTGTGGGCGGCAAAGGCATCTGTTCCAAGTTTTGCTGCACTTATGGCAGTTATCATAAAACCAACCCTTGCTGACACATTTTCTATAAATAGATTTACTGCTAGGTTTTTTATCTCTTTTGCAATTTCTACAGAGAATTTGAACTTAGTTTTGGCCATTGTTTTGAAATTCATATAAGAATCTTTGTCAAATAGGGAAAGTATACACATTGTAGATGCAACTATAGTTCCTATTACAGTGGCAAGGGCAGCTCCTCTTACTCCCATTTTTGGAAATCCAAGCCTACCTTCTATTAGCAAAAAGTTGAATCCAATATTTACTATTGAAGATATTAGGTTGGTTACAAATGCTATATTTGTATTACCGCAGCCTCTGTGTCCAGAGTTTATAAGCATTGACAGAGCGTTAAATACCATGCCTAGCATGATTATCATATAATAATCGTAGGCGAATTTGTGGGTATCTGGGTTTGATCCGGCAAAGGCTAGGATTTGGTTGGCAAATACTACCATGACAAATGTTAAAATAATTACAAAAAACACCATAAGGTAGAGGGCTGTTGTCAGGGTTTGATTTGCCTTATCCCTCTTTTTTTCGCCTTGGCGTCTTGCAATTAGGGCAGATACTGCCGCATTTATTGCAAAAAATACTGATAAGGCAATAAATTTTGGCTGGGTTGTAAGTCCGATTGCAGCGATTGCAGCAGGTCCCATAGATGAGACCATGAAGGTATCGATTATGCCTGCAATTGCTATAAAGAAAAATTCTAGGACAGCTGGCCAGGCGATTTGAAGTGATTTTTTAAAATATTGTTTTCTTGTTTTTTCCATCTTAACCTTCTATCAAAGTCAGGAATTTTTCTATATTTATCTCACTTGCACCTGGATTTTCTTTTCCATTTTCAACTATAATCTTAATTATATCCTGGCAAGTTTTAGCGATTGCTTCTTTTATTCCAAAAGATTTTAATAAATATCCTATGAAGAGGGCGTCAAATAAATCTCCAGAGCCTCCTACTTTTATATCTTGTTTGTCATAGGGGATGATATTTTCCCTGCCATCATGGTAGATTACAGCAGATTTTTCATCTTTTATGGCTGATGTTATTATAATTTTTTTGCCACTTTCCGTTAGATTTTCGATATCAAGGTCCAAAAATTTGGCTTCTGTTTCGTTTGGAATTATTATATCTGCGAGACCTATTAGGTCCTTATAATTATTTACCTTACTTTCATCAAGACCTGGATAAAGAAGGCCATCATCGCCCATTATTGGGTCGAAGACTATGGTTGGCTTGTAATTAAAATTATTTATAAAATCTTTTATGATTTCTTTTTGGCCCTTATCTTCGATATAGCCGATAAAGATTAGGTCAAATTTTATACCTAAATTTTCCCAGTTTTTTAGGCTTTCCTTGATAAAGGGGTCTATATTAAAAAAAGCATTACCACCGAGGGAAAAGTTGTTTGCTATCATTGCTGTTGGCAGCAAAAAAACTTCACAGTCCATATAGGAAAGAACTGGTGCCATGAGTCTTCCAGCTATCTTTCCTTTGGATACGAAGTCGTTTAAGACTAATACATTTTTCATTTTACGCTCCTTTTCTATATCTTATGGAAAGGGGATAATAAAGTCAAATATATTGAAGATAAAAAGCTTTAAAGAAGTATAATTATAGAATGAATGATCAAAGAAATAAAGTATTGCATAAAATAAAAGAGAATAAATATGTTAAGAAAACCAAGAAGGGCATGGGGTCTTTGGTATTTTCCAGGGCAGGTTTGTTTGCCTTTTTGATTCTCCTTCAAATATTTTTGCTGGTGATGATTAATAGGAAACTAGGTATCAACCAATATTATCTTTTTGGGGGTTCGTCCATCCTTAGCTTTATCATGATGATGGTAATCCTAAATTTAGATCAGATGAATCCTTATATGAAGCTATCTTGGCTAATTTTTATTTTTGTGGCACCTACTTTTGCAATTGTAGCATTTTTGATGTCATATTTCAAAATTGGTTACAGGAGAGAACACAAGAGGGTCATAGATCTAGAAAAAGAATCGAGAATCTATCACAGTAGGTATATGAGTAGGGGGGATATTTCAGAAATTGGAGATAAGAGGTTTGAAAATCTTTCCTACTATCTTAAGCATACCGGAGGATTTTCTACTTATAAGTCAAGCACATCCGAGTATTATAAGCTCGGCGATGATATGTATCTCGCTATGATTGAGGATATAAAAAATGCTAAAGACTTTATATTTATGGAATTTTTCATCCTTGATTATGGCTATATGTGGGGGACAATCCTTGAGCTTTTGGTCGAAAAGGTCAACCAAGGGGTCGAAGTTAGACTTTTGATAGATGGATCAAACCTAATTACCAGGCTCCATTCAAATTTTGAAAGTGAGATGGAAGAATTTGGTATTAAATTTAGGGTCTTTTCTAAAATGTATCCAATATTTTCAACCTATTTAAACAACCGTGATCACAGGAAGGTCATGGTTATAGATGGCAAGGTTGGCTATACTGGCGGGATTAACCTAGCTGATGAGTATATCAATAGGTACGAGCGCTTTGGCCACTGGAAAGATTGCGGCCTAAGAGTTGAGGGCGAAGCAGTAGAGAGCCTAAACGTCATGTTTTTGACCATGTGGAATGCAGCTAAGAAAAATTCACCAGTAGAAGATTTTAGCAGGTATCTAGCAAATTCCAAATCGACAGAGGAAGATGGTTACTACATACCTTTTGCAGACAACCCTACGGATGACGAGAGGATTTGCAAAAATATCTATCTGGATATGGTAAATAATGCGAGAGACTATGTCTACGCTATGACTCCCTACCTGATTGTGGATAATGAAGTCATAACAGCCCTTCAAAGTGCGGCCAAAAAGGGAGTTGACGTTAGAATTTGTATTCCGCACATACCTGATAAGAAAATTGCCTTTACCTTAGCTAAAAACCACTACGCAGAGCTTTTAAAATATGGGGTCAAAATTTATGAGTATACTCCAGGTTTTGTCCACTCAAAGACTTGGCTTGCTGATGGGAAAATAGGTGTAGTAGGTACAATAAACCTAGACTACAGGGCCTTTTACCAAAACTTTGAATGTGGAGTCTTGGTTTATAAGGCAAAAAGTCTTCTGACAATGAGAGAAGATTTTGATGAATTTTTTGAAGTAAGTAAGCTTGTGACAGATGAAGATATAAAAAATATGAAAACTTCAACTAAATTATGGGGCAAAATCCTAAAACCATTTGCACCTTTGATGTAAAGATTAGGTGAAAATTTATAAATTAAATTGAAATTAAGGCTAGATTAATCTGGCCTTTTTTATTTGACAAAAAACCAATCCCTGATATAATATTTTTAAGATGTATGGTGTATAGCCAAACAGTAAGGAGTTAAGATGTTTAAATTAGATCCAAATTCACAGACTCCTCTTTATATGCAGATTGTTGAGCAAACAAAGCTTGCCATAGCGGCAGGCTACCTTCAAAATGGGGACAAGTTTCCTTCTGTAAGGGAATTATCCAAAGACCTTTTGATCAACCAAACAACAGTCTCCAAGGCATTTAAGGAGTTATCGAGTCAGGGCATAATTAAAACCCAACCAGGCATAGGAACAGTAGTTAAACTAAACCAAGAAAAACTTGACCTAAAAAGAGATGAATTTTTAGAAAAATTAGAAGAAATTTTATCCCAAGCCATATTCCTTAAGATATCTAAGGAAGAAATCATAGAATTGTATGAGAAAGTAGAAGGTGAGATAGATGTTATTTGAAGTCAATAATATCAGCAAGACCTTTGGCAAAAACAAGGTCCTAGAAGACGTTTCTTTTAAGCTTTTGCCGGGGACAATAACAGGTATAGTCGGCAGGAACGGGTCAGGCAAGACCACCCTCCTTAAAATCCTTTCAGGGATTTATTTGGCAGACTCTGGGGTCTTTACCCTTGATAAGAAAAAATTGAGTGAAAACCCAAAACTCATTTCCCACATAGGATTTTTGCCAGATAGGTTTGACTATTTTAGCTTTTATAAGGCCAAGGACCTACCAGAATTCTATGAAATAAGCTATGAAGACTTTGATAGCGATTATTTCTTTACTGAAATAAATAAAAACGACATAGATCCAAATCAAAATATAAGAAATTTTTCCAAGGGACAAAAAAATCTTTTGGGTCTAATTACAATCCTTGCCTCAAAGGCTGATATCCTCCTAGTTGACGAGGTCCTAGATGGGATGGACGTTTTAAATAAGAAATTAATCCTATCCTATATCCTAGATGCCAAGGAAGAGGGAAGGACTGTCCTTGCTTCTAGCCACGATCTAGACCATTTGACTGGGATTTGTGAGGAGATTTTATACTTATCCAAGGACGGCGGGCTCAAAAATACAAGCATAGATAATAAAAATATCAAAAAAGTCCAAGTAGTCGTCAAAGACAAACTCCCACAAGCTCTTAGAGATAATTCTGTACTTGTATCATCCCTCGGTAGGGTCAATGTTATCCTAATTAAGGCTGACGAGAAGCTTTTAAGCGAGTATTTATCAGGTGAAGAGATTGTCCAGTACGATATGCTTGACCTAAAAATAGAAGACTATTTCTATATGGAAGCTGGAGGTGAGATATGAAAGACTTTAGGAAATTACTCAAACTAACTTGGAAGAGATATGCAATTTGGCTTATCCTTGTTGGATTTTTCTTTACCCTTTCAAATACTCTTGGGGTTAAAAGTAATTTAAAATGGGATGCCTTTAGGATTACAGATAATGTAAGGCAAATGGAAAAATATCTTGGTGAGGAGAAAACTCATTTGGATGATGAAAAATTTGATGAAAAATATTTAAAAGAGGCAGAAAAAACTGCTGAATCCTTTGCCAAAAAGTATAAGTTAACCTATCGAAAAGATAGGGGCTATGATGAGGACTATTTTGAAACTCTCAATAAAACCGACCTCTGGGATAAGCAAAATATCTATGAAGAATTTATTAGGGGCATGGAAAATCTTGAAGGCTACAAATTAGATTTTACAGAAAAATTAGTAAGCTCTATGGCCCTATCTTTGATCTTTATAATGATAGTAGCAATGGGACTTACATCTATCGAGGAATCTTTAAACTACTACGACTTTACTAGGATGCTTCCTTGGTCAAAGAAAAAAGAATTCTTGATGAAAATAGGGGTTGCCCTAGTTTTTGGACTTGCTTTATATATAATTAATACTGGTGTGGGTGTAGGAGTCATCAAAGGGTCAGTATTTTCTGAAATTGCTAGTTTTAAATCCTTGGGGACCTTCTTCATGAAGTCTATGATTTCTTTAGTGTCAGCGGCTCTTGTTGGTGTTTCCCTAGGACTTTTGTCAGGGAACTTCCTTGGCCACATTGGCCTTTCAATCATTGCCATAGGTTTTATAGAATGGTTTAAACTAATAATCTATTCATTTATGGGAATATTTGGAGATACCTACCCGGGCACTTTCAATTATGCATATTATAATTTCAAAGATGGCCTATCTCCAGCCCAGCAAGTTTTCTTATCATTAATAAATGCAGATTTTGCTAAGACTCCAACCCTTTGGGCAGGGCTTGTAGTGGCCCTTATAATTGCCATTATAGCCTACTTCTTGATAGGAAGGTCTTCCGCAGAAAGGTCTGGCTATATGGTCAAAAATGAAATCCTATCTGAGATTTGTAAGTGGTCTGGAATCCTATCCCTAACTTCTATCCTCTTTGTGATAATAGCAGGCTTAGTTGGATCTGACGAGGCAAATATCATCCTAAGAGTCATAGCCTACGGCCTATCCCTCTTGATATCTTACAAGTTATTTGATATCCTATTTAAGATAAGACTTAAATTTTAATTAGGAGTAAGCTATGGCAAAAGATAGACTAAGTTGGGATGAATATTTTATGAGACTGGCAGAAACTGTCGCCATGCGTGGCACTTGCGATAGGGCCTATGTGGGATGCGTACTTGTAAATAATGAAAATAGGATAGTTTCTACAGGCTACAATGGCTCAATTAGGGGCAATGCCCACTGTGACGAGATAGGGCATACCATGAGGGATGGTCACTGCATTGCTACAATTCACGCTGAGATGAACGCCCTTTTGTACTGTGCTAAGGAAGGAATTTCGGTCAAGGATACAATTTGCTACGTGACCCATTTTCCTTGCCTAAACTGTACCAAGAGCCTAATCCAAGCGGGTATTAAAAAAATCTACTATAGAAATGCTTATAGGATGGACGACTATGCAGTAGAACTTTTTGAAAAAAATGGCATTGAATATATCAAAATCGAAGAGAATGAAAAATGATATTAGCATCTGATTTTGACGGAACAATTTTTATAGACGGGAAGATTTCCCAAAAAGATATAAAAGCAATAAGAGATTTCCAGGAGGCTGGGAATCTTTTTGCTATTGTGACAGGTAGGTCCTTTGCGAGTTTATTTCCCCTAATTGATGGTAAACTTTATCCTGATGCCATAATCTGTAACAACGGAGGTCATATTTTTATAAGAAGAAATAAAAAATTAGAAGAAGTTTTTAAAACCTCCATTTCAAAAGCTAAGGCAAAATCATTTTTAGATATTTATAGCAAAAAAATTCCTAACGGGATGGCAATTTTTACTGAAAATGCCAAAAAAGAGTTACTTAGCAAGGTAGACGAAGATATAATGGCTCTGGCTATTTACTCAGATGATAAAATCCCTAACTATTTCCCAGAAGACTTTGATTTTCACTACTCCATAGGCGTTATAGATGTAGTCAAAAAGGGTATAAATAAGCAAAGAGGAATAGATTTTATCAAGGATTATTATTCCTTTGACAGGGAAATTATTGCCATAGGTGATGACTATAACGATATTGATTTTCTAAAAAATACGCCTTTTTCCTTTACTCTTGATTATGTTACAAATGAGGCTGTAAGAGATGTGTGTAAGTTTAGCGTAAAATCTATGGCAGCATTAATAGAAAATCTAATGGAGGGTATATGAAATATTCAGATGATGGTAGACAGTACCATATAGGTTTAAAAGCAGAAGATATTGGCAAATACGTACTCTTGCCAGGAGATCCACAGAGGTGCGAAAAAATCGCAGCCTATTTTGATAATCCAAAAAAAGTAGGCGACAGGCGTGAGTTTGTAACCTATACTGGTTTTCTAGATGGTAAAAAAGTTTCGGTTACATCTACAGGTATCGGCGGACCATCAGCAGCCATAGCCATGACAGAGCTAGCTAAACTTGGTGCCCACACCTTTGTCAGAGTCGGCACATGTGGTGGAATCGACCTAGATGTACAAAGTGGCGACATAGTTATAGCCCAGGCTGCCATCAGGGCAGAGGGAACCAGCAAGGAGTATGCCCCAATCGAATTTCCTGCTGTGGCAGACTTTGAAGTGACAACCGCTCTAAAAAAAGCAGCAGAGGGCTTAGGTGTGAGAGATTATGTGGGAGTAGTCCAGTGTAAGGACTCCTTCTATGGCCAACACGAGGGGGACTCTATGCCTGTATCCTACGAATTAACCAATAAATGGGAGGCCTGGAAGAGACTCGGAACCCTCGCCAGCGAAATGGAATCTGCAGCGCTTTTCACGGTGGCAAGCTTTTTAAAAGTTAGGGTTGGATCATGTTTCCTAGTAGTAGCCAACCAGGAAAGAGAAAAAGAAGGCCTTACAAATCCTGTAGTCCACGACACTGATCTTGCCATCAGAGTAGGAATTGAAGGACTTAAAAATTTAATAGCTAGTAATAAATATGATTGACAAAGGATAATATAATATAAAAAAATTAAGATACCGTTTCCATAAGGAGGGAATAATGAAAAATAATAAAGTTTTAAAAGCAGCTAGCCTAAGTATGGCCCTAGTTTTAGTAGGAGGAGCAACAATCACACCTACTGCAAATGTTTATGCAAAAGAAGCTGGCGTAGAAACAAAGGA
>Ga0079226_10001861_pt1 | contig 16178 bp, 12 predicted proteins | sample Poulit2014_FD_76345 | JGI IMG/M metagenome (GOLD analysis project Ga0079226, IMG submission 76345) | Agricultural soil microbial communities from Georgia to study Nitrogen management - Poultry litter 2014 | ecosystem: Environmental > Terrestrial > Soil > Agricultural land | place: USA: Georgia...
ATTAATTTATTATACTTTAACCTTTGAAAATACTGCTTCTATACTTCATGTGATAACTATCTCTTTTTTGATTTATTATCACAAGCATTAAATTCTTAATTATTAATAGATTTGTATTCCTTAGTGTGTGAGTACCATCCTTTCAATTAAAACTATCGATTTTATCTAATAAATCCATTGATTAGAAATATTATAATATTGTATACTTATCACACAACTTTAAAATATCGCTTACATAACGCGGGGGGGGAGGAATATGAGAAAAAATATTTTTTTTATGATAGTGATTATCGTACTAATATTAGCCGCCTGTGGTGGGAATGAAGACGGAGCAAAAAAGGATTATTTAACAATTGTAACCGCTTCATCAGGCGGAACTTACTATCCAATTGGAGTAGGATTAGGAGATTTATGGTCAGAGAAACTCGATGGTTTAAATGCCACTGGTCAATCTTCAGCAGGTTCGGTAGAGAATATAGATCTATTACGTAATGATGAAGCTGATCTTGCTATTTTACAAGGTTTGATCGGTGCACAAGCCATTGAGGGAACAGGTAATTTTGAGGGAAAACCATATGACAAATTACGTTCAATTGCTATGTTATGGCCAAATGTTGAACATTTTGTTTTATCAGATGATAAAGTTAGTGAGGGAACCATTGAAGATATTCAAGGAAATTCTTTTTCAGTTGGTCCACAAGCCAGCGGAACAGAACAATCTACTCTAACAATCATGGAAGGGATTGGTCTTACAGAAAATGATATTAAACCAGAATATTTAGGTTATGATGATACTGTTTCAGCGATGAGAGATGGAAATCTTGATGGAGGGTCTTTACCAGCGGGTATCCCGGTTTCAGCAATTATGGATATGTATGCAAGTGGGTTTGACGGAACTGTCTTAGAAGTAACAGATGAACAACTCGAATCAATTAATAGTATATATGATACGTGGTTTAGATTCGTTATTCCAGATGAGACATATCCGGGTGTTGAAGAAGATATAGAAACAATTGCGATGCCAAACTTCTTAGGTGTCTCCGCTGATCTTAATGAAGAGCAAGTATATGAATTAACTAAAGTGATGTTTGAAAATTTAGATGATGTTCATGAGATTCATAATTCAGCTCAAGAAGTTTCACTTGACACAGCTCTTGATGGATTACCGGCTCCTCTCCATGTGGGAGCATATAAGTATTTTAAAGAACAAGATTTAGACATACCAGAGGAATTAGTACCTCCTGAGACAGAATAATATGAAATCGTGAAAAGACTGGAGATGCTCCAGTCTTACTTCATCGAAAAGAAAGGCGGGAAATATATGTTAAAGAAGAAAAAGGTAACAGATGATGTACTTGAAATTGATAGAGAAGCTGGCGGAGGTACTCGTAAGCTATCAGGTGTTCAGGCAAAGATATTATCCATATTTGCATTACTAATGTCGTTATTTGCTATTTATGTAAATGGTTTTAGTAATATACAGGAAATTTATCGTAATGTTGTATTCTTAGGCTTCATTTTTGTGTTAGGATTTTTCTTATACCCTTCAAATAAACGTGGGAATAAAAAATCTATAACGATTATGGATGCAATTTTATTAGCAGCTGGATTATCTGGTGTTATTTACATTTTATTCAATTACTCAATTATCCATAATGTCAGAATGTCACAAGCTATTACAATTGATTATATTTTTGCCATACTAACAATAATTATTCTATTGGAGATCGCTAGACGTACAATTGGAATTTTTATTCCTATTCTCTGTTTAGTTGCTTTAGCATATGCATTATACGGGCCATCATTTCCAGGAGTTTTTGGACATGCGGGATTTTCACTTGAACGTTTATTATTCCGCATATACATGACGACAGAAGGTATTTTTGGGATGACGTTTTCAATTGCAGCGACATATATTATTTTATTTATATTATTTGGTGCTTTTTTAAATGTTAGTGGAGCAACAAAGTTATTTAACGATTTAGCTATTGCAATTGCTGGACAACGTCGAGGGGGTCCTGCTCAAGTAGCGGTCTTATCAAGCGCGTTAACAGGTACATTAAGTGGAAGTGCGGTTGCAAATGTTGCTACAACAGGAACATTTACGATTCCACTCATGAAAAACATCGGTTTAAAACCACGATTTGCAGGAGCTGTTGAGGCAGCTGCATCAACCGGTGGAATGGTGATGCCACCAATTATGGGAGCTGCAGCTTTTATTATGGCTGGATTTCTTGGAGTCAGTTATAATATCGTGATCTTAGCAGCTATCATTCCAGCTATTCTCTATTATGCAGGTCTAATCATGGCTATTCATATTGAAGCTAGAAAACGAGGTATTAAAGGAATGAGTAAAGATTCCATTCCTCAAGTGATATCTGTTCTAAAAGAAGGTGGAATGTTACTCGTTCCTTTAATAGTTATTATAGTCACATTGTTATCAGGTCGTACGCCAATTGCTGCTGGTTTTGCTGGCATTATTGCTACGATTATTGCAAGTTATTTGACGAAAAATAAGAACAATCGAATCACCATTAAAAAAGCTATGGATGCTCTAATTGACGGTGCGAAAAGTTCTATTCAAGTAGCTGTCGCATGTTCGGCTGTTGGAATTATTATTGCAGTTGTTACGATGACAGGTTTAGGCTCAACGCTTGCTTATAATATTATTGATTTATCAGGTGGACACTTATCTATTATTCTTATTCTTGTTATGATTACTTGCATAGTTTTAAGTATGGGACTTCCATCAACAGCATTGTATATAGTCGTTGCTGTTACTGCAGCTCCCGTGCTTATTGAGGCTGGTGTCAATCCAATTGCTGCTCATTTCTTCGTATTTTGGTTTGGTGCTTTATCAAATATTACACCACCTGTTGCACTTGCGGCTTATACAGCTTCAGGTATTGCTGATGATGATCCTATGAAAACATCTTGGACGGCATTAAAATTATGTTTACCTGGTTTTCTCATTCCGTTTATGATCGTTTATAATCCACTGATGGTCATGCAAACGGAAACTGGAGAAATAGCATCTTTTGTTAATGTAGCACTTGTTTTATTGACAGCTTTATGTGGAGTATTTTTATTAACTATGTCTGTATTTAACTTTTTTAGAACATCATTAACTATTATTGAGAGAAGTGGCTTTGCAATTGGTGCCCTGTTACTAATTAAACCAGGTATCATGACAGATGCTATTGGTTTAACAATTGCTATTTTACTTCTCAGTTGGCATATTTATCGATATAAAAAATTAAACGCATCCAAAGAGTATAAAACTGTAAGTGTATAAAAAAGCTTGTGGTTAAATAAAAAGGAGAGTTAGCATGCTCATTGAAAGAAAAAAGGTATCCGAGATCGTGTTAGACAAATTAAAATATATGATAAAGACGGGAGAATTTCCACCTAATAGTCGGATTCCATCAGAGACGGAACTTGCTGAAATGTTTGGTGTGAGTCGCTCACCGATTCGAGAAGCATTAAGTGTATTGTCTGTCAGTGGTTTAATTGAATCCCGACAAGGTGGGAGAAGTTGGGTTAAGGATGTAAATTTAGCGGAAATGTTAGAGCCAGTCCAATTTGAGATGATTACTATTGAAGAGGTTCTTGATTTATTAGAGATGAGGACTATTATTGAATCACAATCTGCTTATTTAGCCACTAAAAGACATACATTACAAGACATTAAAGATTTAAATAAAAGCCTAGAAGACTTTGGTATGACGGTCAAAGATGATTATACAATTGGATTTGAGGCAGATCATGCTTTCCATCAGATTATAGTTAGAGCAACTTATAATCCTTTTTTAATTCAAGCTTTTGAAAATTTATCAGATCTTCACTTAAAAGCGGTCAAGTTTTCCCTCTCTAAAAACTTAGGTTGGGAACGCAAACGAAAAGAAGTATTTAGTGAACATGAGAGAATCTATCACGCTATCAAACACCGTGACGGAGAACGAGCAAAACAGGCTGTAATAGATCATTTAACAAATGTACGGGACAAATTAATTGACAGCCAATTGTCACACGAGAAAGATCAAGGAGACCATCAAGTAGATAGAGACTGTGACATAATATAGGGTAGATAAATGTCATACAGGTTTTTTTATAAAAACTCCCACCTTAAAGCATCTATGGGTGGGAGTTGATAATAATTTTATTCATCAGCATATAGCAAACATGTATGATTAGAATACAACATTTTATTTAGATATATATATAAATATATTAAATTGGTTATGTATTTTTATCTTATTGGTTAAATAATAATTGAAAAAAGAATCAAGTTAAACCTAATAAACAACTTCCTTCAACTCTCTACAATGATGTATGAAACAATGTTGTCTTTGAAGAATATTTAAATACTTTTTATGCGATACCCATGTTGACTCAAATGAGTTAGGTTGTGAAGTGATAGCACCATCATACAATCAATTGATAATATGTAAAGATTTCGGAAATAAAGGATGGTGAATAAATCAATGGATCAACAGACATTAAAGACATTGATTAGTGACATTATTAGAGATGAACACAGAATATTAACTGAGTCAGTTGATTTATATAGTTATTCATTTGATGCATCATTTGGAACATATTTGCCAGACATAGTTATTCAGGCAAATACTGTGGAAGAAGTTGCTCAAGTGATGAAGTTCGCTAATACGTATGAGATTCCAGTTTATCCCCGAGGTCATGCGACAAGTTTAAGTGGAGGTACACTACCTGTAAAAGGAGGGATTGTTTTAGATTTATCTCGATTTAATCGTTTATTAGAAATATACCCGGAAGACATGGTGGCCATTGCTTCCCCGGGGGTGATTACTGCAGATATTAATGAAGCAGCGTTAAAGTATGGATTGATTTATCCACCGGATCCAAGTAGTGCAATTGTTTCAACAATTGGTGGAAATTTAGGTGAAAATGCTGGCGGACCGCGTGGATTAAAGTATGGTGTCACAAAAGATTATGTAATAGGTCTTGAAGTAGTCACTCCTGAAGGTAATATCATACAAACTGGTGGTCGAACGATTAAAAATGTAACCGGATATGATTTAACAAAATTAATTGTTGGTTCAGAGGGGACATTAGGGATTATTACAAAAGCGATTCTTCGACTTTATCCCAAACCAGAAGCAACCAAAACAATGATGGCTTTGTTCGAACATATTGTTGATGCAGGACACGCGATTTCAAACATATTAAGTGCTGGTATTTTACCTTCAAAACTTGAAATAATGGACCAAGCATCTATACGTGCTGTTGAAGCATATCAGTCGCAAGGATTACCTACAGATGCAGGCGCGTTAATTTTAATTGAACTTGATGGACATCCAGCTGCAGTCAAAGATGAGATGACATGTGTTAAGAGTATTTGTCTCACTTCAGGTTCTCGTGAAGTGAATGAGGCAGAGAGCGCTGATGAAGCAAAGCAATTATGGAAAGCACGCCAACTCGTCTCACCAGCCATTGTTAAGCATAAACCGACGAAGATTTCTGAAGATGCAACTGTTCCTAGAAGTAAAATTCCTGATATGTTTGAACGATTAATGATGATTAAGTGTAAATATCAAGTAGACTTAGTCGTATTCGGCCATGCAGGAGACGGAAATCTTCATCCAAATATTATTGCAGATAAACGAGATAAAGACGAGATGAAACGCGTTGAACAGGCAATTGAAGAAATTTTTCAAGCTGCAATTGAACTAGGAGGAACACTTTCTGGTGAACATGGGATTGGCACATTAAAAGCTCCATTTATGAAGATGGAATTAGGAGAAATCAGTTTAGATATGATGAAGCGTATCAAAAAAAGCTGGGACCCTAAAAACGTGTTAAATCCAGGTAAAATCTTTCCAAATCAAGAACAAAGGCTGGGGTTAATTGATGAGTAAAGCAATATTTGCCTATGAAGAGACATTTAACTGCGTTCAGTGTGGGTATTGTTTACCGGCATGTCCAACATATGTATCCATGGGTAAAGAATCTCATTCACCACGTGGGAGAATAAATCTCGTTAAAATGGCTGCTGAAGGAAAAATAACATATTCAGAGTTAGAAGGTCCAATAAGTTTATGTTTAGGGTGTCGAGCATGTGAAGTTGTTTGTCCAACTAACGTTCAATACGGAAAAATATTAAATTCAGCATTAGAAGTCCTCAGTGATCATAAGAAGGAGAATATATCTAATCGCGCCGCATTATTTCAATCGTTTGTCTTTAGAAAAACAATTCCTAATCAAACAATGTTAAAAGCCGGAAGTGTAGGAGTCGCATTGTATCAAAAATTGGGTTTACAAAAAGTAGCTCAAAAAACAAATGTTACAAACTTGTTACCTGATCGTTTACGGTTATTTGAAAAGGCAATTCCAACTGTTGAAGGTCCATTCAAACGACTTAAAAGAGAAAAACACTATGTTCCGTCAATAAAACCGATCTTTCATGTTGGTTTTTTTACCGGCTGTATTATGGATGCAATGTTCTCACAAATTAATACGTTAAGTATTAAACTTTTGCAAGCAGCAGGCTGTGAGGTAACTGTTATAGATGAACAAACATGCTGTGGCGCCTTACAATTGCATCAAGGTGAAATGGATATAGCTAAACAGTTAGCGAAACAAAACATTGCCACTTATGAGCGTTATGACTTTGATTATATTGTAAATAGTATTGGCGGGTGCGGTGCGATGCTTATTGAATATGATCAGCTGTTTAAAAATGATGATACATGGGAAAAGCGAGCGTGGGAATTTGCTGAGAAAAATGTAGATATTAGTGTGATTTTAAATCAATTGACACTACCATTTAAGAAAGAACTACAAAGGGTTGTTACCTATCAACCATCTTGTCATATGTCAAATGTCCAACGACGAGTCAATGAACCATTACAATTGTTGCAATCAATTCCTGGTATTGAATATATTGAATTTCCAAAGCAACATATGTGTTGTGGTTCTGCTGGTATTTATAACATCATTCATTTTAAAGAATCGATGGATATTTTAGATCATAAAATGAGCAATTTTAAAAAAATAGCATCTGTCCCAGATACGATTATCACGACAAACCCAGGTTGTCATATGCAAATGAAAGTAGGTGTTGAACGCGAAGGAATGTCAGATCAAATTGATGTTGTTCATCTTGTTGAATTATTAGCAGAAGCTTGTCAAATCAATTGTTGACATAATAAAATGATTGATTCTATAGGAACATGCTCAAGTCGTGTAAGGAGGAATCTATGGTGTATGATTATACAATTATTGGGGGAGGTATTGTAGGTTTATCCGTCGGTAAGGCTATCAGTGAAACATATCCTGGAACCAAAATTTTAGTTATTGAGAAAGAATCAACACTTGCTAGCCATCAAACAGGAAATAACAGTGGTGTGATTCATTCGGGAATTTATTATGAACCAGGAAGCCTTAAAGCTCAGTTTGCAAAACGAGGTAGACAGTCTATAGTTGAGTTTTGCAGGAATCACAGCATTGAACATGAGGTTTGCGGAAAAGTTATTGTTGCAACTTGTGAAAATGAACGCCCTCTCCTACACCATCTATATGAACGAGGTTTGAAAAATGGTCTAGATATTAAAAAATTAAACCGTAAACAGTTACTAGAAGTTGAACCACATGTAAACGGAGTGGAAGCCATTTACGTGTCAGATGCAGGAATTGTTAATTATAAACAAGTATCTGAAGCATTTGCTAATATTATTCGTAACTATGGCGGAGATATATATTGCAGTGAAGAAGTAATCAATATTGATGAACGTCCAAATGAGGTTGTTGTTGAGACGAATCGCTCTACATATCATTCATCATTTTTAATCAATTGCGCTGGTTTACAAAGCGACCGGGTGGCGAAAATGACTGGTTATTATACAGATTTGAAAATTGTTCCATTTCGGGGAGAATATTATCAATTAATACAAGAAAAGCGTGATTTAGTACGGCACTTGATTTATCCTGTACCTAATCCAGACTTTCCTTTTCTAGGAGCCCATTTTACGCGCATGATCAATGGGGAAGTCGAAGCTGGCCCAAATGCTGTTTTAAGTTTTAAACGTGAAGGCTATAAAAAAACAGATCTTCATCTTAAAGATTTAATAGAAGTGTTAAGTTATCCAGGATTCATAAAATTAGCGGCCAGAAATATGAAGTTTGGTTTGAGTGAGATGATCCGTTCATTCAGTAAACAGGCGTTTGTCAAAAGCTTACAACAATTAATTCCTGAAGTGAATAGCGATGATTTAGTTCCTTCCCCAGCGGGTGTACGTGCACAAGCTTTAAATCGTGATGGAGAACTTATTGATGATTTTCAAATCATCCAAGGGAAAAAAAGCTTACATGTCTGTAATGCTCCATCACCAGCAGCTACTGCATCGATCGAAATTGGGGAAGCAATCGTCACCAGAATATAATCCATATTGATTATGTTGTCAAAAAATGAAGAAAATGTAATGAAAATGAACAGAGTAGTTTAATATTCGAACAGTAAAAGATATATTTTGCATCAAAATAAAACCCATATAATTGTGTAAAGAGAATGGGCCATATTACAGTGCAATCTACTAACTATATTAAAAACTTTATAGGAACGTAGATTATATATCTGCCATGTGTTTATACTTATAATGAAAAATTTACAACTTTAAATAGAGACACTAATTAAAAAGAATATTACTAATTACCAAGTATGACGACTGATAAATTCAAATATACAGTTCTCAATAAATATAGAAAAATATTATTTTTGTTATGAATTTAGCGGGGGGTAATTAGATCGCCCTTTCGCCAATTTTTTAAATAGGGAATAGTTATTATCTCTTATTGAGTATACTAATGATGGATGATTGGCATGAGTAAAAAGATTTTAACGTATGTTTAGGTGGTCAGTTAAGATAGGGAGGTGGGAAAAATTTTCTTTCATTATGACCATGATATTGTTTTATAGTTTTTAGGATTTTATATTCACTTTATCTTTCTAGAAGAATTTTTATAGAGAACATTTTATAAAGGGAGATGCTACATGACCTCCCTTTTTATATTGTAAAGGATTGGTATTGATTATTTCCTGATACAAAAGCGTATTAAGTTGGTATTTAATTTTACATTTATATTTTTAATCTCATCGACTATATTTCTATTAACTAATTTGACCGCCGGATATTTTTGAGTCTTGTTTATTTAAAATCGATGTTGAAATAGCAATTCTTAGCCCCTTAATAATTGTGTCAAGCTCCATACTCGGTTGTTCTGGTTTGTTTGCAGTTTGTTCAGGTAAAAAAGGTATATGGATAAATCCTCCTCGAACGGAAGGGTATTTTGTATGGATTTCATGCATAAGTCCGTAAAATAAGTGGTTGCAGACGAAAGTTCCCGCGGTTTGTGATACCATAGCAGGAATTCCTTCATGTTTTAAAGCTTTGACGATCGCTTTAATCGGAAGCCTCGACCAATAAGCTGTAGGACCAGATTGAATCACCGGTGTATCAATCGGTTGATTTCCGTCGTTGTCTGGGATGCGGGCATCATTAACGTTAATAGCGACACGTTCCATAGAAATGTGTGATCTTCCACCAGCTTGCCCGACACAAATGACAAGTTCCGGATTGATCGTTCTCATGGCGTCTTTTAATTCTTGAATACACTTATTAAAAACGGTTGAAACTTCTAATGTAGCAACTTCATAGTTTTCAATTACATCTCCGTCAATCTTTTGAACGGCTTCTATTGCTGGATTAATGGTTTCATTGCCAAATGGATCAAATCCTGTTAATAATATTTTTTTCAATTAAAATCCCTCCAAAATTTTCCCTTAACTAAAAATTGTAAACAAGCAGATACATAAGTATTGTATCAATAATCAATAATGCGAGCGCTATTGGAATTTGTGCTTTGATGACAGCGTTTTTATTTTTTAATTCTAATAAAAGTGCTGGAACGATATTAAAGTCTGCAGCCATGGGCGTCATTAATGTCCCACAAAATCCAGCAAACATACCAAGGGCCGCCATAATTCCCGGATTACCTCCATGCATTTGTACGATAAGAGGTACACCGATGCCACCGGTTATGACAGCAAATGCAGCGAATGCATTCCCCATAATGACGGTGAATAATGCCATACCAAAGCAATAAGTTATAACTGCAATAAGCGCAAAATGTGTAGGAAGTATGTTGCCAACAACATTAGAAATCACTTCACCAACGCCAGACGTTTCAAAAATAGATCCTAATGCTGCAAGTAATTGGGGCAATAAAATGGCCCATCCAACGGCTTGCATTAATCGACTTCCTTCATGCAAAGGAACGGATGGTGAGGCTTTCGTTAATCTTTGTGCAACGATAAAAGCGACAATTGTGCTAAGACCTAAAGCAATTAAAGTGACGTTTTCTGAGTCAACTAAATTAATATTTCCAAAACGGATGTGATCAAATGTTAATGTACCAATGACAGTAACAATAGGAATGACAAGAGCTGGGATAAATATTTTCCCTTTAAATTTGTTGGCGGATTTGATGCGCTCTTCTTTTGGGGGCTCTTTCTGTCCACCCTTTTTAACTCTTCCTAGAGCAGCAATGATCGCTAATATTAATATAAGATATCCAACGATTACTGAGGGGAGCCAATTTCCAAAGAGAAATGTTATCGCAAAAATTCCCCAAAACACAGATGCCCCAATACGGGTAGGATGATCTTTGTCAAAAGCAATGCGAAGTGAAACAAAACCTACAACAATACCAGTTATTATATAAATACCGTCTAATGTTATGAGATCCATGACTGATTGCTCCCATCTCTATACTGATTTTGGTGTGACATTTCTTTGTGAATTCGTTTATCTAGGCGATACATGTACAGCCATGACAATAAAAAGGCGGCTACAGCCATTGGAATACCCCAAAGCACCATTTCCCATACGCCAACATCCATACCGATCGAATCAAAGAAACCTTTCATAAGTAAAATACCGGCTGTTGCAATAAAGAGATCTTGTCCAAAAAAACGTCCAACATTTTCTGAAACGGCAGCATAAGCTTTAATATCATCTTCTAGTTTTTTAGGAATTTCACCATACTTAGCTTTAGCTGCCCCTGTTGCCATAGGAGCAATGAGCGGGCGAACGACTTGTGCATGTCCACCAATATCCAGACCTAAAGCCGAAGTCGTCTCGCGTATGAATAAATAAATAATCATTACTTTTCCTGCCGTTGCATTTTTAGCTTTGTTAATAAGCATTTCTGCGCTTTCTTTTAATCCATATCTTTCCATAATCCCCACGACTGGTAGTGTTAGAATGATTGGAAGTGAAATGTAACGGTTTTCAATAAATGATGAACCAAACTCTGCCATGACCTTATTGAATGGAATACCTGAAACGAGACCAGTGACTATACCTGCTGTTACAACAACAATTAAGGTATTGAAACGTAAAGCAAATCCAACTGCAACAATTAAAATTCCTACGAGTTTGATCATGATGTTTTGACCTCCAATTGATGTATGGTAACCATGTACAAAATCGATTGGTTTTCTTAAGTGTTTAAATTGGAAGAATTCTTAGACCGTCTTTGATATTAAAAATAAAAGAATAGGAATTGACTATTTTCCCTATGTCTGTTCTAGTGAACAAGGAAATTGCCCTTGCTCCTTATGGTCTTTTTTAAGTTTATAGGACATTAGCGTTATGAAGTATCGGCTCTTAGTATAGAGATCATCCAGTAATAGTCACTTTAAAAATACCGTCATAAGACAATTAATTTTTAGTTAATTTTAACTAAATTATATTATGGAATAATATGGAAATATTGTAAAGGGGCATAAATTTGAATCTAAGTTTATATTATAATAAAGTAGTTGACTAAAGCAACTATCGTCATTATAATATAGCTAACTTTTAAACGTCAGTTTAAATCTATCATTCATTTTCATATGAATATGACAGATATGATTATTCGTACTCTATCTAGAATTAGTTTTGTTAGCATGTTCAGTTTATTCAGAAAATAATTTCAATAGAAATATTAGGAGGGATTATAAATAAGCCAATCATTATTTGTATAACGATTAATAGATTTTTTTTCATGACATTGGTTAGTATAGTGGCGCGTCCAATCTAATAAACGTATTTTTTTACTGACGTTTATCAGAAAATTATGCAAGGTGACTCTAGTCGAACAGTTTGATTATTAATAATCCATTTAGAATATTCATGTCTGCCGATGCTTATACACACAAAAAGGAGGAAGAGTATGTCACTTCATTTAATTGTTATCATCGTTTATTTACTAGGAATGATTTTAGCAGGTCTTTACTTTTCAAGGCGTGAAATTAATACAACTGAAGATTTTATGGTTGCTGGACGACGTTTACCGACTATAATCGTTGCAGGGACATTGTTAGCAACTTTTGCAGGTTCGGGAACAATTGTCGCTGGCGCAGAATTTATATATAAATATGGACCGTTGGCCGGCATTATATATAATGCAGGAATACCATTGGGGATTATCGTTTTATACTTTGTTGCCGGAAAAGTGAGATCACTGGAAAAAATTACACTTCCAGAAATGCTAGAAATCAAATATGGTCGTGTAACGAGATTACTTGCAACGATCGGTATTTTACTTGCTTATATTGGACTTGGAGCACAGCAATTAATCGGAGGAGGCTATATTTTAAATTTAATCACAGGCTTATCAACCGAGACCGCGACGATCATTATTGCTATACTCGTTATATCATTAGCTGTTATGGGAGGATTATTTTCTGTAGCGTATACCGACTTTTTCAGTGCACTATTAATCATTTTTAGTATGATTTTAGCACTGCCTTTCTTATTTCCTAAGGTCGGTGGAATATCAGGTTTAGCTGAGGATCTTCCAGCACAACATTTAAGTTGGAGCGGTGGATTAACAGTAACCCAACTTTTAGGTTATTTTTTACCATCTTTTTTACTTATATTAGGCGACCAAAATATGTACAATAGATTTTCTGCTGCGAAAAGTGTAAAATCTGCACGAAGATCGACGATTGGTTTTTTAGTCGGAGATGTGTTTATCCTTGGAATCGCTGCATTCATTACAACGACAGCTATTGTACTTTATCCAAATATAAAGGGAGATATGTCTTTTTTACACGTGACAGGAAATGCTTTACCCGCCTCAGTTGGTGCGATCATTTATGCTTCATCAATCGCTTTAATTATTACGACGGCTAATTCATATTTATTATCTGTTGCTGGAAATATTGTTTATGATATTTATCAAAATTACATTGCTGGTAGGTTTGACAGTAAACGTGAGTTATCTAACCGTGGGTATTTAACATTTAGTCGATTCGCACTAGTAGGCGTCGGAATACTCGCATATATTCTCGGTGAGTTTTTCCCAAGTGTTTTAGCGTTGCAAATGTATTCCTATACAATGTACGGTGCAACAATTACGCCAGCTTTATTAGCTGCCTTTTTCTGGAGACGTGCGAATACAGCAGGGGCGATTGCTTCAATTGCAACGGGTGGTTTGGCGACAATTATTTGGGAGGCTGTTTTAAATAAACCGATGGGCTGGAATAGTGTTTTAGTTGCTTTACCATTATCTGTTATTGCACTTGTTGTTGGTAGTTTGTTAACGAGCAAAAAGACGGAACAAGAAGTTTATATTTATGAACAAAAGATGTCTTAAGATGGCAGGATTTTATGATGTAGCTCTCCATCAAGATGTTATATCCATTAAGTATGGTTGACAAAAGCAACTATTTTAATTAAGGTAAATATAAATCATTTAGAGAAAAGGAATAAAGCTTAATGGATAAAAAAATAGAAGAAATTAAACATTTTAACCGATTTTACCTAAGAATGATGGGGTTATTCTCTCAGTACAGCGATAAGAGTTCCTATTCTTCAACAGAAGCAATGATTTTATATGAAATAAGTAGTAAGGAAGATTGTACAGCTTCATACTTAGCAAACCACTATGGATTTGATAAAGGTTATATTAGCCGAATTATTAATAATTTTACTAATCAAGGTCTTATTGAAAGGAGACCTTCTAAAAAAGATCGGCGCGTACAATTTTTAAAGCTCACGGAAAAAGGTGAGGAAGTATTAGGTGTTTTATCAAAAGAGGCAAATGCACATGTAAAAGAAATGATCAAAAACATTGATAACGATGAACTGAGTGAACTTATTCATTCAATGCAAAGGATTAAACAGCTTTTAAGTAATAATCATGTATAAGACTTTCGTAAACAATTTCTTTTTAAATCGATTACAAATGTATTGTATATGAGCGATTTTCGTTAACCAACAAGCATTTATTGTCATTTAAGGAAAATTGTTACATAAGTGCGAAAGTTTTTATATAGAGGAGGTCATAAAGATATGCTACTTTCAATACCAAGTAGTGAATTTAAACAACGTCAACGAACTTTTTTAAAGAAAATGCAAGAGAATAATTGTGATGGTGCCGTTATTTTTGCTGTAGCAGACATTTTTTATTTAACTGGATTTCATTTTCATCCAACAGAAAGACCTATGGGGTTAATCATCGATCCACAAGGGAGGTTTCATTTATTTGTTCCAAAGCTTGAACATGAACATGCGGAAGAATATGCAATGATTGATCATGTTCATTCTTATCCGGAGTACCCAGGGATTAAACATCCAATGGAATACTTTAAAGAGGTTTTAAAGACATACGGCTTTGAAGGTAAAACAATTGGTTATGATGCGATTGGATATAGTTCAGCGCAGGGGTATCGTGGCCCATCGATTGATCAACTCATTGATGCGAAAGCATTTGTCTCACTTCATGGGGTTATTGAGGAACTTCGTTTTGTAAAGTCAGTGAATGAAATCGAGCTTATTAAAGAATCATGTCGTTGGGGCAATCGTTCACACGAGCTTTTACAAGAGTACTCGAAAGCTGGACTTAGTGAGATTGAAATAACAAACAAAGCATCGATGGAAGCAACACTTGAAATGATTGAAACTTTAGGATCTGATTATATCCCACACGGTGAACCAGTGGCTGCGTATTTCAGAGGGCAAATTGGTCCTGAGTCAGCATTTCCACATGCGATGACGCAAAATATCACATTATCACAAGGAGACACATTAGTAACTGCAGCTATTGGGAGCGTTTTCGGTTACAAAAGTGAACTTGAGCGCGTAATGTTTGTTGGAGAAGCATCAAAAGAACAAGAAAAATATTTCAATTATATGTATGAGGCACAAGAAGTCGCTTTTTCTACGATTAAACCAGGCGTTCCATGTTCAGCGGTAGAAGAAGCTGTCCAGCAGTATTTTAAAGAAGAGGGGATTACTCACTTGACACAACACCATACAGGACATGCGATCGGAATACTCGAACATGAAGCACCATTTTTTGATTTAGGTGATCAAACTATTCTTGAACCAGGTATGGTTTTTACCGTTGAACCAGGTATATATGTACGCAGTCTCGGCGGTTTCAGACATTCTGATACAGTGTTAGTCACCGAAGATGGTATGGAAAAACTAACGTATTATCCACGTGATCTAGAATCACTTATCTGTTGTAGTTAATAAAAATCAAAAAGGCACATGATAATGTTTTTGTTATCATGTGCTTTTTATTTTGACTGATATTTTACATAGAAATTATATTTAGTATGATTATTTTCCAAAGTGTGAATTTTTTGTTCAATGATCGCTAAATCTAAGCTTATTTGCTTTCGTTTAGATAGAAAACTATAAATTCTGATGACAAATTAGTACAATATGGCCGCCTCTGATCTGGTGAAAAAGATAAATACATTATAAATTCAAAGTATAAAAATTTTCGCCAATACAAAAAATAAATTGTTTATATTCATATTGTTTTAGCTTATTTTAGCACAGGATACACACACTTCTTTTTATTAAATAATAATTAAAAGTAGCTAAGCTAGAAATAAGTAAACAATATTCATCTTTTTAATATGTAAAAGTAAATGTCTAAGTTATCCAATCTAATATGTTCGTATATCATTAATTGGCTATCAATTTACATTTCGTCTTACTCTCACTTTAAAGGGAGAATTATTACGTTTTTTATATTATATATTCATTCTATTTTGTGTTACATTTTATTTACAAATTTTTCTATTATTTTACAAAAATATTAAAAATAATTAAACGTATTTTCTTATATATATG
>Ga0079226_10001862_pt1 | contig 16177 bp, 34 predicted proteins | sample Poulit2014_FD_76345 | JGI IMG/M metagenome (GOLD analysis project Ga0079226, IMG submission 76345) | Agricultural soil microbial communities from Georgia to study Nitrogen management - Poultry litter 2014 | ecosystem: Environmental > Terrestrial > Soil > Agricultural land | place: USA: Georgia...
TAACGGTATTGGTGTTGAACGTACTTTCCCATTACATACACCACGTGTTGATAAAATTGAAGTTACTCGTCACGGTCGTGTACGTCGTGCTAAGTTATACTACTTACGTGCATTACACGGTAAAGCAGCTCGTATCCCAGAACGTCGCCGTGGCTAAAAACGTTAGAAACCTTGCTATTGCAGGGTTTCTTTTTTTATGCATTTTTAAAAAGAAAGTTATTTTTAGTTGAGAAGTAATAAATGGTAGCCAAATGGTAGCACTTTTTTCAAAGTTTCTCTAATTGGGAGTTTAAATTTAACTTAGCCTCTTTGGTAACGTGCAAATAAATTTGTTCTAACATCTTAGAATTTTCATGACCCACTCTATCTTGAATAACATAGAATGGTACTCCTAAAGCAGCTAGCATTGAAACATGAGTGTGTCTAAATGTATGAGTGGATAATCTTTTGTCAATGCTTAGCTTATCTTTAGCATTTCTTAAAATTGTATTCAAAGAAGATATTTGATAAGGGGTTCCGTTAGCAGTTTGAAACAAAAAACCAGATTCGTATTTATCTAATTGTTTTTGGTAAATTTCAACTGCTTGTGATGATAAGTCTATATCTCTAATTCCAGCGGCAGTTTTAGTTGTATCTGTTTTGTGCTGTTCAGTAACACTAACTTTTTTATATTCTAATGTTCCAGTTACATGTACTACATATTGACTGTTAATATATTCAATATCATCCATATCTAACGCTAGAGCCTCACCAGCACGCATACCAGTTAAATATAGCCACTGAAAAATTGGAACGTAATTAGGGTGCTTTTTTTGAATATAGTCAAAGAGTTTAGTTAACTCATCCTTTTCCAAAAATTTATCCTTTATTTTAGTACCATGATTAGATTTTTTAGGCGAAAGTTCAACTTTATCTAATGGATTATCTTTTAAATAATTTTGTTTTATAGCAAATTTAATAGCCTGATTTAGCTTACTTTTTATGATGGAAACATACTTAGATGATAAATCATGTTTGAATAGCAGCTCATCAAATGAACGACTTAAAATTGATGAATCAACCTGAGATAACAAAGTATCTTTATTGATGACACCTAATAGGGTTTGGATATTTGCAACTGTTGCCAAATATGTGGTCCTTCTAACTTGCTGTTTATATATTGGAAACCATTCATCAAATAGATCAGCTAATGTTTTACCTTCAATAATATTATCGTTAGCTAAAGCCGTTTTGTTCCTTATTTTTTCGTTAAGTAATCTCATTGCTTTATTTTGTGCTTGTTTTGAATTACTAGATAAAGTAATACTTACAGTTTTTCTTTTTTGTGTATATGGATCTATATAACGTTCATAATATCTATAGACGTCATTTCTTTTTTGAAAATACATATTAATCATCTCCTTAGAATGTATGTTCTTTTTATGTTCTAGTTAAACCCGTCGATTTCGACGGGGTATCTTAGTTTTTGATTTTTTCTATTCCTTAAAAGTATCGACAAAGTCATTTCTTTCAGAAAATAATATAGGCTGAATATCAGAACTCTTAAATAAATTTATAATTTCTTCATTAGGATTTACTTTTTCTTTATTTTTGAAATCATTAATAAATACATAGAAATTAGTATTAGTTTCTACATTATTAGAATAACGTGTTTGTTCAACATCAGTAACGATAGATTTAGCAAACATAGGATTGTTGTAGGATGACATTATTTTAATTAAGCGATAAGGTACTTCATCTTCAAAGCCAGCTATACTAAATTCAAACTTATGTGTTAAGCCACTATTACCAATAAATGAAGCATTTCTTAAAACCCTAATATGATTATCAACAAAATAGCTATCAACATCTTCTAAAAAAATGTTAGAAGTATTACGTTTAGATAGCATAAACATATCATTTACAAATAAAATAGCTTGTAAAAGTCGATGCTTAGCTTCAGCGAATTTTTTTAATTCAGTAGTTATCATCAAATCATTGTTATCGAGTGTAATACCATATATTTTTAATTGTTTTTCTAACAACTTTTTTCTAGGTCTAGATTTATTTACAAAGACTCCACGTGATTTTAAATTATCTAAAGTCCATCCGTCATCTGTTAACATAATAGTATTATCTGAATTTTGAACTGCATAGATAATGATGCCATCTGACATATTATCCATAAAGGGAGTATCAATTCTAATTACACCATTATCTAGCTGGCTATAATCATAAGATTTTCTAATCCAACTAATATAATTATCCTTTAGTTCTTCAGCTGTTATCATTAGTAGCATCTCCTTCCTGTAAATCTTTAATATTCAAGAAGTCTAAAAACTTATAAAATGATTCTATCAAAGAATCCTCTGAATCAAAAATATAATTATCTAAATTATAAGCGTAATTCATATCTTCTTCAAAACTATCATAAATATGAATATGATTTCTACCTACATTTGTTTTGTCTGATTTATTTATATGATTGTTACTAGCATTGATGCAGAGTCTAACTAAATGAAGATGATTTTGAGTAAATCTAATATGCATGGAATATCTATTAGGTTCAAATTTTCCACGATAGATATGTAAAATATATTCAATGGAATTTAAGTAGTCCTTAACCCTATAATCATCATTCACTTTTCCAATAAGTGGTTCGCTTTGAATAGTTTTGTCTAAAAGTTCTTTCATAGTTTCTATAAGAATTTTAACTTCGGAATCAGTTAAATTATCTAAATCAAACATGTATTTATCTCCTTCTATTTTTACTTAACTCACGACTAATTCAACAATTTTAAGAACTTAACTTGCTCATAAAATAAGTTGTAATAGTATCCAAAACTACTCCAGATGATAATAAAGAGATTTCTATTCTAAAATCTTCAGAACGAAAAATATTTAGTTGAGCTGTTTGAAGATCAAAACCACTTGAATATAATGTATTGTCCATTAATTTATCTTCACTAATATCGTCTCTTTTTAAAATGAACGGAGGAGTATCTGAATTTAGTAGTAATTTATTTTCAGAATTAAAAATTTTAGTATTCATATAATATTCCTTGTTAAAGTATAATGAAAATAAGTATACTGATATTGGAATTGAATAATTTATTGGAAATTCTTTTGTTGAGATTATTAAAGCTGGAGTAGTGTTTTCGTTATCTCTAATATAAAGTGATGATATTTTTTCTGTATATTTCATAAAAAATCCTTTCTGTTTGGAGTGATAAAATGTTTTTAGGTAAATCAGCACCAATACCAATGAAAATAGATAGTTTCTTGAATAATTTAACAGATGCCGAATTGATAAATTTGTATATTGTATTGAAACGTGGCTTGGATTATGATGACATATCAGTAAGAGAAACGGAAGAAAAGATATCCAAAGGACCAAGTGAATTTAGATATCCTAACGAGAAACTAACCGAGGAAATTAAAAATAACTTAATATTGACTCTAACAGGTATGTTCCACATAGATCATCCACGCTTTTATAAAAGAAAAAGTTAGTTATGTACTTTAATCGTATTAACATTATTAGCATCATTATTTGTAGCCAGTCTAGAAATAGGCTGGTTTTTCAATAATGTTAATTCAGAATGACTTTCAAAATATAATTCTTCAAATTTTTTTAAATCAGCTATTCTATCATCTTTGTCCTTGAGATAGTTTTTTAAATTTTTCAAATCTGATCTAGTTTCAGCTAAGGTAGTATCCATATTATGATATTTTCTAAGGAAACTAATACATAGTTGACATAACTTAAAAAAGAAAAATAAACCAGCTATTATAAAAATAATTATTATCCAGTTCAAGAACGTGAATTTACCAATTACAAATCCTAAAATTGATGATAGCGTAGTATTTAATAGTTGTTTCCAGATATCTTTCATTTATTCACTCCTTTAAATAATAACTACACCAACGATTTTAAAAACTCAACCCACCCATAATAATTCGACGTACGCTATCTTCAAATGACATTGGCAATCTTTCGCTTTCTAAAAATGATACGCAATTAATATCAGTAGGTTCAGTATTTGTTCTTAATATGTAGTTTTCTAGTAATTCTCTTAGCATGAAATCATTAGCTTTAGATTCCATTTTAGAACGTGGAACAAGGTAGTCATTGTAAGAACCAATAACTTTATCATCATTAAATATGTGTCCTAACTCATGCAATAGGACTTTAATTTGTTCATTTTTGCTCAATTCAGATTTTAGAATGATAGTCCTTTTTTCTGGTATGTAAAATCCCTCATTGTCTAGCCCATCTAAAATAGCTACTATAATCTCATTCTCTCTCAAAAAAGCATCTATTCTATGGTTAAACAACATAATAATTACTTCCCTTGATTTTTGTTATCGTAAAAGCCTTTTAAATAAGCCTTAATAATTTCTCTATCATTTTCGGTCATTTTCTTACCACCAAAAGAACGAGCGTTATCTATCATCTTATCTAAATCTTCAATATCAGCTGTTTTAGTATCATCATCTTTTTTCTCAGGGCGTCCGAGTAAGTAGTCTGTGGTTACGTTGAAGTAGTTTGCAATTCTATTCATCACTTTTAAACTAGGTTCACGTTTGCCAGTTTCATACATTCCTAATGTGCTTGTTGCAATATCTAAAACTTTAGCTAGTTGAAATTGAGACATACCAGCTTGTTTACGTAATTCTGAAATTCTATATCCAATATTATTATCCATTGTAACAAGTCCTTTCTTTTTAAATTTACTATCTGTGATAATTATATCACTGATAGTGAAAAATAAATTATAAAAATAATCACTTATAGTGTTGACTTATCACTTAAAGTGAAGTATTATATACATGTAAGGTTGATGAGGCCTTAACAAACAAGGAAAGGAGAAAGTTATGGATGAGGCAATAAAAATAGCCTTAGCTATCTACTTCATATCAGATATGTTCTTAAATCTATATAAGAAATATCTGGAAGTCGAAAAACTAAGACTAGAAAATAAAAAAACAAAATCAGAACTAAGATATAGACGAAAACATTAAAGTTCTGATTAAACCACAATGAAAGGGGCTTGCCCCTTAATTTGTGGCACCCTCATCATAACATAATAGCGATTATGAATACAGCATTATTATATATAATCTTAGCAGTTGTAATTGTTAGCAAAATAATTGATTTTTATCTTGATAACAAAATCAAGAAATTAAAAAAAGAACAAGAACAACTAAAAAAAGAGTTAGATGAATTGAAGAAGAAATAAGGAGGTGTAGAGAGAATGAATAAACCATTCAATGAGTTTGAAGTCAAAAATAAGAAAGTTTTTATTGATGAAAAAGAAGTTAAAACAGTTGAGAATTTGAATATAAAAAAAGGTAAGGGAAACCTTGTTGAAGTAACTCTTACCTTTGATGCAGTACCTAAACATGAATAATAAATTATACGTAATGTTGTTGTTGTGGATTTTACTAGCCTATGCCAACTTTAAAGTCAGTGAGTACAAAGGAAAGTCAGATATTGTATTTTCTATAATTACAATACTTATTGTAGTTTTAATTAGTGAAATAATTTAGTGTCAATAAAAGACCTATAAGTATAAGAAGTAGCTCGATAGTACCATGTTTAGATAAAAAATATATTCTAATTAAGTGAAAAAAGCTTGAATATTGTTTAGTGTTCATTCGATAATATCTACTTCTTGGTGGAATACCAATCAATGATGTTACTTTTTCGTATTGTCTATCAAAAGTCCAAGAAAAAGAGTGCCATAACTCTTGTAAATTATCGTTATATTCTCCATTAAACATCCATAAAGCGTATTTTTTTAAAGATTGATAATAATAACCATTTGACTTTTGTAAGATAGAATATATATTTTTACCTAATTCTGCAATTTCATCATCAAAAAGTGATTTATCGTAAAATTTATCTTCAATCAATTCAAATATTTCATGATAAGCATTTTCAAACACTATTCTAGCAGTTACTTGTTTTTCGGTTCTAGTAGCATAGAGTCCACCAATTATAGCACTTAAAAAACCTACAAGAGCAGTTATTAAAGTCGATATAAGACTATTCATAAAATCACACCTCCTTTCATTAGGAGATGAATTAATTATATCAAACACAGTTTCAGAAGTATGTTAAATCAATAAAGTTAATATTAATAGAAAGAGAGATGATTAAAGTGCTGACAGATTTAAAGAAAGTTAGATTAGAAAAAGGCCTAACTCAGCAGGAAGTTGCTGATAAGACCAATATATCTATATCAATGTTAGCAATGATGGAGAATGGTTATCGTCGTGGGAGTGACGAAACTAAGATTAAATTAGCTAAGTTTTATAAAAAGAGTGTAGAATCTCTTTTTTTTGCAAATAATTATCACTTTAAGTGTGAAAGTAACGATAAATCAAGCTTAAATAACTCTAATAGTGATAAAGAAAGGACTGAACACAATGAATGATTTGGTGATTATGCACAATCAACAAGCAGTGACAACAAGCTTGATTTTGGCGGATGCATTCGAGAAAGAACATAAGAATGTAATTCGAGCAATAGAGACAAAAATAGGAGAGCTCAAAATTGAGCAGTCCTCAAAAATGTTCTCAAAAGGTGAATATACGAACTCTCAAAATAAGCGACAGCCAATGTACTATCTCAATCGTGATGGATTTACGTTTATTGCTATGGGATTTACAGGACGTAAGGCAGATGAATTCAAGCTCAAATATATTGATGCATTCAATTGAATGGAAGAACAGATTAGGAAAACTTACGTCATCCAAAGGCAAGATTCATATATGATTACTGATCCAGTCCAGCGTGCTAAGCGTTGGATTGAAGAGCAAGAAGAACATCAAGTTAAGTTAGCAATGGCTAAGCAAGAAACAAAAGATGTTCAAGATAACACACCAATATCATCTAAAGATTATCAAGTGTTATCTAGGAAGATTGGTCAAAAGCTAGATCGATATCTTAGTCAGCATCAGATTTATAACAAAAATCAAGTTGCATTATTGAGATGGGATTTAAACAATTCCATTTTAAAAGCTGCAGGAGTTCCTGCAAGAACATTGATCAAACAAAAGCATTTTACAGCTATTGCAGAAGCATTAGTTAATTGGGAACCAAGTGAATCAACGTTAGAAAAGATGAAGGCTTATTAAGGTAAATAAGGTAGGTGAGTGATGTGGAATACTATAACATGTTGCGGAAGAAAGATTTTGTAAAAAAGTACAAATATTCGCCTTCGGTTTATCAAGCCAGAATGAAAGAGTTTAAAGTATCTAGATTTTCGGAAGGGTATGTCGAAGTAACAACGCATGAGATTTGGATAATCGAAGAATATTTTCAACAATTTCTGATATGGAAATCTAAACAAAGAAATTAGAGGTGACCTAATGGAACCAGTACTAGCAGTAATTGTAGCATGTATAGCTTATGTAATAATTTTTGTTTTGGTTAGTTGGCTTAAGGATTTGTTTACATGGAGGAAATAGATATGTGGTGTATTTACGGTATCTTGCTATGCATAGCATACGCAGGGAGCGTTGATTTGTATAGAGCTTGGAAAAAGAGAAAGGATGATGAAAGATGGACAAAGAAATCAAAGTAAAAATTGATGCAGCTGAATTATTAAACAACATAGATTATTTAAAAGGTATTTTAGAAGCATTGCAACAAATTGGGGACATTCAGGAAGAAATACTTAAGAAAATTGATGAACTAAAAAAGGTAGATAACTAAGATGCTATCTACCTTGATAAGGCTAAAAGCCAAGTTTTTTAGCAACGTACTCATTCATAGCTTTAGCTAACATATCTTTCCAAGTGGTAAAGGGAGTTGATTGGGATACCAATTTATCTAGATCTTTTTCAGGGATTTTTTCGAGTGGAATCTCTGAAAAATCACTGTCATCTAGAAAATCACTTAAAGATTGATACTTGTTGGAAGTATATTTAGCCATGAATTTTGGATTCAATAAGTCAGTTATAGGAATTTCAGATGTACCAGATAACTTTTGAACATTCTTAGTAAATTTATTCAAATTTTTGTTTATGTTATCTAATCCTTTAATTTTCATATTGTGGCTCCTTTCTTCGTAAATTGGCAAATAAACATTTTTAGGAGGCTGTCTATTTACTAATTAAAATTATACTACAATATATTGTATTAATCAAACTTTATAACACTATATATAGGGTGGTAGTAGATGTGTGGAATCAGTTAGAAGAATTACTTAAATCTAAAAACATAACGAGATATAAATTGAGTAAATTAACAGGAATTGGTCAAACAACATTACAAAGTTATAAAGATGGTGTTGAACCTTCATTTAAAAATATGTGCAAGATAGCAGATGCTTTAGACGTTAGCTTAGATTATTTCAGAAAGGATGAAGAAAATGATTGAATTAACAACAGCAGCTTATTTTACGTTGATTGGGCTATCCGTACTTGCTGGATATGCATTACACGGAATTGTTATAGAAATTAAAAAAGGTGAGTTTTTTGATTAGGAGGATACAAGATGGAAGATGAACTAAGTTTAGAGTATGACACTGGTGGGCGTTGGCAGTGTGATGAATGTGAATTAGTCTTTGAAGTTTATGGAATACAGGATGTAGATGACGTTAAACGTTGTCCAATTTGTGGAAGTTATAATATCTGGATCATTGAAGAGATGATGATTTAAAGGAGGTGATAAAAGGTGCTAGATACAAAAAATTCAGTGGCTGCAACCACTGAAAACAAAAATATTAACAACATTAATCTTAACACATTATTCAATTTCACGAAATCACTAGATAGTGATGTTGAAAAATTTCTAGTAATAAAGGCTTTCTATCAACTCAATTATTTTGACCTTGAACTTAATGATAGAGAAGCATTAGAAGAACTATTAAAACCAATAGGAGGAACCAAGTAATGAACTTATTTGAATTAAACCAAACGTACAGAGACCTAGAAGAACGTGAAGATTTAGATCCAGAAGTGCTAGCTGATACCTTAGATTCAATAAATGACGCTAGAGAAATTAAATTAGATAATATTGCTTACTGGATTGAAAAGAACAAGATGCAACTAGATTGGTTGTCTGAAAAACTCAAGGATCTAAGAGCAAAGCAAACATCACTCAATAACTTAAATCGTTCTTTACAAGATTACATGACACGAGCATTAGATGATGCTGGTATCAAAGAATTACAAACTGAAAACCATATTTTAAAGCCTAGAAATTATAAGGCATCAGTTATTGTAGATAGTTTAGATAATTTACCAGAAGAATTTAAGCAAACAAAGACAGAAGTTACTGCTGATAAGAAAGAACTCTACAAAGCGTTGAAGGATAATCAAGAAATTCCTGGAGCCCACTTAAAACCTAATCGAGGAACAGTGATTAAGTAATGTTCAAGTTGAGAGATTATCAATTGGAATCAATTAACGACATATATGATTCCGTCAAAAAAGGACATCACTCCATAATCGTTCAGTCACCGCCTAGAACAGGTAAAACTGTGATTATGTCCGAGATTGCCAGACGTGCTACTAAAAAAGGCAATCGAGTGATGTTCGTTGTTCACAGAAAAGAAATTGTAGATCAGGTTATCAAAACTTTCAAGGCTAATGAAGTTGATATGTCTTTAACTCAAATAGGTATGGTTCAAACATTTACTAGACGTGTAGATACGCTTTCTAAGCCTACTATCATTTTCGTAGATGAGGCTCATCACGTTCTAGCTAGAAGTTATCGTAGAATACTTGAAACGTTCCCAGACGCTTTAAAGTTATTTTTTACAGCTACACCAGTAAGACTAAATGGAGAAGGGTTTGAAGATGTAGCAGATGACTTGATTATTGGTAAACCTATCTCATGGTTGATTGATAATCAATTTCTAGCTCCAGTAGATTACTATGCACCAGTTGCTTTAGATACTTCAAAATTAAAGACTAAGCGTACTGGTGATTATGATGAACAATCAATTAAAGATGCCTTTAAACCTAAGATTTATGGTCGAACAGTTGACCAGTATCTTAAGTTGGCCAATGGTAAGCAGGCAATAGCCTACACTTACAATGTTGAATCAGCTGAGAGATTAGCTAAACAATTCTGTCAAAAAGGGATCTTGGCCAAAGCCGTATCTGGTACTACTCCTAAAGCAGAACGAGACCAAATCATCAAAGACTATCGAGCCGGAAAGGTAAGGATAGTTACGAATGCTGAACTATTTACTGAAGGGTTAGATTTACCAAATGTTGACTGTGTAATCATGCTGAGACCTACCAAATCATTATCCTTGTATCTGCAATTTGCAATGCGGTCAATGAATCCAAGAGCAGGCAAAACTGCAATTATCATTGATCAAGTTGGAAATGTTCAACGCTTTGGTTTACCTACTCAAGATAGATACTGGAGCTTGGAAGGAGCTAAGAAACAAAAAGAAAGTAATAGACCTAAGATTCAACCAGTATCAACGTGTCCTAGTTGTTTTGCAGCATTCTACAGGAACGGTAATAAATGTCCGTTTTGTGGGGCTGATTTAGTTGAAGAAAGAGAAATTGAAGTAGTTGATAAAGCAGAATTGAAAAAGGTTGTAGCACGTAGGAAAGAAATATTTAAAAAGATCATAAATGATAAAGTCGCTAATAACGTAGTAGACAAGAAACCTTCAGACTTAAAGAATTACGCTGAAGTTAAGGCTTATGCAGAATTAAAAGGTTACAAGCCAGGTTGGGCTTACTTTTATGCTAAGCAACGTGGCTTTATCAGATGAAAGGAATGATTAAAGTGAATACAACCAAATTGGTTGAAGAGCTAAAGAAAAAAGAAGGAGTTCAATATTTCGAGGGCGGTCTATACGAAAATTATGAAATCAAAGTTAAATATACCGCTAGAAATAAAGAACTACTTCTACCTAAAAAATATCAGATTCTGATTGTTGAAAGGAATGATTAAAGTGTCGATTTTACCACCACTTAATAGACAGAAGAAGGTTAGAAGAATTCCTAGAAACTTCTTTATTTTTGGAGATACCATGTCAGGTAAATCTTATCTAGCTGAGAGATTTCCAGTACCACTATTTTTAAATACTGACGGTAATTCGGAAATGATTCCAGCCCAAGATATTCAATTATCAAACGTTAGAGATGCTCAAGGAAAACTCAAACGTTCAGTGATTGATCAATTAGACGAGATTATCTTAGAGCTTAAAACTAGGAATCCTGGTTATAAGACAATCGTAATCGACGTTATTGATGATCTAACAGTCATGATTGAACAAGCTATTTGTTATGAGAATGACGTTCAAAGTTTAGCTGATATTCCATATGGTAAAGGTTACTCAGCGTTTAACAGTGTACTACAAAGCTTTGTAGTAGAACTAAAATCACTACCTATGAATGTTGTTTATATCTCAAGAGTGGCAAAAGAAGGAGACAGTGATGTTGAAGTACCTAGTCTTAAAACTAAGTACTACAACATTGTTAATGGTAACTGTGATTTAGTTATCCAAACTAAACGCAGAGGAAAGAACTACATCAGAAGAGTTACTGATAGACGTACACATTACGTACGTGAAGAAATTGATGACAAGGATATCTTAAGAATCTTAGATAACGTTGTAGGAGTATTTGACAAACCAGTTAAAACTCCAATTAAAGAACAAAAGAAAATTGTAGACAAAATTGAAACAGAAAAAGAAGTAAAGGAAGGTAAAGAATAATGGGATTAAGAGACGCAGCAGCAAAGGCTTTAGAAGGATTTGACACAAAGAAAGGTAATGTAAATAGTTTTGAAGGACTACCTTCAGGAGATTATGTCGTAATGATTGATAACATCAAGAACCAAGATACTCCATGGGGTTCTGAACAATTGTCAATCAGAGTTCAAGTTTTAGATGGTGAACATGCTGGGCAAAAAGAATTTGTTAATTTGAGTTTAGATGAAACTACTGCTAAAGGTAATCCTAATCCAATGCTTGGAAGAAACATTAAGTTGATTGCTAAATTAGCATCTAATTCAGGAATTGAACTTCAAGATGAAGACTGGGAAGATATTGAAACTTTAGCTAATGCATTGGCTTTAGCTGAAGGTAGAACTGTTTTAATGCATTTAACAGTTAGTGAAAACAAGAAAAATCCACAATATCCACACCGTAATTACGATTTTGAAGAAGCAGAAGAACCAGATGAAATCATTGTTGATGATGACGACGTTCCATTCTAAAGGCTAATTAGAGCAGTAACTCTAGACTACCGAATGGGTGAGATGCCCGTTAGAAAGGATTTGCTATGAAGAATTTAGTAAATGTAGCACTGGCATATCAAGCTAAAGGAATGAGTGTGCTACCACTTTTAAATAAAAAGCCATTGATTAAATTTGCTGATAGACCAGCTTTAACAGCAGATGAAATCAAGAAATTGTGGAGAAAATATCCAACTGCAAACATAGCTTTAAAAACTGATAAATTCTTTGTAGTGGATATTGATAGACATGAGAATGGAGCAGATGGTTTTAATTCGTTTGACCAACTGCCTAAAGACTGGTTTCCAGAAACACTATCTCAAACCACTAAACATGGTGGTAAGCAGTTATTTTATCTTAAAAGAGACGAGATGACACTACATCAGATGATAGGTTGGCAACCTGGAATTGATATTAAAGCACATCCTAATAATTATGTAGTAGTTGCACCTAGTAAAGGATATTCTTGGGAAAATAAAAATCCAATTGTCAAAGCTCCATTAAATTTGATTAGAACAATCAATCAGTCGAGAGCTACTAAGGGTCATCCTAACAGAGTTAGTGAAGATTTAAATCTAACTAGAGAGCGTAATTCAACTACAGATGTATTAGAAACAATAGCAAGTGGTCTAGGTGATCAGGGTCAAAGAAATAAAGCTTTGGCTGCTTTATGTGGAGCATTATTTTTTAGATCAGTTAAACCACGATTAGCTTACAAGTTAGTGAATATAGCAAATGAAAATTCAAATGATCCTTTACCACAAAAGGAGCTAGATAGGACGTTTGAATCAATCTTAAATAGAGAAATTAAGAATGGAGGCGGATAAAAATGAGCGTTGATGATGCAATCAAAAAAGCAGAGAACCAGGAGTCAACAAACGTTGTAAAAATGCCAATTCCATTCACAATGACGCAAAGTGGAACTATCAAAGCTAACTCTTTGCGTAATATAGGATTGATTTTAGAACAAGATGAGATTCTTAAAGGAACATTTGCATATAACGAATTTTCATTTGCTGATGAAGTTATAAAAAGTATTCCACAACTACACATAAAATGTGGATATGTTGAGGATAACTATATCTCAAGTATTCTTAGATATATTGAAGATAAGTATGGAGTTTTGTTTACTGAAAGACTACTGCAGATGGCAGTTAGTAACGACGCTCAAAGTAACTCATACAACCCGGTTAAAAAGTACTTAGAAGAAGCTGAAAAAGAATGGGACGGAGAACAACGTGTAGCGTTATTGCTACCAGAATTTTTAGGGGTTGAAATCAGTGAAGTGACAACGCTGCAGACTAAAATATTTTTCGTTGGAGCAGTGGCCAAAGTTTTTAATCCTAACTCTAAGTTTGATTATGTGTTGGATCTAGTTGGTGGCCAAGGTGTAGGTAAGACCACTTTTCTAAAAAAGATTTCAAATAGTTGGTATACAGACCAGTTTACAGACTTTAAAGACAAAGATAGTTATATGAATATGCAAAGAGCTTTAATTGTCAATGATGATGAAATGACAGCTACTAACAATTCAGATTTTGAAACTTTGAAAAAGTTCATTTCATCTGAAGAATTGGAATACAGACCACCTTATGGTAGAAGTGCAGTTAGAAGGCCTAAGAATTTTGTTATTGCTAGGACAACAAACGAATCAACATATTTAAAAGATAAAACTGGTGAGCGTAGATTCATGCCAAACATGGCCAACAAACGCAGACAGATTAAAAGTCCTATTACAGATTTAACACCAGAGATAATCAAACAGTTCTGGGGTGAATGTGTCCACTACTACAGGGAAGGCTTTAATTTTATGTTATCAGACGAAGAAAATGAGCTGCTCGAAGAAAATCGGAAGTCATTCATGTACATTGATGAAGCAGAAACTCAAATAGAAGAAGTACTAGCAGGGTGGCCAGGAACCTTTATAACTTCATCTCAGATTGCTAAAGAGCTTGGAGAAGAGAATTTGATTAAAAATAGAAAGTTGGCCAAAAAGATTAAATACATTATGGATAATCATAAGGAATGGGAGCCGGCTAAAAAGCGAATTAATGGAGTTCCTAAACGAGGATATTCCAAAGTGTAGTCACTGTAGTCACTATGTAGTCACTAAAATTGAAGTTAGTGACTACGCTAAAACGTTGATATATCAAGGATATACTACTACCGTAGTCACTAATACATATATTTTGTATATAAAGTATATAAATATATAGGGTAAGGGGATGGGGGGAGAGAATAAAAATAGTCCTGGAGTTTCTCAAAAAGTTTAAAGTTAGTGACTACGTTAAAAAATGGCTACAAACATTGTCATATCAACGTTTATAAGACTTTTTGAAGTGACTACGTAGTGACTACACTAAAAATAAACCTTGATTTAATAAGCTTTTGAAGTGGTCACTGGAAAATAAAGTAGTGACTACGTTTAAATTTTAGTGACTACGCTAGAAAGGATTTTACATTGACTTTAGAACAAAAAATTCAAAATGACATTATGGTCGCAGTTACTAGACATGGATGCACAGTGTTTAGAAGCAACGCTGGAACTGTACAAACAAAATTTGGGACAGTAATTAAATTAGCTCCAAAAGGCTGGCCAGATATCACAGGATTTAGACACAGTGACGGCAAAATGATTTTAATTGAAGTAAAAAATGAAACTGGAAAACTTAGAGAAGATCAGATTAGGTTCCAGAAATTTATTGAAGACAAACCTGTTTTATATGGCGTCTGCAGAAGTGTTGAAGATGCAATTGAATTAATTGAAAGTAATTAAATTTCGCAGTGTAAGAATGGTCTGAAATGAGGTATATGGGATGAATGAGAACTTTATAAATATGTATACAGAATTAAACAGAAAATACCCAGATGTTTACGGTCGAGATCTGAGAATTGATGCTATTGATCGTAAAGACCGTTATGATGACGATAAATTATTTGATGAAACAATTTTAGATGTAGTGAGAATTTACTACAAACAACAAACTATATCTATTGAAAGATACTATGAAAATAACTGGGAAATTGAAGATGAAGAATATATTAAATTTGAAGATTTTAGAGAAATCGGAAAGATTTTAAGTATTGTTATGAAGCATATAAGCAGAATCGAGTTAGATTGATTTGCCACGATTTTAAAAATCGAGTCAGGCTTAGTATCTGTCGCAGGATGCTAAGTCATAGGTGGTATTTTGCTGATGAGCTACAACCTCCAAACAGAAAAATCAAATCGAAAGGATGTGAAAATTCCTCCTCATTAATTCATGCGTAGCAAGTTAGCAATTATTACTGCCATTAGGGTTATTAAACCTACCTAATCTTTTAAATACACGTTACAGTTACAAATAAATTTGGAAGGAGTTAATCCTCCGTGCATTATATTCTTCGTGTGTGGCTGTAACACTGCCTTGCATCCACATGATTTGAGATGGTCATACGTTCTGAGGGCGTAGCAAGGCTTTAGCTAGCTATAAATATGAGAAAGGATTGATTAGATGAAATTATATTTAGTTGAATATTTTATTAACAATAAACTACATAACATGATTGTTAGAGCTAAAGACCATAATGCAGCTGAAACACAAGTTAAAGTGTCTGTGATAGCAAATATTCATGATGATAATTTTTAAGGAGTGATGTGAATGTCAATTAACAAAGTGATAGCAGTGGGAATAATACTTATAATCATATTTTATATTTTTTCAAGCTATACATTATTTATATTTAGCGATAAAGATGAGTACAGTGATTTGAAGGAAGCTATTGGTATTGTAGGATTAATCATTGGATTTATGACGTTTTTAATGTTGTTTCTTGGTAAATAAAAAAGCACGCTCCCTTGGAAACGTGCCACTTAAATCAACTAAAATAATTATACCACAGGGAGAGTGCTTAGCTTGGAAGGATTAATGATACCAGGAATGAAGAATATTGACTATAATAAAACGGCTGATAATGTATTAGAATTTCTTACTA
>Ga0079226_10001863_pt1 | contig 16172 bp, 14 predicted proteins | sample Poulit2014_FD_76345 | JGI IMG/M metagenome (GOLD analysis project Ga0079226, IMG submission 76345) | Agricultural soil microbial communities from Georgia to study Nitrogen management - Poultry litter 2014 | ecosystem: Environmental > Terrestrial > Soil > Agricultural land | place: USA: Georgia...
CTTCATTCATCTGATCTACGTTAAATGCTCTGTTTAGCTCATTATCTGCAATTTTTCCAACTTCACCTTTATATGAACTATACTTTCTACTTCTTGTTGTGAACTTCGTACACAATAAATTGTACTTCTTCATAAGTCTGAGCACTCTTTTATGATTCACAATAATTCCTAGATTCTTCAGTGCGAGTATAACTCTTCTATAGCCGTAAGTAAATCTAGATTCTTGAATGTAGGAGAAGCACATTTATTTAATATTCTTATAACCTCTCTTTGTTCCCGTAAAAATGCTATCATGCTTCCAGTATGTCTATTGGTTATGGATTTGATGCACGAAAGAGTTTCTCATTGCCGTAATCATTCCGTGTCTGGCTCATCTATACAGTTGTACAAACCGAGCCGATATCCCCACAGCTTGTAAAATTCACTAAACCAGATTCTATCTGAGTAAGATCTTTCATTCCACTTCTCACCGTCTGCACTGAGGGCTGCGATATATTTCAAATCGTACTGCCCGTCGCTGACTCTGTCGTAAATCAATTTGGACCGCTTCAGGTGATAGTCACTGGTGACAACTAAGGCACTGTCAAAGCTGTGTTCATCCATAATCTTGAATGACTTAACTGCATTAGTATAAGTACTCGTTGCTTCATATTCTTCTATAATGGCATCCTCGGGTATACCTAGCTCCATAGCAAATTCTGTACTCTGTGGGTAGATATCTTTACTCTCTGGTGTAATAATGACATAGTCCGCGTAATCTTCATGATACAGTTCCGCTGCTTTTTCCATGCGACCCTTATCCCCGCCGCCGAGCATAATAATGACATCTGCTTTTTCTGGTATGTCTGTCTTATTATGATTAAAGCTGTCTATGACTGATGTCACCATTAGCATTAAAACAATACATATGATGATTGCTATTCTTAATTTCATAGTTTTCTCCCAATTGTCTTAATTCGTTAAAGCATATAATAGCACATATAACTAAATTGGAAAGTATAGTTCGATGAGGATTTAATAGGTTATTTCAAATAAAACAAGTGAAAATCATCATTCTTAAAAATTACGATTATATTTTATTTAAGAAAAATACTTTTATGTAAGGACAGTTATAAAATAAAGGGATGGGGTTAAAGTATTCCCCATCCCTTTCCATTTATTCCACTAGATAATTACAGTTATTTTAAACGTGTCGGTTTTATTTTCACTTTGTCATTCGGTACAGCTGGAATGTCGTTGTATTCAAAGCTGAAATCTTGGTCCGGTACTTCAAATTCCAAATGATTGACAAGAAAGTCGAGTGTTGTCCGCATAACGACTATAGTAATAAACTCCCCTGCACAGCGGTGACCGAAGTCATAAGAGCCACCACCTTGCGGAATAAAGTTAAACGGTGTCTGCTGCCAGCCTTTAAAACGCTCCGGCGAGAACTTTTCTGGCTCAGACCAATCGTCAGGATGACGGTTGGTACCATATAAGTCCAAGAGCGTTAAAGTGCCTTCCTTAAACTCGTAACCTTGCCATTCGAAATCAAGGGCTACACGTGCCACTGCGACTGGGAAGAAAGGATAATAGCGTCTGACTTCCTGAATGAACCATTCGAGCTGTTCAAGACTAGCACCCTTCAGTTTACCCGCTTCTTCTTTATGTTCATGGAGTGCGAGACCCATCATAGCGACCCAGACACTAATCGCATTAATCGGACGAATCAGATTTAAAATCTCTACTGTCGCAATCTGAGCATCTAAAAGTTTTCCATCTAGATCTTTGTGCATAGCGAATTGATAGAGCGCTCTGTCTTTATCAGCTTCAATCTCACCATTACGTACACCTTCAATAAGTTCTTGAATCCAATTCTCAGCCTCAGAGCGGGATTTACGCCCTTTCCAGTGCTGGACTCCGAGTTCTGCAGGCGACTCATATAAATCAGAAATCTGCTTCGCACGAGTCTCGAGATCCTCATCTTCTAATGAAACACCCACCCAGTCGCAGGCAACCTGCAGGAACACTATCTTCGCTGCTTCGTATAACTCTATAGTCTCAAACTCATTAATATCCGCAAAAAATTCGTGCCAGTATCTCTCTGTGAGACTCTCAATCTCATCCATAGCTTTGTTGTCCATTAAAGACATGAACATCGCTTTACGATTCTTGTGCGCATCACCATCGAGACCCTGTACGCCCCCTTCACCGAAAAGTGTCTTGTTCACTCTAGCCGGCGCAGCATCACTTCTTCTGAAGCGGGTGTTATCGTAGAATAGTTCAGCCTGTTTACTGCCAGTAAGACAAATCGTCTTTTCACCGAGAATACGCGTTTCAAAAATGTTTGTATCAAGCGCTCTGTCACGATTCATGACGAACTCATAACCCTCTTTAAGTAAGCTTAGCGTCTTATCAAGACCTGAATCTTTTGGCATATTTGAATTCATTTAACCACTCCTAATTAATTGATATCAATTTGTTTTACCCTAAATGTGATTTTGTTACACTTATCTATGAAAAAATCTTAATTTGCATTTAGAAAATTACACGATTAAAAAAAGTTAAAAGAAGAAAGACAAAAAAAAACACGCATGGAACTCCATACGTGTATAAAATTCAATTATTTTTATAATTTTAAACCGAACCCGATCCTTTTACAACCTGCAAAAGTGTCATCCAAAGTATCTTTATATCTAAAATAAAATCATGGTTTTCTACGTAAAATATATCATACTCTATTTTCTTTCCATGGTTCATATCACTTCTGCCATTTACTTGAGCCCAACCAGTAATTCCCGGTTTAACTTCAAGCCTACGTAATTGATGTGAATCATAATACTTAGAGATTTCAATTATTTCTGGTCTCGGTCCTACTACACTCATTTCACCTTTTAAAACATTAATTAATTGAGGTAATTCGTCAATAGAATATTTTCTTATAAATGCACCTATATTGGTAACATTGGGATTATGACCAGAAGCTGTTTTAAATACAAAATCATCTGGTACCTTATCTCCCCATAATTCAAAGGAATTTTCTTTCTCATCTGAATGTGTACCTATAATATTGTTAGAAGATTTCATAGAACGAAATTTATACATCTCAAATGATTCATTATTTAAACCGCTTCTTTTTTGCTTAAATAGAATAGGACCCTTATCTTCTTTTTTTATTTTATATGATGCATAAACGAATATAGGACTTAAAAAAATCAATGCAGCTGAACTCACACTAATATCTAGTGCTCTTTTCGCAGTTTTGTTCAATAAAAGACTGAACCTCTTGGATTTTAACATGTTCTTCGGTACTGAGATCAGACTCATTCTTAACTCCTCCAATTCCATTAGCAATTCCAATTACTCTAGTAGGACTAACAATTTTATCTATTATAACTTGTCCATCCTGACCCATTATACCGCCAGCTACTACTCGATGGCCATTTATAACATCTCTCCCGATAATTTGACTGAACTGAGAATTTAAACGTGAGTTGATATACCCATCCATAATTTCCTGAGATTGTCTAACGTCCAATCTTCTAACGTCATGACCATTTTCTAATGCTGTGCTGATGAACTCTTTAGAGAAATTTCCTATTCCACCATCCAAGCATAAGGAATTATCTTTAAGTAAATTATTATAGTCAGAAGATATTACTTCATCTGCACTGACAAATGATACCAAACAGTCTAGCTTAGTATTCTCGTCCCCATAGTGAATTAAATTTTCATCGAAAGTGACCTGTTTCAATGCATCAATACAAACTGATATTTTCTTTCTTTGACGACCAAATATATGAATTCGAGCATTTCTTTCTGATAATCTAAGTGCTAATTTAAACGCTATATTACCAGTCCCGTATATACCAATATCTCGATTGTTAATATCTCTATGGAAATAGTTAAATATAGCCAGATCAGCTGCTTCCATTGTTAGATCATTAGGTTTATAATCAATTTTATTTTCAATTTTTGCAACATCATATAAGGATAAACCTTGTTTTTTTTCTGTATCAATCACAAAAACAGTTTCATTATCGTTATATTTTAAAACTATATCCTCGACAATTTCATCTTGTGAAATCAAAAAATTTGGGTAAGCTTCTTGAAATATAATTTTGTCTGGTAGTCTAGATAAAGGTGTTGCGTGTTTTGAAGTTGAACTCATTACTAAGTACTTATACATTTTTCTCTAAACCTTTTTTATTATGTAAGTCTTCTAAAATGACCTTTTCTAGTTTACCAGCTAGTTTATTCCAATCATGGTACTCTACAACACTTTCATAACCATTAAACCCTTTTAATTTTAACTCAGCCTGATTTAAATTCTTATAAAATTTAGCAATATTAGCTGAAAAATTATTTCTAATAATATAGCCGGCATCATATTTTTCTACAGGAGAATTATCTAAATCACATAACAAAAGTACTGGTAGCTTATTCACCATGTAATCATACAATTTATTTGGGCTAATCCCAAACTTAAATACCGGAGATTCTTTAAGTGGTAATAATCCTATATCAGCATATTTAAGGACTGAAGATACTTCATCTTTACTTATAGGGTTGAAAAAGTGCACATTCTCTATATTTTCATTATTTTTACGTTGGATAAGGCGCTCTTTCTCTGGACCATCTCCTACAAAAACAAATTCATTTTCGGTATTTTTTAAAGTTTTAGCTGCATCTAAAATACAGTCCAAATTATTAGCTAGACCGTGAGTACCTAAATATATTGAAATGATTTTATCTCTTTTTAATTGAAAAAACATTTCCATTTCTCTATCTAAAGTTGTTTTTTTATTATTTCTTTGAAAATCTACTCCGTTAGGTAAATATAACATTTTATTTTCATTTTCACCCTTACTTATTACGTAATTCTTAGCTTGCTCAAATAGTAAAATAATTCGATCTGCATCTTTGTAAAATGATTTTTCTAGTTTATAAAGTAATTTAGCTATTGGATTATTCTTAGATATTTTACCAAAGTCAACCATTGTTTGAGGCCAAAAGTCTCTCTCTTCAAAATAAAATAAAGAATTATTTCTTTTTGCAACCTTTCTTGCCACAACCACAGCTAAAGGATGGAAAAGTGACCCTAAAACGATATCCGGTTTAGATTTAAATTTTTTAGACAATTTATTTACTCTGATAGTATAAGATAAGATGTTAAATATTCTTTTAATATTATTTCTTCTGTATGGTGTAGTTTTAATCCAAACAAATTCGACACCTTCTATTTCTGCAACCTTATATATATCTTTTTTATTTTCTAAATGTTCTTCCTTCCTTGTTTGATGATTAAATGAAGAAGCAAAAATTTTCACATTATGTCCTCGAGAAACTAAATATTTTGCTAAATCATAATGTCTTGTTATCCCAATAGAATTCCCACTAATAGCATAATGATTAAAAATCCATATCTCCATAAGATCTACTCCTGGTTTTTCAATAATTGATTTTTATCTACTTGTTTAAAGAATTTTGCCGGAACACCTGCAACTAATGTTTCTTTTTCGACATCTCTAGTTACCAAACTCCCAGCAGCTACAACACCATCTTCATAAATCACTTTGCCAGGTAGAATTGTTGCATTAGCTCCTATTCTGCCTCCTTTTTTGATTGTTACACCTTTAAACTTATCAAATCTCTCTTTAGTTCTTCCCATAAAATTATCATTTGTAGTTACTACACCCGGAGCTACAAATACATAATCTTCAATTTTTGAATAGGCAGTGATATAGCAGTTAGTTTCTAATTTACAATTTGAACCGATTTGACAATCATTCTCAACCGCAACTCCCCTACCGATTATAGTGTTTTTACCAATTGTTACTCTTTCTCTTACGGTAGCAAAGTCTGCAATGAAAACATCTTTATTAATCTTAGCATTCGCATATATTATAGCAGACGTTCCAATAGTAACTCCTGACTCTATTTCACAAGCAGGCATTTTTTTCACTTCTGGTAAAATTGAACTTTTCGCTCGCGTTGGGATTTTACCAATAACGACATTGTCCATAATAATAACGTTTGAACCAATTTGAACATTATCATGGATAACTACGTTTGAGCCAATCTGAACATTTTCACCAAAAATCACATTTTGACCTACTATAATATTGTTACGTGAATTCTCAATCATACAATACGCTCCTTTGAAAGAAGCCAATCATAATTGATTGGCTTTAATTTTGATAATGTTGTTTAATTAAATTAACTATTTTATCTCCAGCCTTTCCATCACCATATAAATCATCTATATCATTACCTGGTTTTAAATTGAATATTTCTTCTGCTAAATTATCTTTTTGAGGATCTACCAGTTTATTCCAACCATGTTCAATGGTTTCTATCCATTCAGTTTGTTCTCTTAAAGTAAGACAAGGTACTTTTGAAAAATAGGCTTCTTTTTGAATACCTCCTGAGTCAGTAACTATCGCAGCGGCATTTTTTTCCAACAATAACATTTCCAAATAAGATACCGGCTCTATTATTTCAATATTACTTTTATTAACTAGTTCTTGTAATCCATATTCTTTTATAAGGTTAGCTGTACGGGGGTGTAATGGCATAACAATTTTCTGTTCGACATTTGAAAAACCTTCAAAAATTCTCTTAAGTTTCTCTTTATCATTAGTGTTTTCAGCCCTGTGGATTGTGCTGAGAATATACTCTTTTTTCTTCAATTTAAACTTCTCTAATGAATATCTGTCTTCTGCAAGTTTGATGTTATACATAACAGCATCCATCATCACGTCTCCAACTTTTCGAACACCTTTTGTAATACCTTCTTTAAGTAGATTGTTATTAGCTAAGTCACTTGGTGTAAATAACATATCTGATAAATGATCGGTTACTATGCGGTTCTGTTCTTCTGGCATATCTTTGTTATAACTTCTTAAACCAGCTTCTATATGAATTAATGGAATTAATCTTTTAGATGCAACTAATGCTCCTGCTAATGTAGAGTTTGTATCTCCATAAACTAATACAAGATCAGGATTTTCTTTATCAAAGATTTCTTCAAGTTTAATCATCATCAAACCTGTTTGTTTTCCATGAGAGTCAGAACCAACTCCTAAATCATAGTCAGGTTTTGGGATATTAAGCTCGTCAAAGAATACGCCAGCCATATTATAATCATAATGTTGACCGGTATTTACTAATATCTCTGTATACTCTTTTCTTAATTTTCTTGACACAGCTGCTATTTTAACTAATTGAGGTCTAGTTCCAGCTACAGTTAGTATCTTCATTAGAATTCTCCTTCAGAATTACTTATTATAGAACTCGATAATTGTATCTATTACGTAATCTTGTTGTTCTCTTTCTAATTCAGGCCACATTGGTAAAGAGATTGCTTCTGTTGAAGCCTTCTCTGTTTCTGGAAAGTCTCCTTTTTTGTAGCCTAAATATTCAAAAACAGGTTGTAAGTGTAATGGTATTGGATAGTAAATCATCGAAGCAATTCCTTTTTCTTTTAAATAATTTTGTAATTCATCTCTTTTATCGACTCTTAAAGTATATTGGTGGAACACATGATGATAACCGTCTTTTTCAGTAGGAGTTTTTACATATTCAGATACATTGCTATTTAATTTTTCAGTATAGTAATAAGCGCGTGTTCTTCTAGCCTCACTATATTCATCTAAATATGGAAACTTTACATTCAGTATAGCTGCTTGTAATTCATCTAATCTACTGTTGTATCCCAAGACATGATGATGATACTTAGGCTTTGATCCATGTACTCGAATTACTTTACTCGCGTCACCAATTTTACTATTATTAGTAACTATCATACCTCCATCACCATAAGCTCCAAGATTTTTAGTAGGGAAGAAAGAGTATGTTGCTGCTGTGCCTAGCTCCCCAACTTTCTTACCGTTGACCGAAGCTCCAATTGCTTGAGCAGCATCCTCAACAACCACCAAGTTATGTTTATCTGCAATTTTCATAATCTCTTCCATATCAGCCATTTGACCATATAAATGAACTGGTATAATTGCTTTTGTTTTTTCTGTTATAGCTTCTTCTATTTTAGTTACGTCAATATTAAATGTTACAGGATCAATATCCACAAACACCGGTTTTGCATTAGCTCGTGCAATAGCACCACCTGTGGCGAAAAATGTGAAAGGTGTTGTTATTACCTCGTCACCTTCTTTAACTCCTGCTGCTTGCAAAACAATATGAATTGCATCTGAACCATTTGCTACACCAATTGCATGTTGACAATTAGAATATTCAGCAATATCTTTTTCTAATTTTTTAACATTATCTCCTAAAATAAAACTAGAAGAACTCATAACCTCATCCATACTTTTTAAAACTTGCTCTTTCAAATTTAAATATTGTTTTGATAAATCTAACATAGTTACTTTCATATTAATTCTCCTCTAATAAATCATAGTATATTTCAAATAACTTTTTACTTTCTTTTTCCCAATTATATTTTTTTTCAATAGCTATTCTTCCATTTTCGCCCATCATTTTTGCAACATTTGGATTTTGTACAAAATAATCTATTGCTTCGGCTATTTCTTTAGGCTTCTTTGGATTAACACTAATTCCATTTTTGTTCTCAATAATTAAATCCTCCCATTCTTGAAAATTAGAACAAATAATAGGAAGAGAAGCAGACATGTATTCAAACATCTTATTTGGTTTTGCATTAACATGGTTAGGTTCAGGTAAAAATGTAATTAATCCAGCCAACGACTCAGACAATAATTCTTTCACCTCATTCCTATCTAGCTGCCCCAATAAAATAAGTCTGTTTTTATTTATTAAATCATTGGTAGCTCCTGCAACTTTAATCGTACTATTAGTTAGCATAGATGCTTCAGCTAACTCTTTAGAACCTCTTATAGAAGACAAGCCTCCTACATAAGCAACTTGGTTTAATTTCTTTGAGGAATTCCCATCAGAAATTAGTTCATTTAAAATAGGATAATTATTAATTACTTCAGTTTTTTCATTTATATTTTTAAATCTTTTATTAATATGAGGAGTTGCAGTAATGATAAAATCAAAATTTCTCGAATAATAATTTTCAATGTTTTCCACAATAACGCTTACAGGTTTTCTAATAATCAGAGGAATCCATTTTTTTGATAAAATAGCTCTAGGTAGGTCTTCATGAGTATCATAAATTATTTTTTTTCCTTGCTTTTTTAATAAAAATGCATAAAAAATGAATTCAAAATCATGGAAATGATATATTTCACAGTTAAGTTCTTTAGCTAACTTATAGGCTTTGAAGGTATCTATAAATATCCTTCTAAAACGATTTTTCGATTTCTTGAATACTATTAAGTTAACATCTTTCATTTCACTTATGTTTCTATTATTAGAGTTCACATAATATGTTTCATATTTCGTTGATAAACTAAGTAACTCTTTTCTATAAATTCTAATATCATCAGGTTGATGTACAGTTGATATATGACAGATTTTATACACTATTTTCCCCCCTTCCATCATTAAATATTTTATAAATATAATAAAAACTAGAAATTCCTAAAGCAAAAAACATTGTAAACATACTGAAGAAAATATTAACTAAAATTTCAACATTTGACATACGTAATAATATGAAAACAGAAAACGAAAATACGTAAGAAATTAATACTACTCTTGTAGATAATGCTTTTTCAGATCCTGCATCTATAGGATTTTTAAATAATGAATAAAATGAAAATGGAATAATCGCAAAAATAATATACTTTAAATAATTGTAATTCTCACTTAAAATAGTTGAATTTAGTAAATAAAAATATATATCTGATAATAAATAAATTGTAATACTAACGATCGATACAATCGTTATAAATAAGATTATACTTCTGTTCAGAGACTTAGTTATTTTTGAAATTTGACCATCAGCTATAATTGAAGATAATCTAGGTAATATGACTGTACCAACTGAGTTAATAGGCATTATTATCAAAGAAAATAACTGAATTAATTGACTTAATATTCCCTTTTCATAATCCATACCGAAATGATTTAAAGTTATGATAGGTAACGTAAAAATTAGTGATGCAAGTACTAAGCCTGGGAACCTCTTAATTCCATATCTTAATAATCTATCATAATACCTAAGCTTAAATATTGTTGGACTTTTTAATAACCCCTTTCGTATGAACATAAATACTACTACAATATAGACTATAAAATTAAAAATAGTAAGTATTACAGCGTAAATATATAAATAACTCAAAAAAGTATTTGCTAACAACAATGGGAATAGTGGAATAAATATATAATTTATAAAGGAGTATAAATTATATGATTTAAAATTCTCAATCGCTCGTTGATAACTATTAATTAAATTAAAAATTATAAATGAAAATGTTATTAATATAGTTATCAAAAAGAAGTCATTATATAATTCACCTATTAGTAACGGTAAAATCAGTGACTGCAATAGTGCAATTATTACTATAGTAATTACTGGCATGACTATTACTACAACTTTAATAATATCACTGCTATTCTCTTTTTTGTAAAATGCTAAATTACGTGGAATACTAACGGTTAAGCCAACTAATAATATAAGAGTTAAAATATCTGCTGCTCTTTTCAGTAAGTAATAATCACCATACCCGCTCGCTCCAAAATTATTTGAAATAAAAAACAATATAATTAAATTAGTTAGTGCCATAAAAATTTGTATTATTAGTACAGAAGTAGAAACTTTTATTAAATTATTCATTTTCGATCCTATTCAATATATTTATATGAAAGCCCACAATATAATCTCAAAAGTCCCTGCCTATGATAACAAGTTCTTGATTTAACAACTTTATTATTCCATACCCAAATACGTTGACTAAAGCCTTTTTTATTTTTATAGAAACTCAAATTTTCAGTCAGCTGAGAAAAGATATCATAATCATTAACAATTCCATAAAATCTTAAAGCTTCACTATATGGTTGTAAATCATATATTTCTTTTTTTCTAGTAAGCTTAATCTTCCCATTATTCAACATAGTCTTTTCGAAATAAACTGAAATTCTATTCAAAGTATCAGGATTTATAACTTTATATTCTTTCAACAGAGTGATACTTCTCATCGAAAAAAGTTGGTGATAAGCATCACTTGAATCTTCATCTCCCTGAAAATAATAAGGTATATACCCTTCTTTTGGAATATATTTATCACAAACTTCAACAATACTTTTTGATACTGCAATAAGTTGTTCTTCTTTTGTTAGTTTACCTACACAGCCTAAAGCAGAGGCTACTAGTAAATTAGAGTTATACACTTGATAATCATCTTGATCAGTATATGAAAATAAATATTCTGTATCATTTATATAAACTTTATTCAAACTGTTTAAAAGATTGTTAGCTAATTTTAATAAATAATCTTTTTGGACTAGATCCGGGTGTTTCTCGTGTACTTTTAATAAAAAATGAATACATTCTGCTGTAGTAGTAGACATAATAGTTCTAGCAGGGAAAATATAATCTTTAGTATGCCAATCAACTGGCAATCCCCAGGAAGTTTTTTCAGGGACCTTTAAGTAATGAAGACATTTACTAACATTTTCTTTATTATTTAAATTTAATGAAGCAATACCTAGTAGTATATAATTTTCATCCCATCTTCTTCTTTTGAAAATTTTGAATTTATAAAATGGTGATTTTACGAAAAGGGCAACTCTTTTCGAGACACCTCTAATTATTCTGTTATCAAGTACTTCAGCGTCATAAGGATCAATCCATTCATTATGGTGTAATAGTTCATTCTCTATCTCTTTTTCCAATGTTTGTTTTAGAATATCCATTATGCTCCCTCCTCCTTAATGTTAATGCTGCCATAATTCCAAATATTAACCAGAATAAAAAGCTTATTCTACCTCTCACAATATTATTGAAAAAAAATCCTGAAAAATAGAAAGTTATGAAAAAAAATATAGATGCGTAGTTTCTATAAAAAAGCGAAATAAAAAATGGATATAAATAAAAACATAACAATATAGTTAACCCAATTATTCCACCAGCAGTAAGTATATACAAATAATCATTATGAGGACTATCGTTTGAAACTATAGATAGTAAAGAAAAAGCACCTAAGCCATTCCCAAAAATCGGTTTATCCAAAAACATTGATATTGATGCTTCTAAAAGTGGTGTTCTACTAGATGCTCTCGATCTTACATTCATAAAATTTTCTATAAGATTATTTTTCTTAACTAAAACAAATAGAAATGCTAGGACACCAGTGTATATAGAAGTTATTAATACCCTATGCTTGGTGTTTTTTATGTGTACAATTATGAATACTATTATCAAAGTGAAGAACATAAATAAACTGCCTCTGGAATATGAGAAATATACAGAAGGTACTATAATAATTATTGAATATATCATCATGGATACATTAATATGTTTGCTAATATACAGTCCTAAACCAATTGACAAAATTAATACATAGAATGCTGAAAATTCATTCGGACCATCAAATCCACCTACCCATCTAATTCCCGCATAATGTTCATGGTTTAAGCTTGGAATAAATATATTCAAACTAGAAAGTATAAATATAAATGAAGCTCCAGATAGTCCTGAATAAAATATAGATTTTAAAATCCTATAAACTCTTGTATTAGACATATTTTCATGCGTTGATAGAAATATTCCAAATATTCCTAGAGAGATCCAAATCAATTCATAACGCACTAAAGAATTAAAGATTAACATAGGTTCTATAAGATTTAGTATCAACAGCAGAAATAAAATGAAAAAGAAAATAGTTTTATACTTTATCTTCCCATATTTAATCAATATCATCAGAGATAATAATGCAAATATTAAATATGATAATATCTTTCCACTACTCAGCTGAATAAGAAATACTAATAAGAATACTAAAATTTCCATAGATCACCCTTATATTTTAATAATATTATTATAATTATTGTATTCGAAAGAATTCCTTGTATCTAAAATAACATTTGAATGTTTAGCAATATCATTATAAGGTAGGTCAGTATGATTAGTTGCTATCAATGTTAAATCAGCGTGCTTAACTAAGTCGTTTTTATAGTGAACAGTTTGGATTTTTTTATCATCAATTTCAAACTCGTCTATGAAAGGATCTATTACAGTCACCTTAGCCCCTTTTTCTGATAATAACCTTAAAATTGGCAATATTGGACTTTCTCTATAATCATCTATATCCTTTTTATAGGCAACTCCTATAACAATGATTTCTGAATCTCTCATAGATTTGTTTCTGTCATTAAGTATTTCAGTCATTTTATCTACAATGAAATTTGACATACTATCATTAATTTCGCCAGCGGTTTCTATTAATTTAGTATGATAATTATATTCTCTTGCTTTGTAAGTTAAATACCATGGGTCTATCGGTATACAATGGCCTCCTAATCCTGGGCCTGGATAAAAAGGCATAAAGCCATATGGTTTAGTTGCCGCTGCATCTATTACTTCCCAAACATCAATTCCCATCTTGTCACATAAGATAGCCATTTCATTAGCTAGTGCGATGTTGATATTTCTAAAAGTATTCTCTAACAATTTTTCCATTTCAGCTACAGAAGGTGAAGATACTTCATGAACCTCTCCATCAAGCACATTTCTATACATGGTAGCCGCTACTTGAGTACAATTCTTTGTTATTCCGCCTACAACTTTAGGTGTGTTTTTTGTTTTAAATTGTTTATTTCCAGGATCAACTCTTTCAGGAGAATAAGCTATAAATACATCTGTTCCAACTTCAAAACCTTTATTTTCAATTACAGTTTTTATTATCTCATCTGTAGTTCCTGGATAAGTAGTGCTTTCTAAAACAACTAGAGTTCCATTTGACATATGATTTGCTACTGACTCTGCTGAAGCTTTCACATATTCCATATTAGGTTGCTTATAAATATCTAGAGGTGTTGGTACACATATTGCGAGTGCATCTACCTCAGCAATTCTACTAAAATCACTAGTAGCCAGTAATTGGTTAGATTGAGTTAACTCTTCTAACTCTGTAGGTAAAACATCTCCAATGTAGTTTTCTCCTTTATTTACTTTCTCAATTTTTTCTTCTTGAACATCAAATCCCAGAACTTTATAGCCTGCTTTTGCTTTTTCTACTGCTAAGGGTAACCCTACATAACCTAACCCTAAAACCCCAATAACTGCTGTTTTTTCCTCGAGTTTTTTAATTAATTTATCTTTATAATTCATTAATTTTCTCCTCTGTCGTTCCATTCTACGACTTCATTTTTACTTGCTGATTCATACATTTTAAGTACTAACTTCAAACTATTACTTGCATCTTCACCAGTTATAGCCGTTTCTTTATCTAATTTGATTGAATCCATCATATCTTCTAGTACTTTTTGATGTCCTGGTATTCCCCATGGATCGCTCTCAATTTTTGATTTAATACTATTAATTTTATCTTCATTCATATTTTCATATTCTATATGTTTGAAGTATAAGGCATTAGCACCACCAATTTTAATAGTACCTTTTTCACCAAAAACAGTGATAGATTCTTCAAAATTTCTAGGATACACGGTTGTTGAAGCTTGTATATTCGCTAGAATACCATTGTCATATCTTAACAACCCCATCGATACATCTTCTACTTCAATATCTCTAAATCGAGTAGCTTCCATGCTAAATATTTCTTTAGGAGCACCTATCAACCATAATAATAAGTCTAAATTATGTATCGCTTGATTCATTAACACACCGCCGTCATGTTCTTTTGTACCTCGCCAAGGAGCTTGATCATAATACTTCTGATTTCGGTTCCAGTTGACTATACAGTTCACGTGTGAAATTTTTCCTAATAGATTTTTCTCGAGTATTTCCTTTAATTGTGATACTACAGGTCTAAATCTATTCGGGTGTACTACAGTGAGTTTCACATTATTTTCTTTTGCCGCATTAATAATAGTGTTTGTATCTTCTATATTCATAGCTATAGGTTTTTCAACAACTATATGCTTTTTGGATTTTGCCACTTCAACTGCTATAGAAGCATGAAGTCCACTTGGCGTGCAAATGCAAACAATATCTAAATCATCATTTCTAAGCATTTCCTTATAGTCTGTATATGCATTAGCTCCATATTCCGTTACATACGGTTCCATTCTTTCTTCAACCATGTCTGAAACGGCGATTAGTTTTGCACTAGGAATATTTTTAATAGCTTCTGCATGTTTTTTTGAGATAAATCCACATCCGATAATTGCAAAATTCATTTTGGTTTTACTCCTTTATTATTAGCATAATTTATTTATAAGTTTTTAATATCTTGTGTATGTTGAAATTCGTTTATTAATTTTTCCAGTTCTTCAATGGATTTAATTTCAACTTTCCCTCTGTATATTTTTTCAAATACTTGATTCGGGTGTATTTCATCTTCCCCGAGCAATTCCTCATATAATTTTTCTCCTGGTCTTATTCCACTAAATTTAATTTTAATTTCATCTTCCGAATAACCGCTCAGTTTAATCATGTTTCTAGCCAATTCTACTATTTTCACTAGTTCACCCATATCTAGGACGAAAACTTCTCCTCCTTTTGCTAATGCACCTGCTTGAATTACCAATCTCGAGGCTTCTGGTATTGTCATAAAGTAACGTGTCATGCGTTCATCTGTTATTGTAATAGGGCCACCGTTTTCAATCTGTTTTCTAAACTTAGGTATTACTGACCCTCGGCTTCCAAGAACATTTCCAAATCTTACTGCTACTAGTGTAGTTTCTTCATATTCATGATTCAAAGCTTGAATTATCATTTCAGCAACCCGTTTAGTTGCACCCATCACATTTGGTGGATTTACTGCTTTATCAGTGGAAATCATTACAAATTTAGAAACTCCATTTTCACAAGCAGCTTCTGCTGTATTCTTTGTACCTATTATATTATTCTTTACCGCTTCTTCTGGATTATATTCCATTAGTAGTACATGCTTATGTGCTGCCACATGATATACAATATCTGGTTTGTATTCTTCAAAAACTGAGAATATTCTTTTTCTATCTTGTATATCCGCAATAATAGGTATATATTCTATTTCATTATTAAAACTCGTTACTTCTTCTAAAATAGTGTAAATTCTGTTTTCTCCATGTCCTAAAAGTATTATTTTACGAGGCTGAAACTTCGTTATTTGTCTTACAATTTCTGAACCAATACTTCC
>Ga0079226_10001864_pt1 | contig 16169 bp, 14 predicted proteins | sample Poulit2014_FD_76345 | JGI IMG/M metagenome (GOLD analysis project Ga0079226, IMG submission 76345) | Agricultural soil microbial communities from Georgia to study Nitrogen management - Poultry litter 2014 | ecosystem: Environmental > Terrestrial > Soil > Agricultural land | place: USA: Georgia...
CTATGAAATAAGTTCTGATTAACTTGCTGATTAATTTTATCAGTGGACGTATCGAGTACGATGGCCAGTTCTTTAAACAATATGTTTTGAATGTTTATTAAAAGTTTGCTGTCTTGTTCAAAAAACTTTCTTCCTTCTGCTTCGATTACATGCTTTTTCCGTATCAGGGTGTTGGCTGTTTTAGCAATCTCCATCCGATTTCCGGTATCCACTGTAGCTGTATAGGATTTAATTCGTGAATGGCTGTTTTCGATCCACTCAACGCCATCCGAACGAAAGGACTCAAGGATTTTTTCAGCTTCATCTTTATTGATCAATTTCTGCATCATGATTTTTTTATTGTCTGCAGGGGCATGTATCGTTAATTCGTGGTCATCCTCAATTGGGTGCAGCACGTAATAGGTTTTCACAGTTCCATTCAAATTCTTATCACAAATATCATCCACTCGACATATGCCATGTCCTGAATAGATGATTAAATCCCCAATATCATGCATTTTGGTATCTCCTTTTAACCGCTCTTGTTGCCTGGTTGACTAATTCTAGTATAATTCTTATTTTAAAAATTGTCAACTAAATTGACATTGCCGAACGAATTGTATATATTAACGACAGTATAGGAGGGTAAAAAGTTGAAGTCTGATTTAGATAATATGGGTTTAATTGATTTAATCAGTGAACGTCATCTTCAGCTTCGGAAATTGTCGGAGAACCTGTGGAATGAGAACAGTGATATATACGTGGCAGATTCAGAATGGTTTATTTTGGCGAGAATCTATCAGAAAGAACAAACAACAATTTCGTGGGTGACAAAGCATGTCGAGATTTCCCGTCAGGCTACGCATAAATTCATTAAACGTCTTGAACAAAAAGGATTAGTTCAGATCACAAAATTGAAAAATAATAAAAAAGAAAAATCGATAAGGCTAACGGATTTGGGTAAGGAATTTTATGAAAAAAATAAATTTCTGGAGGCGCAGCTTGAACGTAAAATCGCTGAAAATATTGGTTCTGAAGAAGTAAACCGGTTGAAAGGGATTTTGAAATCTGATTGGGGATTATAGTAACGTCTGATCAAAATAATTCGTAAATGAATGCTAAGTTGACAGGAGATTTTGTGGAATTTACAGTAATGGCTTTCTTAATGGTTCAATGAACCCGCGCCTGCGAAAAAAGCAGGAAGCTTGTTTATCTATATAAAATGCGTGAAAATATATAATATAAGACATATAACATACATGCGTTAAGGAGGAATCACATTGGCAGGCAGTTTTTATGAAACGGGCCATATGCAGCATTTAGGCAGGCTGAAAGATCTTGCACCTGATCAGACCAAGGCTTTTGCGACTTTTAATAATGGTGTTTTCAAAGATGGGGCGCTGACTAAAAAGGATAAGGAAATCATTGCCGTCGCGGTCGCACACGTCACCCAATGCCCATATTGCATTGATACCCATACCAAGAATGCCAAAAAGGAAGGGGCTTCCCTCGAAGAATTGGTTGAAGCTGTTTATGTGACAACTGCCGTCGAAGCAGGTGGTGCTGTCACGCACAGTACCAACATGCATAATGCGCTGGCAGACGACACAGATGATACGCTGTATGAACGTTCGAACCTGAAGAATCTCAATCAGTTAGGAAAGCATGCCAAAGACGGATTCCAGGGTTATTCCGGATTCAATCAGGCGGCAATGCAAGAGGGTGAATTGGGTAAAAAATTCAAAGAGATCATTGCAGTTGCTATTGGTCATGCAACGCTTTGCCCATACTGCATCGATGTCCATACGGAAAATGCTGATAAGGAAGGTGCAACGAGAGAAGAACTGAGTGAAGCTGTATTGGTTGCTTCCGCATTGCTTGCCGGTGGTTCATATGCCCATATGGCCAATATGATTGAGAGTTATGGCGATTGACACTGCCATTGGTTGAAAAATATGGCTCTCCCCATATTGGCTTTATCACATTCAATAGAAAGGGTGGATAAAATGAAAATTTTGGTTGTAGGGGCTAATGGCCAAATTGGAAAGCATCTCGTTTCATTTATTCAGGAAAGCGATAACCTCCAAGCGAAGGCAATGATCCGTAACGAGGAGCAAGTATCCTTTTTTGAAAATCTTGGTGCAGAAACGGCCGTGGTCGATTTGGAAGGGGACATCGACGCGATTACCAAAGCAGCTGATGGCGTTGATGCAATTGTATTCACAGCTGGTTCCGGCGGTCATACAGGAAAAGATAAAACCATTATGGTGGATTTGGATGGTGCTGTTAAGACCATTGAAGCGGCTAAAGCTGCTGGCGTGAAACGGTTTATTATGATTAGTTCGTTTGATACAAGACGTGAAGCCATTCAGGAAGCTTCTGCGTCATTTGCGCCCTATGTAGCAGCCAAACATTATGCGGATGAATGGCTGAGAAGTAGTGATTTGGATTATACGATTATCCATCCCGGCTTGTTAACGAATGATGAAGGGACCGGTCAAGTTGAGGCAGCTCCTGAAGTTGAAAGAGGCGAGGTTCCAAGAGAGGACATCGCCAGCGTCATCGTTGCCAGTTTGGAAAATGATACAACGATTGGAAAAGAGTTTCAGGTCGTGGGTGGTACGAAACCGATTAAAGACGCGGTGGATTCACTATAATTCAAAAATAATGGCTAAAGAAAATGACATCCCGGTCGTAACCAGGATGTCATTTTCTTTAGCCATTAAACGTTACTGCTTCTGGCCGAAAACCAATCTTCTTTCGTATAGGCCATCTCCCAAAACGCAAGCTCGAATTCTTTTGCAATGACGAATTGCTCCTTGATTTTTTCTTTTTCGTGATCACTTGCTTCTTCAGCTATCTGATCCAGCAAGTCGATTTGCTCCTGTGTGGATGTTTGGAACCAATCGTCAGCATACATTTTGATCCAATTTTGATAGATGGTTTCCTCGGGCTTTGCATGTTGGTTTTTCTTTCCGATATCGGCATACAGCCAGTAGCACGGCAGGATAGCGGCAACCGTCTGCCCGATTTGTCCGGTAAGCGCCGCCCTGTACAAGTGCGATGTATAGGCATAGGCTGTTGGTGCCGGTTTGAAATGTTTCATGTCATCCTCGGTGATGTTCAGTAATTCCGCATGCTCACGATGAACGGTTAACTCGGCTTCGGCTGTCACTTTGGCTTTTTCCGTAAGCATCGCCGTCACTTCAAAATCATCTGACTGGGCGGCAGCCATCGCATGTACTTTGCCAAAATGCTTCAGGTAGTAGATGTCCTGCAGAATATAATACTTGAACGTATCCAGCGGCAAATCTCCCCGCACAATCTCCTGGACAAATGGATGATTCAAACTCTGTTCCCAGCTTTCCCTGGTTTTCTGACGTAGTACTTCTGTAAAACGCATAAAAAATCCTCCCCTTCTTGATTAATGGTGACCCGACACGGGCGCGCACGAAGAAAAGGGAGGTCATTAAAATATAGATCGAACAATTGAACATGCCTTATATCTTGTTGAAATCGCCTATTTTAATTACGTTGTCCTGTCCACTTTCCTCCGCTGGCACCAACCAGGTCAGGTTCAAAGGGTCTTAGAGTCCACTCTAATCTCAGCCTTTAAAAGGCACCCCTAGTGAAATGCTGTTTGTCTACAGTTTAGCCTAATTGAAGGAAAAATTAAACAGTATGGAGAGAAAGACGTTAATTCGTTTTCGATAAACTAAAACTATATTGCCCGACCACCAATTGATATTATCCTAAAAGAAATGGTGGAGGCGAAAAGCCCCCATATATCTGTTTATTTCAGAAACCGCGTTACCATGTCATTAAATTTATCCGCATGCTCCCAGAACATCATATGCCCACCAAGTACTTCTATTTTTGATTCTGGCGACACTTTTTTCGTAAAAGCTGCAGCCGTTTCCGCCCAATGTTCGGCGACAACTGTCAAAGTCGGAACGGAATGGCTTAACGATGTCGCTTCAGCACGATAATCGGAAAACATACCGGCCGCAAAAAGATTCGCCGCAATATAATATGGTGTTTTTAAAGATTGTTCGACAAGCCAATTCAGTTCTTCTTCTTTTACTTCCCGCTGAATCATGACTTGAGTAATATAGTCTGTGATGAATGCCCGCTGACCTTGTGGGCTCCGCAAATGTGACGTATAAATCGCCGCGATATCATCTAGCGCTCCCTCAATCCAATCATCGTTATGTACAGATAATGATTTCGGCGGCATATCAACTAAAACGGCTGATTTAATATTATCGCGTCCGTATTGTTTGAAATATTCCCAGACCGTAAAGCAGCCAAAAGACCACCCGAAAAGTGTGGCATTTTCCACATCTAACTGTTTTAATACCTTGGCCAAATCCGTTCCATGTGTCACATAATCATTGCCATGTACGGTCACTGTGGATCGTCCATGGCTCCGTGGATCAACCACAATGACGCGGTTCGTTTTTGAAAAATAGTCCACCTGCTTTGAAAAGACTTCTGTGGTGAATGTAAACCCGGGAATAAAAACAATTGGTTCGCCCTGTCCAACGTCCTGAACGAATAATTCGATTCCAGGATCAACCTCGATATACTTGCCGTTAAATCCTGACATGCCCTCAGCTCCTTAAAGTAAGTTTGTCATTATTATTTTAGTATATTTCTGAAGAGTAAGCAAAATACAAGCGGAGGATGTGATTTGCTTAGAGATAATCAGTGGAAATGAGGGAACTAAATTTTTGAGGGTGTTCTGTCAAGGGAAATTGTTGAACGTCATTTCGGCTATGCCCGTAAAAGTTGGCGGAAGATATTGAGCTGACACATACTAATAAAAGATTTAAAGAAAGGAGCATGCGGTCTTGTAAGTGGATCAATTTATTAAAGTCCAGATAAAGCTCTCCCCAAGTTGGAAATAGCTCTACTCACCCCTACAATCGAAAAAAACCTGCATAAAGGTGGCATCTGCAGAAGGAGTCTACTAAGCTGTTGCTTACTGGACATTTGGGGCATGAAAATGGAAAGGGAAAAACCACATTCGAGGAGATTTTCCGGCAAAATGAGCGTCGGATTCATTACCACATTTACCGGCTGAATATCAGGGATCCACATCGGGAGTTTTTTCCCGCCTAACAGGCAGTAAGATCCCCACTTTAAAACTTTTAAGGAAAACGAAAAAAAGATTAGTGGGGATCAACTGCCTGTAAAGGTCCGATTCTGTTCAACTAACATTCAGTGGGGAAAGACGCCCCACTGAATGAAGTTTCACTTTACCAGGAAGGTTTGGTTGCCATGTAGAATGAATACGAGACTTATCAGCCGGACAAAGGCCCGATGGTGACGTATTTCAATTACATTATCCGCAACCGCATGATTGACTTGATGCGGAAACAGAATAAGGAGGTAGAAAAGACGACGCAATTCGCACAGGATATCAAACGCACATTGATGACGGCAATTATTATCGGAATCATGGATTGACCTATCCGGTTGTGCAAAAGAACAGCGATATTGAAGCGTGCAATACGGCGTTTTGGCAGAAGGTGCGTGATCAGCTTTCTGATAATCAGCGGAAATGGGTACGATATCATATTATCGAGGACATGCACTTAAAGGAGATCGCTGAACAGGAAGGCGTTACGGTGGAAGCTGTTAAGAGTTGGGGGAAAGGCGTCAGGCGGAAATTGCGTACGGCAGCGGTAAATGATGCCGAGGTTTGATTGGAAGGTGGGGTGAGGGCTATTGCATTGATTGGGATAACGTTGGGCTTCACCGGATCTGGAGGTCGTTCACTAATGTTTAAAATGCAGGACTTTTGGGAAACTTAATAACAAATCAATTCAATCGTGATATCTTGCAATATAAACATTCTTGGCATATAATGAGGTTAGAAAGCATAATACTAAAAAGAACCCCGACAGTAGCGTGTCGGAGTTCTGATGAGCTACACCGCAAGAAGTTGCGGAGGATCAGGTAGGAGTAATCCCCAACCAGTTCCGTTTTCGCAGGTGGGGATTACTTTTTTGTTATCAAAACAATTAGCGTCATGACAGCCGTGAGTAACGACCCAAAGCTGATCATGAGCATGATGCCTTGATATAAAGTAATCATCTGCGGCATCACCTCCCTCCTCGTCGTAGCATAACCAATGTCTACCAACGAGCAGCAAAGTTCCACCGCCCCATCCTGCTTATGTAGCTCAATATTATTATAACAAAATTATTAATCTTTCTGTAGTTTAAAAATAGAATCAAAGCGTTTTTTTAAGCCAGCAAATCAAGCTGCCAACCACCCACAAAAAAGTGGAAAGCAGCCTTTTTCCTTAATAAGTTCTCTCAAAACTCCTCATAAACAGCCGGATCCTGATCCCTCATACGCCCATCCGGCTTAGTCAATCCGTCCAATGTCGCCATGTCCTCATCATCCAATGCAAAATCAAAAATAGACATATTCTCCAGCTGACGTGCAGGTGATGCTGACTTTGGAATAGCGATGGCACCGTGTTGATAATGCCAGCGTAAAATGACTTGTGAAGCAGTTCTTCCATATTTGTTCGCAATTTCCTTAATAGTATCGTCATTGAAAACATCATTGGCTCGCGCTAATGGACTCCACGATTCGGTGGCCACGCCATGCTCCTCATGCCATTTACGCTGTTTTTCCTGGTTGAAGTAAGGATGCAGTTCAACCTGATTGATGCTTGGCAATACGCCCGTTTCTTTTTCCAGCCGTTCGAGATGCTCGGGCAGGAAATTGCAAACGCCGATTGAGCGGATCAGGCCCCACTTTTTTGCATCAATCAAAGCCTGCCAAGCCTCCACATAGTTGTCTTGTTTCGGGTTTGGCCAATGAATTAAATATAAATCATAATAGTCCAGACCGGCGCGATAGAGTGATTCCTGAATGGCCTTTACTGCCTTGTCATAAGTATGATAGCGGCCGGGAAGCTTGGATGTAATGCGTAACGCCTCACGTGGTACGGATGTCCGCTTCAATGCGGCTCCAACTGTTCCTTCATTTTCATAGTTGTAAGCTGTGTCAATCAACCGGTAGCCTTGATCAATGGCACTGGCAATGGCTGCTCCACCGTCATTTCCCCACAGTTTGTATGTCCCAAAGCCAAGTACTGGGATGTTTGTACCGTCATTCAGTGTAATTTCAGGTATTTGGTTCGTCATCGTGTCACTCCTTTTATATTTTTGTTTTCTTTAATCCATTAAGCTAATAGTAGTTTATCATAATCGATTATTACACATCATGGAATGCTGATTTCTCCTGACAAAGCTAATCAGCAAACGACACGATACAACCGGTCAACCGCTTCAACTATTTCATCTTCTTTAATACTTGCAAAGCCAATGACGATTTCAATAATTTTCGGTTTGCCATCATCATTTCCCAACAAGAAATGCTTCATTGTATAGATTTCAAGCTTTTCCTGTTTGGCCCTTACTTTTATGTCTTCATAGCTTTTGTAGGTATCAAATTCCGCAAGAAAATGGAGTCCGGCCGGCGTGTCTTTAATCTTTATCCTGTTCTGAAACCTTGTATAGAGTTCCTTTATTAATTGTTTCCGTTTCTTATCATAATGCTGATTCATTCGTTTAATGTGTTTGGCGTATTCCCCATTTTGAATAAAATAGTGTAACGCATATAAAAGGAGCGAACTGCATCCCTGTATCCGGTCGGAATAGTGAAATTGATACATTTCAAGTAACTTAGGCGGCAATACCATATAACTAATCCGAAAGCTTGGCAGTAATGTTTTTGAAAAGGTGCCGAAGTAGATGACGCGCTGATTTCGATCAAAGCTCTGCAGGGAGGGGATATTATCCGTACCATATTTGAATTCACTGTCATAATCATCTTCTATAATATATCGATCTTCGCCGGTGGCAGCCCAATTTAACAGCTCAACGCGTCGAGAGATCGGCATTATCGTACCAGTTGGAAACTGGTGCGAAGGTGTTATATACAAAAAATCGGGGTTGGATGTTTCGATTTCTTTAATATCCATTCCTACCTTGTCCAACCCAATAGGCAATACGTCAAGCTTCAGGCTTTTTAGTATTCGGAAAACCCGTGAATACCCCGGATTTTCGACAGCTATTTTTGTGTCAGTTCCTTGTATAGCCATTAATTGATGAATTAATGGGTGAATACCGGTTCCAATAATGATTTGTTCAGGCTCACATGTTACACCACGTGTTAAGCCTATCATATCAGAAATCGTCTTTCTTACGGTAAAAGGGCCTTGTGGATGGGCAATCCCGGAAAGCTCTGTTTTATGTTGAGATATTGCGTTTTGCTGGCTCTTCATCCATTCATGAAAAGGAAACATGGAATGGTCTGTTTTAATATGAGAAAAGGAAAGCCAACCTTTTTCATCACTGGAAGTTTCTTTTAAATGTTCAGGCAGTTCATGTTCTTTAGAAGAATTGCCATTAACAAAATGCGCGATATCTTCAACGAAATATCCCTTGCGTTCTACTGTATAAATGTAACCTTCAGCAAGCAGTTGTTCATATGCTGTTGCGACTGAATTGATGCTCACTCCCAATTCATTGGACAGTTCCCTTTTTGAAGGGAGTTTATTGCCTGCAGAAACTTTATGATCCAGTATGAATTCCTTAAGTTTTTCATAAATTTGCTTATAAATATAATTTGATTTTTGTCTTTTATCTACATGGAATTTAATCATCTCTCATCACCCTGGCACCATAATTTTTTCAATTCTGGTACTTTTCATTATACCAATAAGATATCATACTAGTCTATAAATTCACATTAAACAGTAAAGGGGGAATTTTGTTAAAGGGGGGTATGAAGAAACTATTTAAATGAAAAAATTGAAAGCGATTACTTATAGAAAGGAAGATTTCATTGTCTAAGAACTTAGCTGAATTAGATCAGAAACATTTTATTCACCCGACATCATCCATCCAACAGCAGCAGAAAAATGGGCCGGCTTATATTTTTGAAAAAGGTGAGGGCATTTATTTAACCGACACCAAAGGGAGAACTTATATCGATGCGATGTCATCTTTATGGAACGTCAATATCGGTCATGGTCGCAGCGAGTTGGCTGAGGTGGCTAAAGAGCAGATGGAGAAACTTGCATTCAGTTCTGCATTCTCAACGTTCAGTCACGAACCCGCCATACTGCTTGCAGAGAAAATAGCTTCTATCACACCAAAAGGATTAAATGCAGTGTTTTTTACTTCAGGGGGTTCTGAATCGAATGATACAGCCTTTAAACTGGCACGGCATTACTGGAAACTGAAAGGTGAACCGGAACGGCGGAAAATCATTTCGCGGAAAAAAGCTTATCATGGTGTCGCTGCCGCTTCAACAAGTGCAACGGGTATTCCACAATTTTGGGATATGGCCGGAACGTTCATGCCTGACTTTGTTCATGCGGATACGCCATATGAAAAAGGCACAGCTGAGGCCATTGAATCGACACGTCAAGTGATCGAACAAGAGGATCCGGAAACGATTGCCGCTTTTATCGCTGAACCTGTGCAGGGTGCAGGCGGGGTCATCATTCCGCCTGATGACTATTTCAAGGAAATCCGGAAGCTTTGTGATGAATATGGCATTTTATTCATTGCCGACGAAATTATTACCGGTTTTGGACGTACAGGGAAAATGTTTGGCATGGAAAATTGGAATGTACTGCCTGACTTGATGACGTTTGCCAAAGGAGTCACAAGTGGTTACATCCCATTTGGCGGGGTAGTTGTTTCGGATGACATACATGACGTGCTGAAGGAGCGTTCCACCGGTACATTGTTCCACGGATTTACGTATAGTGGACATCCGACTGCCAGTGCGGTCGCGTTAAAAAACATTGAGATTATGGAAAATGAAAATCTTGCGGCAAATGCACAAAGAATGGGCGAGCAGCTGTTAAAAGGTTTTGAACGCATCAAAAAAGACACGCAAATTGTCGGCGACGTCCGGACGCTAGGACTTCTTGGGGCTGTGGAACTCGTCAAGGATCCATCAAATAATGAACGTTTCCCTGCTGACTTGAAGGTAGCTGGTAAAGCTATCAATGCACTGTACGACCGCGGTGTTATCTGCCGTCCAGTAACGTTCGACAGCACGGACATTATTTGTTTCTCACCGCCATTGATTATTAATGAAGAGCAGGTTGATACCCTTGTTGAGAAAATGCATGACGCTGTGTTGGCGGTTGAAGAGGAGATTGGCTGATAAGCAAGTTGCGACTTTAAAAACTGGGCCAAACACCATCTGTGTCTAGGTTAAAAAAATGGAGAGGATAAGGTTTATGTTTAGTTCAAATGAAAATATGTTGATTGGGATTATTGTATGCGTTTACTTTGTTTTCCTTTTTAGTCTGTCACTTTACATAAATAAACGGAAAATAAAAACGTATGATGATTATAATGTTGCTGGTCGTTCCGTGTCGATTTTTCCATTGATTCTAACCTTTGTTGGTACTGCGGTTGGTGGATCAATCCTGCTCGGTTTCATGACTGATGGATATACTGATGGTATGGGGCAGCAGTGGTTGAATAATAGTATTTTTATTACCGGAATCATAACAGCTTTTTTCCTGGTTCGGCGCATCCGTTTTCTCGGGGAAAAATATCATATGGTCACGCTGGGGGATTTTACCGCGTTACGGTACGGAGAAGCAGCACGTGTCCCGACAGTAATCAGTGTACTATGTGCTTACTGTGCTGTTACTGGAATGCAATTCGTCGCGATTGCCACGATATTAAAATTAACAATCGGTTTAAATATGACAATTGGGATTATTATCAGCTGGCTGTTATTAACACTTAAAACTTATTTTGGCGGACTGAAATCAGTCATTTGGCAAGATGCTGTTCATGGGACATTACAAACGGTCGGCGTGTTTATTTTATTTTTTGCAATTTTGGCATTTGCCGGTGATTGGAGCTCCATGACCAGTTATGCCAGTTCACTGAATGAAGGGTATATGTTTGATTTCAACCATATAACAATGAGAGAAGTGTTCGTTTATTTCTGTACAATTGGCGGTTACCAGTTCGTTAGACAAGACTTGTGGCAGCGGTTTTGGGCGGCAAAAAGTTATAAAACGGCTATTTATGGATACTGGGCGTCGATTATTGTTGGTTTGCTGGTTGGAGCGGCTGTCATCGCTATCGGCGTCATGGCTCGATATGGTTTGGGTCTGGACAATGTAGATCCAACACTTATTTACTATCATGCAATCGATGCTGTCTTTAATTTTCCAATGGTTGTAGTCATGATTATCGCACTAATGGCAACGGTTATTTCCTGTGCCGACTCGTTTTTTATGGCTGGTTCATCGTCGATTATAAACGATATTATCAAACCCCGGATGAAATATGCGGACGATGCCACGATTTTATGGTACAGCCGTCTTTCGGTTGTGACGGTTTCCATCATTGCATTATTGCTCGCCTTATACTTACCACAACTAGTGGACCTGTGGGTGGTTGGTACTGCGATGCTGGTATCTGGTTTATTGGCACCAGCTTTTTTTGGATTGTTTTGGAAAGGCGCAACGAAAACTGGTGGGATTACTGCAATGTGGCTTGGGCTAATTGTAGCGGTTATTTGGCAGCTTGCGGGTCATCCGTTTGGCATTCATCCGGTATTTATCGGATTACCACTGTCGACCATAGCCATCGTGGTTGTTTCGTTGTTGACAAGACCTCAGAAGCAATATCAAGAGGATATCTGGGCGAAGGCAGAATAAAATGGGGTCATTTCCCATGGTTATCGTTGATCCATAAATTTAACGATCACTTTATCTTGTAAATCTTAAGTGAAAAAAGGCTTATCTACTACCACGGAACGACCTATCCGTATTCAGAAAAATAATTCGGGAAGGTGATTAACATGGCTCAACAGCAACCGGCCATCAATTTAAAACGATTAATAAAAATGATTGAAATGAGTTCGTCAATTGGCGCAATTCCGAATAATGGACTGTGCCGTCTTGCTTTGTCTGAAGAAGATAAACAAATACGGGAAATTTTCACTAATTGGATGAACGAAGCAAATCTGGAAGTTCGTTTCGATGACTTCGGTAATATATATGGCAGGCGAAAAGGACGTTCAGATTTGTCACCAGTTTTGGTTGGTTCACATTTAGATACACAGCCAAATGGAGGCAGGTTTGACGGAGTTTTGGGCGTATTGACGGCAATGGAAGCTATTTTCACCTTAAATGATCACGGTGTAGAAACAAAAAGACCAATTGAATTGGTCAATTTCACTAATGAAGAAGGTGCGCGGTTTGAGCCGCCATTATTGGGTTCAGGAGGATTAGCCGGTGTATTTGACAAAGACTTTGTATATAGCCGGCAAGATCGAAATGGAAAATCGTTTGAAAAAGAATTGGTAAGGACAGGTTTTCTGGGTGAGTTGGAAAACCGGATTGAAGATATCCATTCGTTTATCGAATTACATATTGAGCAGGGTCCAATATTGGAAAGTGAACGCGTTTCAATCGGTGCTGTGGAAGGGATTAAAGGAATGACATGGTTTGAATTAATAGTAACAGGCGAGGGAGGTCATGCCGGTCCAACACCGATGCCGTTAAGAAAAGATGCTCTGCTCGCTGCTACGAAAATTATTACTAAAATTGAAGAAAAAGGAAACGTTTATGGTCCCGATCTAAGCTTTACTGTCGGACGAATGGCACTTAAACCAAATGTGATCAATTGTATCCCTGAGGAAGTCACTTTTTCTCTGGACGTCCGACATATAGATGATGCAGTACGTGAACGTTTTATTGCAGAAATTAAAGATGAGTTGCAAACGCTCGCTACCGAACAAAATGTGCAACTTGCGATCAATAAATTATGGGAAGTAAAAACAACTCATTTTCATCCACAAATGATTGATCAGATTGCCAATAGTGCAATGAAGCTCGGTTATTCAGTCAAGCGGATGTACAGCGGGGCCGGTCATGACGCTAAATATATCAGTCAGATTGCCCCAACGGCGATGATTTTTGTGCCAAGTGTAGGCGGGAAAAGTCATGTGGAATCCGAGCTGACGTTGGATAAGAACATCGAACAAGGGGCCAACGTATTGCTGGATAGTTTATTGCAGTTGGCTAATATGGACACAGCGTTGTCCCATTTAAAAACCACTTAAAAGGAATCAGGTGGAGATGTATGACGTTTGGGCTTAACAGAAATGCTGTATTAATAACCTAACAGCTAAAAGTTGTAAATAAGTATCAAACATAAGGAGAGTTAAATATGAAAAAGACAGGGTTTATCTGGGATGAGAGCTATTTTTGGCATCAAACTGGTCAAGGCGCGCTAAATTCCGGCTCAGGCGGGTGGATTCAAGCGGACACCCACGCTGAAAATCCAGAAACAAAACGGCGGGTGAAAAACCTGCTCGATCGTTCCAGGTTTATCAAAGAACTCCATCAGATCGAACCAAGGGCCGCAACAAGAAAAGAAGTAGAAATGAATCATGACCAAACTTATCTTAATTGTTTGAAGGAATTAAGCGATGCAGGTGGCGGTGATGCTGGAGAGCATGCAATTGTTGGTCCGGATTCCTACGAAATTGCCTTATTATCGGCGGGCGGAGCGTTAACCGCGGTCGATGCAGTCATGAAGAATGAGGTGCAAAATGCCTATACTCTCACTCGTCCACCTGGCCATCATGCTGAGTATGAAACAGGGATGGGTTTTTGTTTAATGAATAATGTAGCCATCGCCGCAAAATATGCACGCGAAGCATATGGTTTGAAGCGCATCCGGATTTTGGACTGGGATGTGCATCACGGAAATGGGACCGAGAGTGCATTTCGTTCGGATAAAGATGTGTTATTTATATCGATCCACCAAGAAAATATTTTCCCGAAAAATCGCGGGGGAATTTCCTATACTGGTGAAGCGGGCGGTGAAGGATATACTGTAAATATTGAATTACCTGCCGGGACTGGAAATGAAGGATACTTGCAAACTTTTGACAAGGTAATTGAGCCGATTGTCAATCAATATCAGCCGGAGCTCATCTTGATATCTGCCGGTCAAGATCCAAGTCGGTTTGATCCGTTAGGAAGAATGCTGATGACCGCAGGAGGATTTTACGACATGGCCGCGAGAATGAAAGTACTTGCGGAAAATCATTGTAATGGTCGCTTAGTTGCCTTACATGAAGGTGGTTACAGCACCGCATATGTCCCATTTTGTACACTCAGAGTTCTGGAAGCATTATCTGGAAAACAAAGCGGGGTAGAAGATCCATTCGACCAAGGTTACCATGAAGGACCATTCTATCAAAACCAGGCAGAAGCAATTCATAAGGTAATAGAAATTCAGAAACAATACTGGGAATTATAACAGGTCAGAACGACAGACAATTTTTCCTTAAATGAGGCGATGACGCTAAACAATGCTTGGCTTAATGTGAAACCGACCATGTTACCATGGCTTTTGCCATTGAAAGGATTCGCGGATGCTTACAGTTAATGGAATGAAAATATTTTATTCAACTCAAGTGGGAACATTGAGGGAGTTTGGCATAAATAATCATGCAAATTTTAAGATAATGAACGGCTGTCAAACAACATATAATGACGTGAGATGATCAGATGGACAAGAGGAGGATAACAATGAGTGACCGGAAACTGTTAAAGATTTTGGGCAATAAAGATGTTATCGCACTTGCATTTGGTGCCATGATTGGCTGGGGCTGGGTTGTCACAACCGGATTATGGATAACTGAAGCCGGGTCATTGGGCGCGATTCTGGCATTTCTGATTGGCGGTTTGCTTGTGGTGCTGATTGGTCTGACGTATGCTGAATTGGCCTCTGCACTGCCGCTGGCTGGTGGCGAGCTTGTCTATTCGTTTAAAGCGATGGGGCGAACAGCTTCGTTTATTGCAACATGGGCAGTGATACTCGGTTATGTATCTGTTATCGCATTTGAAGCCGTTGCGCTGCCAACAGTCTTTGAGTATTTGATACCAAATTACAGCCAAGGCTATTTATACACATTGGCTGGCTGGGACGTTACGGTTACATGGGCTGGGATTGGCATCATTGGATCAATCATCATTGCTTGGGTTAATTACCGCGGTATTAAGCTGACGTCTTCGATTACAGTTATTTTGACCGGGCTGATTCTTGCTGCAGGTGTTTTGCTGATTACGGGTGGAACAGCAAGCGGCAGTGTTGAAACAATGGAGCCATTCTTTGCAGCGGGCTCTGCGGGAATTATGTCAGTCATTATTATGACACCGTTTATGTTTGTCGGTTTTGACGTCATTCCACAGGCAGCAGAAGAAATCAATATACCACAGAAGCGAATCGGGCAGCTGCTGATTGTGTCAGTTCTTCTTGCGGTACTTTGGTATGTTGCCGTTATATTTGGTGTATCCCGTATGCTGAGTCCGGCTGAACTGAACGAATCAAATCTGGTAACGGCAGATGCGATGGCGAAAGCGTTTGGTAATAGCCGACTGATAGGAAATTTTCTCGTCCTGGGCGGTATTGGTGGTATATTAACGAGCTGGCTCGGCTTTTATGTTGGCGGCAGCCGCGCCATTTATGCGCTTGCCAGAGCAGGTATGCTTCCCAAATCATTAGGGGAATTACATCCAAAATATAATACACCACACAAAGCTATTATACTGATTGCTGTTCTGTCCACTGTCGCACCGCTGCTGGGTCGTCCAGCGCTTGAGTGGTTTGTCAATGCGGGTGGACTTGGTCTTGTTGTGGCATGGATGATGGTTGCCATCTCGTTTATTATTCTGCGTAACAAAGATTCGGAGATGAAGCGTCCGTTCAGGCTTTCCGGAGGCACTTCCATTGGCTGGATTGCCGTCATCATGTCAATTGGTGTTGGCATTCTGTATATGCCGGGCATGCCGTCAGCACTCGTCTGGCCGTATGAATGGGCCATTATTGGTCTATGGGCCATACTTGGCTTTGTCTTGTATAAAGTATCTATGGCGAAGTATGGTACCGACCATGCGAATAAACGTATGAAAGAGGAAATTGATCGGATTGCATAAGCAGAAGACACTGAAAACTACTAAACAAACTGAAAACGGGGTTGGGACATAACTAAAACAACCGAATCTAAAAACGAACAATCCACTGCTTTAGCGAATATACGCTGACCTCTGCGGGAGGAAAGGCTTGGTCACTGAAAATCTTTCTATCTGACGTTTC
>Ga0079226_10001865_pt1 | contig 16153 bp, 14 predicted proteins | sample Poulit2014_FD_76345 | JGI IMG/M metagenome (GOLD analysis project Ga0079226, IMG submission 76345) | Agricultural soil microbial communities from Georgia to study Nitrogen management - Poultry litter 2014 | ecosystem: Environmental > Terrestrial > Soil > Agricultural land | place: USA: Georgia...
ATGGGGCACCCATGGGCGGTGCGGGGCCTTGTGGTGCACCATCAGGCAGAACGGCTGGTCGGGGTCCTGCCGGCGCAGCCAGTCCAGGCTCATCTCGGTGATGAGGTCGGTGGCGTAGCCGGGGACCCGGGTGCGCCCCTGTGGTCCGATCATCTCCGGGTCGTTGTACTCGCCCTGCCCCGGGACCACCCGCCACTCGTCGAAGCCTCGCGGCTGCGCACTCGGAGACTCCCCCAGGTGCCATTTGCCGAACAGTGCGGTGGCATAGCCGGCGCGCTGCAGCACCTGTGGGTAGCTGTCCACCCGGTAGTCGATCTCGGAGAAGATGGTGGCGCACCCGTTGATGTGGGAGTAGGTGCCGGTCAGGATGCTGGCGCGGGAGGGCGTGCAGATGGAGTTGGTGCAGTACACGGCTTCCATGCGCACTCCCTCGGCGGCGATCCGGTCGAGGTTCGGCGTGCGGTTCACCCTGCTGCCGTAGGCGGAGATCGCGTGCGCGGCGTGGTCATCGGACATCACGAAGATGATGTTTGGCATTTCCCTATACACAATTACCACTTTCAAAATAGGAGACGATTGAAACCGAAGGAACGGGGGTGTCAACTTCTCTCTGTAAGTAGGTCTGTCAGGGACTACTACTGGCCCATCGTACCTTTCACCCAGAGGGCGACCGATCGTTTGAGCACGTCACGCTGCATCACCCGCTCCGTCACCGGCACCACGGGTGCGCCTATTCTTGGCGCACGAGTTGCCCAGTCTGCCCGCGCTGATCCACAACTCCCTGGCCGCCTGCGCAATCGGTTTCCCCAGTCTCACCCACCAGCTGCACCGCGCCTGCCTTGAACTCCTCATCGAACTCCCTACGGGTCTCCGACATAACCGCCTCCTCAAAGCGGATGTCTCCACGCGACGAGGGGAAACCCACTCCCATCATTCAGTCTTTACTCGCATAGGAAACGACCCGGTCGGCGGCCTGCGGCGAGATGAGATAGTCACGTCCGTTCTGAGGAATGAGATCTTCCCCGTCAGTAAGGCTGGCTTCCCGGTCGGCGAGGATTCGCACGAGGCGAGCACGCCACCGGCTCAGTTCCTCGGCGTGTTGCGTTTCGTCGGCGATGTCGTGACATTCGTAGGGGTCTTTGTCCAAGTTGAAGAGTTGTTCCTCGCCTCGGCGCGGTAGCCAGATATACTTCCAGTGTCCGTCGGTGAGGTATTGCATCTCCTGGTCTGGGTGGTAACAGGTTGAGTGCTCACCATGTACGAACGGTCGAATCGAGTCCCGCTCGCCGCGGCAAATGCCAAGTAGCGAGTGGCCATCGACCGTTTCAGGAATGGTCGCACCGCACGCTTCGAGGATTGTGGGCATGATGTCCTGCAGACAAACCGTAGCGTCACTTTGTATAGCCCAGGACTCATCATTGTCTTCCCGCCGGGGCGGCCGGACTATGAGTGGAATGTGGGCTGATCCTTCATAGGCGTAGGTTTTGCGCCAGAGGTGGTGGTCGCCGAGCATGTCGCCGTGGTCGGACGTGAACACAAACATGGTGTTGTCGAACTGCCCATTGCGGCGCAGTTCGATCAGCAGGCGTCCAATCTGATGATCGATATGAGTGATGGAGCCGAGGTATCCGGCCCGGGCTCGGGCAATCTCCTCGTTGGTCCTGCGACCGCGCCAGGCGTTGACGTCTGCAGCGTCAGAGAGAACGTCATTACGCTCCGCCCAGTCCCCTACAACCGCAGGCGGCACGCCTTTACGCTGATACAGATCAAAATAGTAAGGTGGCGGGTCATACGGCGAGTGTGGGCGCGCAAAGGACATCTTGAGGAAGAAGGGCCGGGATGGGTCACGGGTTTGCAGTGCACGAATCGACTCCCTCGCGGTCCAGTTCGTCGGGTGCAAGTGTTCTGGCAACGTCGAGGGTCGCGCCATCCACGAATTCGCGTCCACGCCATGCTCGTAAGTGTCACACCCCGCGGGCGCATTCTGTTCGAACCAGCGCTGATAGTCCGAGACGAACTCAGGATCATACTGGCGGCGGGACTCATCCACGACTGTGCGATGGAATCCCTGCAGTGACCGCTGAGGGCGAAAATGCATTTTCCCCACGCCAATCGTGTGATAACCGATACTGCTCAGCACCTCAGGCAGCGTGTTGGACAGGTTCGCGCACTCCGGTTGGCCAGGCCCCATCCCGAGGATTCCGGTGTTCCAGGGGTCCATTCCTGTCATCAATGAGGCTCGAGCCGGCACACAGGACGGCGTCGCAGAGTAAGCGCGGGTGAAGACGGTGCCTTGGCTAGCCAATGAGTCAATGTTCGGCGTCTCCGCTGCCCCGCCGATACAGCTGAGGGAGTCCCATCGTTGTTGGTCGGTCATGATCAGGACTACATTGGGCGGTGAAGTCACGGTGCTGTTTCCAATCGTTCAACGGTCAGCAGCATAGCTTCCTGTGGAAGCAACTGGGGGGCGGACAGTCCAACGCTCCGAAGAACGGTACCGGGCAGGTCCACCGGAGTGCTCATCCATGGGGGTGGGCTGACATGTACCGTAGGGACAGGTCCCAGGTCTTCCCGTACGTGTACTCGATACTGACGATGATCGTCTAGTCCAGGGAGTCGGATCTTTTCGCCAGCTGCCGCGACGGAGCTGTCAATTCGGGAGTACAGGTATGCCGCTTGGGTCCCGTCTTTGGCGATGACGCCGGTGAGCAACACGTTTGAGTCAGGGCTGTCGGCCCGAACCAGGCGTCCGGAGTGCAATAGTGGTCGCAACTCACGGTAAAGCGTCGCCCATGTGCGCAAGAGGTCAAGTTCCGCTGCGTCGCAGGTCGTTAGGTCCCACTCGAGCCCGGCATGTCCGAAGAGGGCAGTCAGGGCCCGAAACTGGAGACTCGTGCGGCGACCAGTCGTATGAGCGCGCGGTGGCCCGATATGGGTACCTTGCAGTTCCAGCGGAAGCAGCTGGCTGGACCACTGTTGGATGCGTTGACGTTCCAGTGGATCGTTGGTGTCAGAGAGCCAGACGCGATCAGTGTGTTGAAGGATACCGAGATCGGCACGCGCTCCGCCGCTCGCGCAGGACTCGATTTCCAATCCAGGGTGCCTGTCGCGAAGTCTGTCTAGCAGGGCATAGACGGCGTTGGTCTGGCGGTGTATGCCTGCTGCGCCGCCGTGAATGGCTTCGTGGATGTCTCTATTGTGGTCCCATTTGAGATACGCGATATCGTGCTGGTCTATGAGCGCGCTGAGGGCATCGGCCAGATAGTTGGCCACTTCGGGCCGTGCGACATCGAGCGCCTGTTGATGACGGGCTGGGCGCGGGATCCGCTGCGGTGCGGCGAGTAGCCAGTCGGGGTGGTGACGCGCCAAGTCGGAGTGAGGGTTGACCATTTCTGGTTCGACCCACAGGCCGAATTCCATGCCAAGCTCATGGATTCGGTCGGCGATCGGACCGAGGCCGTTAGGCCAGGCGTTTTCGTCCGCCCACCAGTCTCCGAGGCCGCATCGGGTCGTATCTGGGCGCCCATGGAACCATCCATCATCCAAGACGAAGCGTTCCACTCCGATCTCGGCAGCCCGCTCGGCTAGGGAGAATAGGCGATTTTGGTCTTGGTGGAGGTAGACCGCTTCCCAGGTGTTAAGCAGTAGCGGGCGGTTTGTGCAGGGATGCTCTGGGCGAGCGCGGAGCCAAGTGTGGAATCTGTTGGCCGCCTCGTCCAGACCATTAGCAGAATAAGTGAACCACACTCTGGGAGCGGCATACTCGGCCCCTGGTTCCAAGACCATTTCTCCGGGTTCGAGCAGTTCCCCTCCGCCGAGGACAGCCGCGGCGCCACCGGCGCCCTCGGGCAGCCTCTCAGCTGCGTGGACGTGGTTTCCGCTGTAGGCAACGTGTGTTCCCCAGACCTCGCCGGTGCCGTAGGTAAATCCAGGAGTGCCGCTGTAGAGGGTCGTTGCGGCGTCGTGCCCGGTGCGGCCACGCCGTGACTCGCGTACTCGTGCGCCGAACTGGAGTTCGGCTCGCTGCGGCGTTCGCTCCTTGGCCCAGCGGCCAGTGAAATCGAGCAGCTCGGTGGCGGTGTCAGGCACCGGCAACAGTGCCTCGAACCGGGTAACCTCCAGAGCATCTGAACCAGTATTTCGAATGCGCTGATCGACACCGAGTAGACCACCAGCCACCAAGGAATAGTGGGCAGTGTAAGAGATCCCTGATTTCACGTCTGTGGCATGGATGACCAGGCTATGTTGAGTGCGTTCGCACCGGGCATTCCAGTGGGGGTAGAGGACCCGCCCGCTTCGATGGGCGCCGAGGCCCGGCCTGCCGAGCCAGCCATCTGATTGGGTGGGCAGTATGGTGAGTGGCCATCGGCAGTCCAGAGTATTGCGAGGTACCGCAGGGGCGACCGCCATAGCGAAGGATGCGCAGTCGTTGTCGTCAAGATCGCCAAGGTCTTTACCCCAGTGAAGGACCTGGGGTAATCCTGATTCGGCATCGGGTACGGTCAGTAGAACGCTGACTCCGTCACGGCGAATCATGTGACATTGGGGGTCAGGCAAGTTTGAGCTCCTGAGTCTCTCCCGTCTTTCGTGCCCGTTCAGCAGCGAACGCCATCCAGTGGCTGTCCAAAGAAGCCGCCAACGTGGTCGTGACGTGTTCTTCGAAGTCGCCCGAGGCAACCGCTTCGATGAACTGTTCCGCAAGCGCATCGTCGCCGCCGGCATGACCCCGGTGGTCCGCCGATTCACTGTGGGGCGGTACCGCCTTCCACTCGTACACGTTGTGCTGCAGTGGGCCGTTGGTGGCCGTCCGCACAGTGGCGGTACCTGCCATGTCCACCATAGCAGCCCACTTAACCCCATCCGGGCTAAAGGTCTCCAACCGGAGTTCTCCGCTCTGCATACGACCAGAAAGCTCTCCTCGAGTACCGGTGATTTGGAACGTGCGCGTATTGCTACCTGTGAACGCTGAGGTCGTCAGTGTTGCGGTCTGGCCGTCGGGAAAACTGAAGACCGTTTGCTGGTGGTCAACGACATCGTTGTCCGCACGATATACGCAACGTCCGTAAGGACCTTCTGCCAGGGCTGCCATACGGCCCTCACGGCTGGTGTCCGGGCCAAGCAAGGCTACCGGCCACCCGTCGGTACCGGCTAGAGCGTCGGCGTAGTAGCGGGGGGCGTAGAAGGGACAAGTGTCCGCGACGGGGCACCCCTTGAGACAGTGAGTTGGTGCGCCTTCCGGGGCATTACCCTCATGGAAGTGCAACAGGCTCCCGAAACTAGCAACCCGAGTCGGTGGCCTGCCCGCAATCCACCGGATGATATCGAGATCGTGAGAAGTCTTGGCCAGAACCATCGGACTTGACTCGTCGGTGTTGCGCCAATTGCCTCGCACGTAGGAATGCGCGAAGTGCCAGAATCCGATGTTCTCCTCGATGCGGATTGTGGCGATATCGCCGATTGCACCAGATTCAGTGACCCGTTGCACCGATTTCCAGAACGGTGTCTCACGTAGCACATGAGCGACAGCGATCCGCGAATCCAAGCCTTTTAACTTGCGCTCAAGGGTGCTGAGGGTGGCCTCGTCGGGGGTCAAAGGTTTCTCCAGCAGAATCGCCAACCCCAGCTGAGCAGCGCGCACGGTCGGTTCCAGGTGCTGTTTGTCAGGAAGAGCAATGACGACGCCGTCCAGGCCTAGTCTGTTTGCCTCGCGCAACAGTTGGGACCAGTCGCCAAAACGGTTCTGGGCAGGAACCCTGGCTTGGTCGGCGAACGATTCTCGCCGGTGCGCTATGACATCGGCGACGGCAACCACCTCGCACTTTTCCGGATGCTCGACGAACCAGCGACCATAGGCTTCAGCACCACGGCCACCAGTTCCCAGAACGCCTATTCTCACCTGACGGGTCATTTAGACGTCCTTGTCGGTAGTAGGAAGTACAGCGTCTAACTCGGTAAATGCTTGCTGGACCACATCCTCCAGGGTCCAGAATCCGCCAGAGATGCGCCTGAGATTCTCGGCGGCGACTTCTTCTACGGGTCTGTCAAAGTCGTCCCCAAAGTACAGTTTCGTAGCATCCAGGTGGGCTCGGCTCAACGTTCTGGACTTCTCAGCATTGCCGGCGCGGATCGCTTCGACGATCTGGGAATGCATCGCTCCGGTTGGTTCGTGCGTTCGGTCTCGCCGTAGTGTCATGAACAGAACATACGGGGCAATGGAACGGTGCATTGCAGTCAGGACCGGGTTACCGACACCCACGCACAGCAGTGAGTGAAACTTCAGGTCAGTGATTGCTTGCTCGAGCCGGTCGGATCCGGAGTCCACAAGTTCAGCCAGATCGGCGAGGTGTTCGATGACGTCACCACCGCAGTTTCCCGCGGCACGCCCAGTTATTTCGGTTTCTAGCAAGTCGCGCGCTTCGACCACGTCCCGTACGGTCGCGCCGTGGTTACGCAACAGTTGACTGAGCGCTCCGGAGAGGACCCTGCCGTCCGGCCGGCGTACGAATGCGCCGCGTGCTGGTGAGATTTGGAGATATCCTTGCACAGCAAGGGTCTGTAACACCTCGCGCACTGCGGCTCGCGAAACGTTGAACTGGGCGGCTAGTGCCCGTTCGCCTGGCAGCTTGAATCCTGGTGGCCAGTCACCGCTATTGATTCGGGCTTCGAGATCGCGTTTGAGGATGGTGCCGGCGTCCTCGGACGGCGTAACACCCCAGCGGTGTAAGTTGACTGTGGAATCGCTCATTGACCGTTCTCCTGTTCATTGCAATACAGCCATACGACCTCTTCAGCGCGCACGTGCTCAGGCGATAGATTCGCCGCATCGCTGGGTAGCGATCGCCATATCACTACGGCGGCACGTTCCACGTGATCAGCTATAGACATCGGTTCCTTTCCGAAGTTTCCGATAACATGTAGCGTTCCACGACGAACGCTGAGCACCGGTCCGTTCGTGGTGATTGCAACTTCACGCGGCAGGCCAGGCCTGTAACGGCCCCATGTCGCAATCAGCCGGCGCCATCGATGAAGATGGCTATCGACATTCCTCTGCTGTGCTGCCACCGAGCCGGCCGGTGGGAGCGGCCCATGGGGGAGCCAAGACGGGTTGGAGGAAAATCCGCGTCCTGGCACGTCGGCCCAGGGCATGGGGGCTCGTGCTCGATCTCGAGCCATGTCCGTTTCTCCAGCACGCACCGCGATCGGATCCTTCGAGTCGGCGGCGTAGACTTCCAGGTCCATCGCACCGAGCTCTTCGCCCTGATAGAGCAAATATGGGCCCGGCATCGTCAAGATCACTGCCGCAGTAGCAAGAGCTCGGTCTGCGCCACGCTCGGATTGACCACCTAGACGGCTGGCCGGGCGAGACCGGTCATGATTGGATAAGAACCATGCCAGCCTGCCGCCGGTAGGCCGCATGGCTACCTCGATCGCATTCGCCAGATCGTCGGCGTCGAAATGCATAGATTGAGTTCCGAACCACATGGCTGAATCAAGCCGGCCGGAAGCAATATACCGCGCGACTCGCTCAGGCGATTCCAAGACTGTTTCCCCGAGCAGGAATGGACTTTCCCCTGCACTGGTCGTCGGCAGTTCTGCGCGGAGCCGACGATAGATCTCGATCACTTCATCCTGATCGATGTCGTAGAGACGCTCCAATCCGCGTGCCTCGCGAACACGGCCGACCGGAAGGTTGTCCTCGGTCCCACTATTCTTGGCTGGTGGGTTGTCAGGAAATTCCGCATGTTTGACAAGATTATGAGCGACGTCAATGCGGAACCCGTCCACTCCCTTCCGTAACCAGAATTTAAGGATCCGCACCCATTCGTCATAGACGTGTTCGTTCCTCCAGTTGAGATCAGGCTGTTCGGGCAGATATGAGTGGTGGTAGTACTGCCCGGACTCGGCATCGAGTGTCCATGCGGAGCCACCGAAATTTGATCGCCAATTGTTGGGCGGGCCGCCGTCCGCAGCAGGGTCGCGCCACAGGTAGTAGTCGCGATATACGTTGTTTGGATGCCGATCCAGCGATGCCAGGAACCAGGGATGCTGGTTAGATGTGTGATTCGGCACCACATCGACCAGGACGCGAATGTCATGAGAATGGGCTGATTGGATGATCGATTCGAATGAGGCCGCATTTCCGAAGACCGGATCAACGGCGGTGAAGTCACTGACGTCGTAACCGTGGTCGTAACCTGGTGATGGAAAGAATGGTGTCAACCATATCGCGTCCACACCTAGTTCGACGAGGTGGTCCAGGTGATCATTGACGCCCGCTAGGTCGCCGATACCGTCGCCGTCAGAATCAGCGAAGCTACGGAGATAAATCTCATATATTACGGCGTCGCTCCACCACGGTTCCGCACCTTGTGATAGCCCGCAACTAAACAGTGTTTTCATCCTTTCTCAGCACCCGCCGTTAATCCCGATATCAGCATCCGCTGAGCAGCCACAAAAACAACGACGATGGGTATTGTCATGGCTATCGAACCGGCCATGAGTACCGTAGGTGGCACCGCGAAGTTCGAGAGCTGCGCGATTCCTAATGAGATAGTCCAGTTGGCACGCTCGTCAACGAGGAACAGCAAGGCGTACAGATACTCGTTCCATGCAATCATGAAGATGTACATGGCCGTTGCAGCAATCCCTGGGAGCGCCAGTGGCAGCACAATCCTGGTGATCACCTGCATACGGGAGCAGCCATCAATCAGTGCCGACTCCTCGATCCCCTCGGGCACGGAGAGGAAATAGTTTCTCAGCATGTAGATCGAGACTGGGACAGTCTGAACAAGGTAAATTATGATGAGTCCGACAAGGTCCCCGCGCAGCCCGATACGGGAGAACATCACGAAGAGCGGAACCGCCAGCACGATTCCTGGGAACAGGTACACCATGAGGAACATTGCGTTGGCGACATTGCGACCGAGGAATCTGAGACGGACTGCAGCGTAGGCTCCGAGTACGCTGCATGCTATAGATATTGCAACGGTTCCCAACGCTACGAGGAGCGAGTTCCACATGAACCCTGCGAGTCCGAATCCGCCCTCTTCAGTGGACTTCAGAGCGGTTGGGTACGAATCGAAGTCAAGTGCACTCAGAGACGGAAATATATCCAGCGGGTTGTTAATTACCTGGGTGAGGGGTGTGAGTGATAGGAATATCCCATAGAGAAGTGGCCCAGCGCTAATGAACACGGTCACGACAACTGTGACCCATTTGAGAACGCTGAGAATCTTTCGTTCCAAATTGAGGCGGGTAGACTTAGGAGGGGGAACCGCGTACGAATCCGTTCGCTGTGGATGACGATGAACCGAGGTGGTGGCACTCATTCCGCTACTTCCTTACGGGTCCTTTGCAGATATAGCAACGTTAATGCGGTAAGGATTACCATCATCACGAGGCCGAGCGCGGAGGCACCGCCGACGTTCCCGCGTGTAGTAAGCTCGTTGTAGACGCTCACAGCCAGGACTTCCGTACCTCCGGCGCCTCCGCTGAGGAGGTAGATATCGTTGAAGCTTTGGAACGACCAGATGAAGCGCAGGATAATCATGATCGCGATCACGCCATACATCTGCGGGAGCAACACATGGCGAAATGATTGGAGTGGGGTGGCGCCATCTATCAGGGCTGCCTCTTCGATGTCTCCCTGGGTAGCCTGCAGTCGGGCAGTAAAGAAGAGGTAGGCGAGGGGACCAGATTTCCAGACGTCGAACAGGATGACCACGGTCAGCGCGACTGGTATGGGTAATCCCCACACATCCATTGACGTGGTGGTGAGGAAAGAAATGGGTTCATCCCAGCCAAGGAACCGCTCTCCGATCGCGTTGACAAAACCGTACTGGCTATTGAGCAGCTGCTTCCAGATCGTCACAGCGGCCACCAGGGGAAGAATGTACGGAATAAGGACCAGGCCGCGAATGAGACCACGGCCTGGGAACCTGCGTCGCAGCGCTAGAGACATGACCATTCCGGAGATTACGGTACCGAGGGTACATCCGATCGAGTAGACGATGGTTGTCCAGAGCGCTGATTGGAATCCACTACTGGTGAGTACTATGCGGAAATTGTCCAGCGTCCACTCGGTTTTGCCATCACCTAGTGGGCCGATGTCGATGAGCTGGAACTCTTGGAAGGCGTAGACCACGCTCGTAACGAACGGCAGAAGTACGACTAGGACAATCAGTAGCACCGTCGGGCTGACCAGCGCCCGTCCAGTCCAGTCTTCCCGCCGCGCCAAGGGCGACACCCTGCCCCGCGTATGCCTGCGGGCCAGGGTGTCGCTGAGGGGGCGATTCACTGGTTCTCCTGTTCGAGTTTCTGAGTGATCTCGGCCATGTGGTCTGCGTAGTCCTGCGGGTCCCCACCGTTCAGGAGTTGGTTGAAATCGATGACCAAGGAATTCTCGGTGGTTGCCGCACCTGCGGTGGCCCAGTGCTCGGTGCTGAAGCCCCACCTGGTGAAGCTGTTGGCAGCGGTGACGACTGCCTGGATTACTTGGTCGTTGTAGGCATCGTCGAAGGGGCGCTGATTATCTGGATCAGCGCCAAGCGGGAGTTGTTTCCACTCCTCGATGTACTGCTGCGAGTTGTTAGGAGTGCCGGTACGCACCGGGGCACGACCTTCGGGGGTCATGGCGAGAGTGTCGATGTAGCCGTCGGACATCACGTATTCGATGTACTGCTCGGCCGCTTCGGTGTTCGCGCCCTTTAAGACCGCGTAGTTCAGAGTGAGGCCGTACCCCGTAGCTTCGTTGTTGGCCACACCTGTGAGCGCGCCCACTACACTGGTGTTCTGGGCGAGAAAATCTGGATTCTCCTGGCTTCCCTCGGCACTGACCGGGAAGTTGGAGTCGAGGCCAGCGATCTCGTCGAGTAGGTGCGGGGACCACATCGCCATCGCGGTATCCCCTGCTAGGTAAGCAGCGCGTGTGCTCTCCACGTCCTGATCACCAGAGACTGAAAGATCGACCAGGGTCTGGTAGTTGGACAGCGTTTGTACGCAGGCGTCAGATTCAAAGGCGACTTGCCCATCGTCGAACATCTGGCACCCGTTGGCTAGTGATAGGTGCTCGAGGTTCTCTCGTGCCATAGAATCGCCAGGGGTTGTGCCAAGGACGATCGGGGTAATGTCGGCGTCGCTCTCGCTAATGGCTTGTGCCGCCTCGGTCACGTCCTGCACAGACTGTGGCGCGTCCAAACCCAACTGATCGAAGACGTCAGTGCGGTAGTACAACAATTCACCCCACCCGTCGGAAGGTACCGCTCCAAGCGCGTCGTCTACAGTGACCAGATCCAGGGCCTGCTGACTGAAGGTACTGGGGTCCAGTGAGTCGACGACGTTCTGTACAGTCTCGGTATCAACCAGTCCTTGCGACGACCACGCGGCAACGGCTCCGGGATCCACTAACGCAACATCCGGCACATCACCAGCAGCAGCACCGGCAACTATGGAGGTTCCCATGTCTTCGGCGCTCATCCCAACGATGTCGACCGAAATTCCGGTCTCTTCCTCGAAGTCGGCCGCGACCCTTTTCTGTACCGCCAAGCGTTGCGGAGTGTTGTGAACTGTCCAGAAGGTCAGGCCCCGTGATTCCTGATCCTGTGTGTCATCGGAACATGCGGCCAGTCCGGTGACCGCGAGTGCGCCGGCGAGGAACACAGCTGCTTTCTTGTGGATCGACCATGCTCTTCTCATTGTTAACCTCCGTTGGTTCCTTCGGATGCACGGCAGCAAAAGTCATCGTGTTCGGCGGTTAAGGTGATACGCGTTCCTCCCACGGGATGGGCAGTTCGTATCCGTCAAGGATCGAGAGGGCGATGAGCACACAGGCGCTAACAGTGCTGATGGGGGCGACTGCCGCCGGACGACCGGCCGCAGTGACCTTCTCCGGGAGGCACCCCAGCCGCGTGCGCCGTTCATCCATCCACGTCAAGTATTGGTCAGCAATGCCTCGCTCGCCCGATGAAGCGGCAGTGATGGCATACAGGGAGGCGATGGTATTCCACGCAGTCGTCGCGTCGGGCCACTTTTCACCGGGTCGCAAACCACCGTTGGGTACCTGCATTCTCGCGCGTGAGAGTCCCCATGCTTGGTACGCGTGCGCTACAGCGGGGTGGGCTCCGGCATCCACTGGTCCCAGGAATGGTGGAAGCAGGAATGCGAGTGATGCGTCCCTGCCCCCGCCAGAGGGAAAGCGTTCGAACCCGGTCGCTCCAAACGTCCTCTCGATGGCCGTGAGCAGCTTCTTCGCATGCTCCTGCGCCTGCTGGGCAAGGAAATGGTCTCCGAGCCATTTCGCGAGATCAGCGCCCGCCCGCAAGCCGCAAAGAAGCGGGCCGGACACTCCCAGTGATGGTTCTTCCTGATCTACCTCCCAGAAGTCTTGTGAGGCGCGCGGCAGGTGTGTCTCGCTGTCCAGAACGTCGCTGGCATCGCGCACGGCCCGCCGTATTGAGTCACTGATGTATGGGAGTTGCTGGTGGATGAGTTCGCGTGGACTTAGTCGGGTGAGCACCCAGGTGGCCCATAAGGTGTAGCCAATACCGTCGTCTTGGCGGCCCCGTTCGTCAGGCACATCGCCAGAGCCGTCCGGCAGGTACCGCGCCTCCCACTGACCATCTGGCTGCTGTACCGAGTACACGTAGCGCAATGCAGCCCACGCCTCTTCATAAAGGCCTGTCAGCGCAAATGCGACGACGACATACGAGTTGTCACGGGGCCAGACGAATGCCCAGTACGGGCTGGCTGCAGCTTGGACCGCCCCGTTTGGATGTTTCAGGCTGTACATGTCCAATAACGCGGTCGTACCCATATCGTGATAGCGACCCCCGCAGTCAGGAACCGAGGCGCGGGAAAACGTAGTTCGGAAGGCTTCTACATCTGTTGACGTCGCCCGGAACGCACCCGCAATGTCTTGAGTGGTGGGGTCCAGATATGGCGTGCCGGGGATGCGCTCAGCGGCAGAGTCGACCGGCGCAACAACAGGGCGTTTCACTCCCGGGAAGGCCCCATCGGAGTACAGCCTAGTCTCAGGCTCCCCCGTACCAGCGGGACCGCCCTCTGGCGGGCTGGCGTCGGGGTTGGACATCATCCAGCGGGACGAGCGGGTCATATGCGCACCTGCGTTCCCGTTACATACCTGTCAGGTGCTTCGTCCAGCGCGGAAGCGCTTCGGTCGGCCTCTCGATTGGCAGGACCAGCGGGACCGGCAGCAGCCAGATTTCGATGCCGCATGCTCAGTTGAGTCATCACAGACTCCTACGGGTCGAGATACTGGGCGACCGGTCTGACCGGTCGTACCAGCGAACCTAACACGACCTATAGCTGCAGCGCCACCCAGCACCACGCCAGATGCACATGGGAGCCCTTCTACCCGCCACGACACGCGATCGAGCGTCATTCGCGCAGAAGGAACGTGGACTGGCCAAAGTTCTCTATCGAGACGTCCGCCACTTGCTCTCCCGCGCTGGCCAACCGCAACCACCAAGCACGTGTGGTCGGACGTCCACACCCAAACTCCCGGCACCTCGCCAGAGGCGAGATCCGTAGGAGCCAATGAGACAGCACGCGGAGATTTCCGCACCCGACCGTATGCGCCTTCGCATCTCGGTGACACACGTATTGACAGATACTGCTCAAGAATGCTCACCATGTCACCGTGCTTCATCACTGGTAAGCGCAATGCGACTTAAACCAACGGAGGTTCACGCATGTCCCAGATCACCCGCCGCCACGTCCTGACCGCAGCCAGTGCCACAGCGCTCGGCACAGCTGCCGCTGCCACTTTTGCTGCACCCGCCACGGCATCGCCGCCCTGGAGCGGTAACCAGCATCAACGCGTGGTACTGATCGACATCGATGGGTTCGATCCGCGGCTGCTGGAAGGCAAGTACTCTGACGTCCACCCATTGCCGCGTATCCGCCAACTCCGCCGGTCCGGCGCGTACGGCACCGCAGCTGCCACGTTTTCCTCCTACTCCAATTCTTCCCGTACCTCCATAGCGACAGGCACGTATCCTTCCAATCACCGGAACACTGGGTACTATCTAAACGCTCATGGGACAGCCATCACCCAAGAGCGGTACATCGAACCAGGGGTGGAGACGATCGCTCAGGCGCTGCGCCGCCAAAATCGCACTGGAGCGTACGTGCAGTGGTACGCAGTCCAGAACTATGGCGCCGACTATGGCGACATCCAGCAGTTATACGTCCAACCCGGCGGCACGGTCACAGAACGCGTCGATGATGCCATCGCGCTACTTTCTGGCGAACCGGTCAATTCCGGCGGCGAGGAGGTTACCTTCACTGAGCCTCCCGAATTCCTCGCTGTCTACGCCAGCGACGTGGACGGTTACCTTCACGACAACGGCTTCGCCCGCAACGGTCTGATGGAGACGCTGGAGGAGGTTGATACACAGATCGGTCGACTGCTCGACGCGATCGAGGATCTGGGACTTGGCGACTCCACAACAGTGATCCTCACCGGCGACCACGGGCTGCGCGAGTGGACTAAGCCACTGCTGCCGAATCTGGTGGCACTCCTTGAGGAGACCGGCTCATCGGTGGAGTCGATCGCTGCGGGCGCGACTGCGAGTCCGGATACGGACATTGTGGTCTACGGTGCTCCTCGCACCGCAGACATCACCTTGCGCCACGAAATATCTCAACGGCGCCTACGTCGGTTGATCCGCAGCCTCGAAAGGCTTGAGGGCGTTGCATCTGTGTATGAGAAGAATGACCTGTCGCGTATCGGAGCTTCCGATAAGCTCGGCCATCTGGTGATAGAGCCGGTCGAGCCGTACCATTTCTCCACAACTATGGATGGTGTCCGTCGCGCCTCGCATGGAGGTCTAGAAGAAGCACGCGTGCCCCTCATCCTGGCTGGGACTGGCGTACGCCGGGGAGCTCGCCTCCACCACTCCTCCCTCACCGATGTCGCGCCAACGATCTGTGCCATCCTGGGAGTGTCGGCCCCCTCGACCGCCCAGGGCAGAATCATCCGAGAGGCCTTCCAGCACTGATCCTCCACCTATCGAATGCCCGCTCAGCAAGCACCACGAAACCAGGGCACGCCCTACTACCAACTACGAGACCGGCAATAGCTGATCCTACCCTCAGGGCCGGGAATTAGGGGTTCACGGTCGCATCTTCAGGTACGACTTGGCTCCTCTCGACCCCTCCAGAGCCACCCTCAACTACTGGTCCATTCTCACGCCGCCCTGCTGCCCCGACCGCCTTACTCCGCAGCTGGGAGGCGACCACCTCACCGGCAATGTCGGTGATGATCCTGGCCGGGGCGGCCGCCTCGCCTTCAACGTCCACCACGGACACGCCCTGAGCGGACCCCATCACTTCATGCAGCACGGTGGCCTTGCGGGCCAGGGTGGTTTGCACCTGCTCATCCAAGGTGCCGGGAGCGACCATGGTGGTTGTCGCCACTGGCCGGGTACTGGTAGCGCGGTGGATCCGATCCTTGAACCGTCCCTGGTCTGGTAGAGGGGAAGTCAAGCATTTGGAATGGAACGCTTTCGCTGAGTATCGCTACCACGAAGTAGTCCAGCGACTGGGCGATCGTGCGACCCGATTAGCAGTCGATGCCCGTCGTGACCCGGCGAGCCGACCCGGCGCGATCGCCCGTATCGCCGGACAGACCGGTGTGGGCAGGGTAACCCTGCGTAACTGGGTACGCAAGGCAGAAGACGCCGAGCTTCCTGTCGAGCCGGTCGACACCACTGTCCGGATCCGGCAGCTGGAAGCAGGCAACCGCCCTGCTTCTTGATGTCCACGTGCACCAGCTGCCCAGGGGCAGCGACCTCGTAACGCACCGCCTTGGGCTTGCGCACAGGAAGTCCAGTGGCCTGGTCGATATTGGCCAGCTTCGCCATCCGGTACCTGGCCAGGACCCGCCCGACCGTCGAGCGGGCCAGGCGCAGGTGATACGCGATCCGGTGCGGACCCCACCGGCGCGTGAAGCGCAACGCAACGATGCGCCGCTCGCTCTGCTCCGGCAACCGGTTCGGCGAGGTCCGCGGCCTGGAGCTGCGGTCGGTCAACGCCAGGCCAGCACGATACCGGTCGGCCCACCGCTTGGCCGTAGCCGGTGAGCACTGGAACCGCTCGGCCGCCCGCCGCAACGGCCAGCCCCGATCGACGA
>Ga0079226_10001866_pt1 | contig 16145 bp, 13 predicted proteins | sample Poulit2014_FD_76345 | JGI IMG/M metagenome (GOLD analysis project Ga0079226, IMG submission 76345) | Agricultural soil microbial communities from Georgia to study Nitrogen management - Poultry litter 2014 | ecosystem: Environmental > Terrestrial > Soil > Agricultural land | place: USA: Georgia...
CCTGACGGTCTTCGCTGTCCGGTCCTGTCCGCGCGCAGCTGACAGTGTTGTCCTCGCCTCCACTGTGCCCGGCTTCGGTGAGCATTCGTGCTCGTCCGAACCTGATCTGCGGTTGTCCGCCAGTGGAGTGCGGATGCACGAAAGATCCGGGCGGATCCATGGATCCGGCATGGCTGTCTTCCTACTCTGTTTCCATGCACACAGTGAGCACTCTGGACACAGACGAATACTGGCGCTTCCTCGATCGATTCGGCACCGCCAGCTATCAACAGACCCCCGAGTGGGGTGCCGCCCGCGGTCGGGATTGGGACCACGAGCCTCTGGGCATCCGCGATGCCTCCGGCCGCCTGGTCGGTGCGGCCCTGGTGCGGTACCGGAGACTTCCGGGGCTCGGGCTGCGCTTCGCTTTCATCGCCCAGGGCCCTCTCCTCGACTGGGCGGCCGCCGACTCGCCCAAGCAGCTGCAGGCGCTGGTCGGTCATCTGCGGTCGAGCGATGTGTTCGCTGTGCGCATCGCTCCACCGGTGACGCTGCGCCGATGGAGCGCCGCGACGGTGAGGGCCGGTCTGGCCGCTCCCGGAATCACCCGGTTCACAGATCTTCGACCTGACCATGTCTCCTCCACCGCGACCGGGCTCGTGGATGGCCTGCGTGAGCTCGGATGGACGGAAGTCCACGATGACCCGGAGGCCGAAGGCAGCCAGCCGCGGCTCAATTTCCACCTGCGGTTGGACTCCGGATCCGACGAGGCAGTGCTGGCAGGTATGACGAAGACTTGGAGGAAGAACATCCGCAAGGCGGCGCGTGCGGGGGTCGAGGTGCGCAGCGGAAGCGACGACGACCTCGACGAGGTCCAGCTCATCTGCGCGGAGACCGCTCGACGGGGCCGCTTCGCCCCTCAGCCCCGTGAGTACTTCGAGGCGATGCTCTCGACCCTGGGCACTGACTTCCCCGGCCGGTTCTCCTTCGACGTCGCCCGGCACGAGGGCACTGCCGTCGCGGTAGGCGGAACCGCTCAGGTGGGGCGCCGGGCACAGGGCGTCTTCGCCGCGACGAGTGCCCAGCGACCGCACGTGAAACCCTCGAACGCCCTCTATTGGGAGATCATCCGCCGCGCAATCGCCGACGGCGCCGAGGTCTTCGACATCGGCGGAGTCGACGACGTCCTGGACGAGGCGGTGCCGGCTTCGGGCCTCGTGCGGTTCAAGGCGGACATGGGTGCCGACGCCCACGAATACGTCGGTGTCTGGGATCTGCCGCTGCGCCCCGCAGTGTACGCGGGGTTCTCCGCGCTCCTTCGTTTGCGGGCCGGGCTGAGAACCGGCCTCAACGACGGTGCGGTGAGGAGACACCTGACGGGCCGAGGCGCATCGGCCCCGCTCTTCCCTGCGGCTTCCCGCACAGCCCGCCGCGGCCACCACACTGCGGACACGCCTCGACAGAGCGGGGCCGCCGTGTCCGAGATAGTGAGAGAGTGAGCGGTGGCCGACAAGCGAGGTTCCATGGTCCTCGTCACCGCGGGCAACATCATGGCAGCGGCCGCCCAGTGGTATCTCATCTGGCTCTTCGCCAGACAGGCCGGACCGGAGGCCGTGGGCGTCTACTCACTGCTCATCGCCGTCACCTCACCGCTGTTCATCACGGCTCAGCTGGGTCTGCGCAATCTCTACATCACTCTGCAGACCGCGGTGAGCTGGAGGACCTTCATCGAGCTGCGAGCGCTCGGCGTCCTGTGCGCGTCCGCCCTGTCGTTCGTCGCCATGGCTCTGTTCGTCCCGGCCCCGTCCTGGCCCTTGGGCGGGGCGATCCTGCTCATCAAGATCGCTGATTCCATGGCCGACCTCTGGTTCGCCCGACTCCAACGCACCGGCAGCCTCCGCGCCTTCGGTCTCCTGCTCGTCGTCGGCGCCGTGTCCACGGCCTCGGTGTCGACGGTGGCCATGGCAGCGACCGGCTCGATCCTCCTGGCCGTGACCGCAGCGGCAGCGGTCGCCGTGCTCTCCGCCACGGCGACGATCCTCCTCGCCCGACGCAGACCGCCGGCTCCCGCACAGGAGACCGGGTCCCCGGGCAGGCGTCTGCTGGTTCGTCACGGCTGTCCGCTCGCCCTGTCACAGGGTGTGTCGTCGCTCATCGCCTATCTGCCGGTGGCGATCGTAGCCTGGTGGGGCACGGCTGGAGACATCGGCGTATTCTCGAGCGCCGCCTACCTTGTCACCTTTGCCAACCTGCTCGGTGCATCTGTGCAGGTCGCTTTTCTCGCCGACTATCGGCAGCGGTACGAATCCGCCGGCGCCGCCGTGCTCCGCCGAACGATCGCGCGCAGCAGCGTCCTCATCCTCACGCTGCTGTCCCCGCTCGTCGTCGTCGCCGTGTTCATCGGGCCCGGTCTGCTCACTGTCGTCTACGGCGCCGAATTCGACATCAGTCGACTCACAGTGCTCTTCTTCTCCCTCGCCGCCGTCATCGTCCTGCCCACCTACCTCCTCTCATCGTTCCATCTCGTCCTCAACCGCTATTGGGTCATGACGATCGTCGGAGCGGCCTCGGTCGTCCTCGTCGGAATCAGCGGTGGGCTCGCAGGTGTGTTCGGACTCGGCGCCGTGGAGGCCGGAAGCCTGGCGGTGCTCGTCGCGGCCCTTGTCCGCTTCACGGGTGCCGATCTCCTCGCTCGTCGCCCGGTGGAGCCGAACCCGTCTTCCGCCGCCGAGGCGGACCGTCCCCCGAACACGGAGGCCCGACTGCCATGAACTCGACCCGTCCCAGAACCTCGACTGCCTCACGAATCCAACTGCTCGGCTACTTCGGCTGGGGCAATTTCGGTGACGACCTCTTCCGCGAGACCTGCGAAGCACAGACAGCGGCCCTCTGGCCAGGCGGCACCGTGCGTGCTTTCGAATCCGCCCGGGCGAACTTCTCCGAGTCCCGATTCCTCGCTCCGGCACGTCGGCTCGGCACGGCCCTCGCCGGCGCCCTGTGGTCGGATACCTTCGCCTACTGCGGAGGTTCGGTGTTCTCCCGACTGGCCGGCACCTCGGCGCTGCGGACCCGCTGCTTCAGCGGACATGCTTTCGAGGCGCTTGGAGTATCCGTCGGGCCTTTCGCCTCAAGTCGAGATCATCGAGAGGTCGTGGCCGCCCTGCGCGAGTTCGACCGAGTGGTCGTCCGCGATCAGGAGTCCTACGATCGCCTCGTGGGCGAGTGCGTGCTCGGGGGTGATCTCGCATCGCTGAGCAGCCGCTTCGACCCCGTTCCGAGCGTCACCGCGCCTGCCTCCGAACAGCGGCTGACGATCTGCCCGTCGGCCGCCGCAGGTGGGTCGGCGTCTCGGATCGTCGCGGACCTCAGGACCTCCCTCACCGACTCCGAGACTGCACTCGGTCTCAGCTCAGATCTCGAGATCACGGTCCTCGCGCTCAATGCCCACCCCCGCCTCGGCGACGGCGGACTGGCTGCCGAGATCGCGGCAGGGCTGCGAGATCACGGCTGGAACGCCGGCGTCGTCGACTACGGTCGGGTCGGCATGACCGGCGTCATCGAGGTTCTGCGCGGCTCAGGTCTCGTCTGGTCGCAGAGACTCCACGGAGCCATCGCGTCCTATCTGCTCGGCGTCCCCGTCGCCGTCATAGACCATCATGAGAAGTGCGGGGCGTTCGCCCGAGACATCGGCCTCGCCCCGCAGTTCCTCGCCCGAGACTTCGCCGGCCTGGCCCCCACCGCAGGGGTGCTCGACGGTCGCGGAAGGTCGAGCCTGTCGCTCGGATCACAGCTTTCCGAGCATGTCGTCGACGACGTCGAATGCTCAGAGCCGGGCACGGGACTCCCGTGGACGCGTCCGGCTGCCGACTATCGGGAGCGCGCCCGTCGAGCCTATATGCCGGGATACGCTGATCAGGTGGGCTGCAGGGACGCGAACGAACCGAAGTAGACGGCCCATCCGGTGAAGAGCATCAGCATTCCCAGCCGGACGGTCCTCTGCCCCTTCCCGGACCAGCCGAGGAACGGCAGTGCGACGAGAACCGGCACGATCGACCACGAATAGGCGGCAAGACGGTCGCTGAAGTACACGAATCCCAGGCACAGGTAATAGCAGTTGAGCAGCAGGAACGCGTTGAGCAGCTTCGGATACCACTCGGGCAGGGTGTCGAGCCTCTTCCGTGCGGCATAGGCGAAGGCCAGAGGACCGGCGCTGAGCACCCAGAAGATCGGTCGGTTCGTGCCGCCGGCATAACTCTGGGCCAGGGCTGGGTCGGAATAGGTCTCGACCTGTTCGATATGCGATCCCAATGGGTCTGCGAGGCGGGAATTGAGCCCGGTGAAATAGCTCAACGAGAACAGGGTCCAGACGCCGACGAGGATGTCCGTGCGCAGCCGCATGACAGCGATGAGGAGGATGAGTCCGGCCGGCACGGCCGACGACCAGTGGAAGAGCACTCCGATGCCCAGGAGCAGGATCACCCACGGACGCTTCGCTCCGCGCAGGATGAGAGCAAGAGCGAGGAACAGGAACGAGATCGACAACCCCTGGCGCAGCAGGAAGCTCGAGTAGTCGATGAAGAACCCGAAGCAGTAGGTGAGGTAGAACACCACCGCGGTCTGCCACCCCGATCCGAGGATGACCCACAGCGTGGTCGCGAGCATGAGGCTGCAGAGAGCGGCGGTGATGAGGAAGAAGACATGCGCGTCATGTGTGATCGTGCCGACGAGCCAGTTGAAGAGGAGGAACGCGGGTTCTCTTCCTTCTGTTCCCGCGGTGTAGAAGGCTTCAGGCAGCGAAGCGAAGCTGAGCGATTCGAATTCGACGGCGTAGCGCGACTTGTCGATGACGTCGTAGTTCGATTCGGCGGCGACGACCGTGGTGATGGCGACGAACGCGCCGAGCGGGAACAGCGCATTGACCCAGTGCCTGAACAGGGAGGCTTCCCCGACGAGCGCATAGGCGAGGATCCACACGGAGGCGAGCGCGAAGAGGACGATGAGCATGGGTCACAGCGCATTTCGTCCGAACGAGCGCTCCCAGTCGAGGAGTCGGCCGATCGCGGGCATCATCTGGGCATACATGCGCTGGTGGGTCTTAGCCGACCGGCCGTAGGGGTCGACGACATCGTCACCGTCGCCGGGCCCCGCATGGCGGTAGCGCCGAGCGAGCACCGCCAGCGCACGCCACCGTTCCACCGGGTCCGAAGCGGATTCGGGCGGGACCCGCGGCAGAATCCGGGCGAACTCACGCAGGGTGAAAGTCCGTCCGAGCGCGGAGGGAGCCATCACGACCACGGCAGATCGGTGGTCGCGAGCCATGGTGAGAACGAGATCGGCGCCGTCGATGTGTTCGGGCACCAGCCGCCTGGCGCGGAACCCGGTGAAGTCGATCTCCGCGTCAGCGGCGATCTTCGTGATCTCCTCGGAGACCGGGTCTCCGCTGAGACCACTGGTACCTGCGCTCGAAATCTGGAAGCGCCCCGGAGCCAGTTCGTCGAAGCCGGATTGCAGAGCGCGCTCGGCCACAGGAGATCGGCAGACGTTGCCCGTGCAGACCGCGAGGATTCGGAATACGCCGTCGTCGACGCCCCATCGTGCCCGCGATCCCGTCGGCCGGGCCGACGCGCGCGTATTGCGGGCCTTCATCGCAGCGCACCGATCAGCCCGCTGAGTCGGAACATCGTCCGGTAACCGAGCAGGTTGTAGACAGCGGCGAGCAGTCGTCGATCGCCTCGCAGTCCTCGTGCGTCCACCTTCGGCACCTGCTCTCGGATGGCCCGGGCCGTCTGCGCCCGGTGCCGACGGGGGATGTCACAGTCGGCATGATGGAGGTCTCGCATGCACGAGAGGACATTCTTCGCCCTGATGAATTCGGCGGCGGCGACGATCTCGCCGGACCCCGTGCCACAGGCCCACTCGCTGAGGTGGTCCCCGACGACAGTGAGATCTCGGAACTTCTCCGGCAGGTAGCGGTTCGTCGCCGACGCCGTGCCTGTGCGGCGGTAGAAGTATCCGATCACCGGCAGTTCGCGCAGGCCGCGGGCGGCGGGAAAGCAGTCGAGATTGAACAGCAGATCCTCGCCCATGCGAAGTCCCTCCCGGAACCGGCAACCGGTCCGATCGAGCAGCGATTTCCGGTAGGCCCGTCCCCAGATCGCGTTGATGCTCTCGTCGGCGATCATCTCGGCCAGACGGCGATGATCGAGACGGATGTCGCAGGCGCGGGCAGCGATGCGCAGGCTCGTGACCGAAGCGTTCTCGCCGGTCGAAGCGGGTCGTGAATCGCGCGGTCGGGTGCTCGTCGTCGCGAAGTCGAGGATGTCGATGTCCGCTCCCCCAGCCAGGATGAGCATCTCGAAGAGCCCAGGATCTGCGAGCATGTCATCGGCGTCGAGGAACACCACCCAGTCCCCCTGCGCCGCGGCCAGCGCCCGGTTGCGGGCGACGGAGACCCCGTGGTTGGCCTGAGTGAGGACGCGCACGCGGGGATCCGCAGCGGCACGGTCGTGGAGGATCCGGCCGCTGCCATCGGTGGATCCGTCGTCGACGGCGAGGATCTCGAATGCGCCGTGCGTCTGCGCCTGAACCGAGTCGAGGGCGACACGAAGATGTTCCGCACCGTTGAACACGGGCATGATCACCGAGACGAGGCCGGTCGTGCCGCTCATGGCTGCGCGCCTTCGACGGCGGCGCGTGTGCCGGTGTCCACGATTCGCTCGAGAAAGGCCAGCACGACCTCTGCCGCGCGCCTCGAGTCGAGTTCTGGACGAGCGAAGGCTGCTGGGTTTTGCAGGCGTCCGCTGCGGTGATCGACGGCGATGAGTTCGGCCAGCGCTTCGACGTCACCATTGGCGACGAGGTCGGCGTTCGGGATGTCGCGGACGCCCTTGACGTCGAAGGCGTAGGTGCGTCGGCCAACCGCCAGTGCCTCAAGCATGACGCGCGGCAGGCCCTCCCAGGTGGCCGTGTGCAGCAGCGCATGACTGTCGGCGAGAGCCTGTGCTGCAGACCCCGGGCCCGGAGCGCTGACGTGTGCGGCGAGGCCGAGCGTGTCGATCTTCCGTCTCACCCGGGCGAGGCCGGTGCCTTCCCCGAGCATGGTCAGGCGGAGATCTACGCCGCGTGCGACAAGGCGGGCAGCAACGTCGAGAGCCGTCTCCGGACGTTTGCGAGCGCTGAACTCCCCGACCCAGGCGAGGTCGAGCCGTCGCGACCGGTGACGGTCGGCACCGGCCAGGTCCGAGCCGGGCCGAGCAGGCTGGACTTCGTCGAGCGGGGCGGCCGGGTACGCATCGAGGTCGAGGCCCACACCTGCGCGCAACCGGACGAGACGAGCAGGTTCGACCCCCTGTGCGGAGAACCAGGCGTGGTCGTCGCCGTTGATGGTGATCGCTCCGGCCGTCCGCCGCAGCAGAGCCGATTCGATCCTCATCCAGAGCCGTTCGCTGATGCCGGTTCCCGCGTTCCAGTGCAGGCCGTGGCAGAAATACACTACGGGGACCGGTAACAGAGCGGCTCTGACCAACGCCGATGCGGTTGCCGAGTTCGTCACGACGACATCGACGTGTTCGCTGCGGACCCAGTCGCGCAGCCGGGCCAGCGCTTCGAGCACCCTCGGCCCGGGACGACGCCCCAGACCCTCGATGACCGCAGAGGGAATGGGCCCGTCGGTGGGTGTGCCGGCGGCGAGGCAGACCGTGTGCTCTGTCCCCTGCCAAGCCCGAACGATCTCCGGGAAGAAGGAATCGAGCATACCGCCGACGCTGGCGAGGAGTCCGATCCTCATGACGACCTCCTCACCCGAGCGAGGCTCTCGCGACGAGTCAGTGAGGCCTCGGCTCCGAGCGCCAAGGGCCAGACGTGGGTCTCGATCTCGACGGCTTCCGCCTCCGGATCGATCTCAGGCTCATCATTTGGCTTCCGCGGAGGTCTCGCGTCGAACGCTGCGGCAGACTGCGAACCGCTCGCGTGCTGAATCGGCTCTTCGCGCGGCTCGCTGCGCGGGGGCTCGCCGATGGCCGGCGGTCGGTTCTGGGGACGACTCGGGTACGGCTGGCAGTAGCCGGAGAGCTCGATCGACGAGCGCGGAACGCGATTGAGCACGAGATTGACCGGCATCTTGAGCGCCTCGAGGCTGTGCACGGCCTCGGCGAGGTCGCCGAGGCGCACCTGTCCGACGCTCGCCACGACGAGCACGCGACTGACCAGCTTCGACAGCACGAGACTGTCGGCCACCGGAAGCAGCGGCGGACCGTCGAGGATGACCGCGTCGAATTCTCCCTTCAGACGAGTGAGGAGAGTGCTGATGGCGCGTGAGTCGAGCAGTTCGGCCGGGTTCGGAGGCATCATCCCCGCTGTGAGGATGTAGAGCTCGTCCTGGCCCCAGGGCTGAAGCAGCTCGGAGACGTCTGCGGCACCGAGCAGGGCAGTGGTCAGGCCTGCGGAGTTCTCGAGTCCGAGCTTCTCGGCGATCGTCGGTTGGCGCAGGTCGACATCGATGAGCGCCACCCTCTTCCCGGCCTGGGCGAGCGCGATCGCGAGATTGATGCTCGTCGAGGACTTGCCTTCCTTCGCCTGTGCCGACGTGATGAGGATCGCTCCGTCGATGTCGTCGACCTGAGCGAACCCGAGATTCGTGCGCAGTCGACGGAAGGCCTCCCCACGACTGCTGTCGAGCCCGACCTGTGTGATCAGCGGCTGCTCGGAGATCCGAGGGTCGTCGGGTATCGAGGCGATGACCGGCGCCGAGGTGACCGCCGCGAGGTCGTCCTTGCTCCGCAGCCGGCTGTCGAGGTTAGCGCGGAGCAGCGCGACCCCCAGCCCGAGCGCCGACCCGGTGAGGACACCGAGTCCGATGAGCATCCACAGAGCGAGTCCGTCGGGGACCGCCGGGGCCACAGGCGGGTTCGACACGGTCAGCCGGATCTGGCCGGTCGCCTCGGCCGAGGAGTTCTCGATGCCGCCGATGACGGCGATGAGGCTGTCGGAGACCGCTCGGGACAACCTGGCCGAAGCCTCCGGCGTGTCCGCACGGGCTTCGACAGTGATGAGCACCGTTCGAGGGTCGCTGTAGGCTTCGATCTGCCCGGCCAGCGCGTCCGGGGAGAGGTCGAGGTCGAGACGATCGATGACGGGTTCGAGCACCGGCCTGCTGTCGGCCATATCGACATAGGTCTGCATCCTCTCCTGGATGAAACTCGACGCCATCTGCATCTCGTACGGATCGCCGGAGGTGTCGACCGAAGCGAACAGTTCGGTCCGCGCACTGTATGTCGTCGGCAGGAGGACGGAGACCCCGATTCCGCCGAGACCGCCGACGAGGGCGGCGACGACGAGCAGAACCGTGTGGCGGCGAAGGACACGGAGGAGTTCTTTGAGTTTCATGGCTGATCCCGATTCTGTGGTCGTCGGTCCCGATGGACGGTGGTGAGGCTGTCGTCGATGACGTCGAGCACTCGGTCGAGCTGGTCCTCCCGCAGAGCCGATCCGCTCGGCAGTGCCAATCCCGTGGCGAAGAGGTCTTCGGACACTGCTCCGCCGGTCATGGCGCACGCAGAAAACACGGGCTGCATATGCATCGGCTTCCACAGCGGTCTGGTCTCAATGTCCTGATCGGCCAATACCCGCCCCAGAGCCTGGGCGCTGATTCCGGTCACGGACTCGTCGACGAGCACGGCGGTGAGCCAGGCGTTGTCCCGATGCGGATTCTCCGCACCGAAGAGGGCGAGCCCGTGGTGCCCCGCAAAGAGCTCGGCGTAGCGTCGGCGGTGGTCCCGTCGGCGGTCGATCATCGCATCGAGGCGGCTCAGCTGCGCTCGACCGAGCGCGGCGAGCAGATTGCTCAGCCGGTAGTTGAACCCGATCTCCGTGTGCTCGTAGTGCGCCGCCGGCAGACGGGCCTGAGCCGAGAGATGCGCCGCCTGGCGGGCGAGCTGCCCATCATCGGTGAGCAGAGCACCACCGCCGGACGTGGTCATGATCTTATTGCCGTTGAAGGACACCGCGGACGCCTGTCCGAAGCTTCCCACCGGCTGTCCGCAGTGCCGCGAGCCGAGGGACTCGGCGGCATCGACGAGCACGGGCACGTCGAATTCGGCGGCGACCGGCAGGATCCGTGCGTAGTCCGCCGGTCGTCCGAGCAGGTCGACAGGGACGATCGCGGCGGGCAGGCGACCCGTTCGGGCTGCCTCTTTGAGACAGAGATGCAGCAGCGCCGGGTCCATATTGCCGTCCGGACCGCAGTCGATGAATTCCGGCACGGCCCCGCAGTAGGTGATGGCATTCGCCGTCGCCGCGAACGTCATCGTCGAGGTGAGCACTCGATCGCCCTTTCGGACGCCGAGGCCGAGGAGTCCGAGATGGAGGGCGGCGGTGCCTGACGACAGCCCCACGGCATGGGCGACGCCCGCTGCAGCGGCGAGCTCTGTCTCGAAGGCGGTGAGGTCGGGGCCGACCGGAGCGATCCATCCGCTGCGAAATGCTGCGAGCAGGTGTGCCTCTTCGAGGTCACCGACATCGGGGGTCGACAGGGGCACGCGGTCGACCACGGGCCGATCCTCGGACAGCGACGGCTCCGCCTCGGACGCGAGAATTCCGACTCTGCGGTCGGCATCCGACACAGTCATGACGCCAACCCCACAGTCGCGCTCGTGAGATCGGGCCAGAGGTCGCAGCAGAGCAGATCGTCAGCGCCCGGGCGCGCAGTGATGCCGAGTCCGGCCGCCAGCGGCACCTGCGACACAGGTCGGAACCCCGATTCGAAATAGAGATTCGCCGCTGATCCCGCCGCCGGCAGCGAGCACAGCGCGAGGTCCGCATCCGAAGCGCGGGCCCGGTTGACGAGGAGTCTGATGACCTCCCGATCCAAGGCCTCGTGTTCGTCCGCGTCGAATGCAGGATTGCGCGGGTTGGTCACGAATCTGATCGTCCGCACTGCGCTCGCCGAGGTGGACATCTCGCAGAGTCCGATGCGCTCCACCGTGCGAGTCAGCGCCATCCACTGGACGAGATCCCGGGTGCGGGCGATCTGTTCGAACACGACCGAGTCCGAGCGCAGGCTGCCGCCGTAGCTGCCGGTCGTCGCTTCCCCCGGTCGGCTCACACCCTCTCGGCTCAGAACCGTCGTGAACGTCCGCAGGAGGATCCGCACATCCAGGGCGAAGCTGAACGATTCGACATAGGCGATGTCGAGGTCGAACTTCTCATCCCAGGACAGAGCGTTGCGTCCACTGACCTGTGCCAGCCCGCTCAGTCCTGCCCTCACCTCGTGACGGCGCAACTGGGTGGGAGTGTAGAGCGGCAGGTAGTCCGTGGTCAGAGGGCGAGGCCCGATGAGGGAGAGATCTCCGCGCAGAACGTTGATCAGGCTCGGAAGCTCGTCGATGCTCGTGGCCCTGATGATCCGGCCGAAGACGGTCAGCCTCGCGTGATCGCCGGCATCGTCGAGCGGAGCCTGTGCGACCGGACGCATGCTCCTGAACTTCAGCAGCCGGAACACCCTGTTGCCCGCAGTCACCCTATCCTGGGTGAAGAGGATCGGCGTTCCCTGAACCGAGTAGGCCACAAGAGCCGTGGCGATGAAGACGGGACTGAGCACCACCAGCCCGATGAGCGCTCCGATGATGTCGAAGCCTCGTTTGATCTGTCGATATTCCATTTCAGGACCTCACTGCAGCGGTCTCTCGAGCACTCCGGCCCGAGTGCTCACGTCGGTAGGCGGGGAAGAAGTCATCGGCGTCGTCCCAGACGAATCCGCGGGCCTCGGTCTCTCGGCGACTCGCAGCCGCCAGCCGGTCGTAGCGAGGCTGGTCGAGAACCCGCTCACCGGTGAGGAAGGCGACGCGACCCGCGGGAGCGAAACCGCGCTTATAGCGTTCCAGCCCGTCTCCGGCGCTCACGCCGCCACCGAGGACGTAGCGGCGGCGTCCCGAAGCCTTGAGCCACCGCATCACCTCGACCTTGACGAGGTCATTCGGCCGCACGGAATAGGAAGCGACGTCGGTGCCGCCCAGGAAGTAGTAACCGGCGTCGGTATCGAGCAGCACGAGGTCGGCAGAGACGATCCTGTCCTGGTGGCGAGCGCACACATAGGCGAATCGTCCCCGCAGCACCGTGTGGAGACGTTCGAAGAATGCTCGGTCGAAGCGGTACCACGCCGCGCTTGCGCGCCGTTCCATGGTGGCGAGATAGATCCGCAGGAAGTCATCGACGAGCTCCCCGGTCGTGTCGATCTCGATGCTCACCCCTTCGCGTGCCGCTCGACGGACATTGCTGCGCACCTTCGGCTCGGCCCGGCTCATCAGTTCGTCCTCGACAACCGTGAGGTCACGGACGAAGTTGTCCTGTCGCTGTCTGATCGGCCCCGGATGGGGCAGGACCTCAGCGGAGAAGAGGGAGAAGCGGACGAACTCGCTGACCACGCCGGCGTTCTTCGCCCAGACGTCGAAGGCGTCCCAGAAGGATGTCGCCGCCAGAGCCGGGTCGTCGAGTCCCCAGTGCATCGGTCCCCCGTATCCGTAGGGAGAGAGGATGTCGCACCCGCCTCCATCCCGGTCTGCTTCCCCACCGATGCCTCGCAGGAAGAACGGGTAGAGGATATGACTGCCGTCGAGATGCATCGTCGCCGCCATGAGCGTGCCTTCGACCGGACCGAGCAGCGAACACACTTCCGGGTGGGCGAAGGGATTCTGCCTCGGCGAGGAGTACCACAGTTCGAGCCATTCCTGCCGCTGCTCGGGCTTCGCAGCGGTGAGGATCGAGAATTCGGTGCTCATGCCGTCACCTCGGCCTGGTGGTCGCGACACGTCGAAGTGCAGTCGGACTCCGGTGCCCGGTACGCGGGAAAGAAGCTCTCATCCAGGTGGCCCTGACTCAGCTGCGCATAGCGCGCTTCGTCGATCACCTGGCCGGCCGTGCGATAGCTCCGACGTCCCGACTTGGCCATCGAGAGTTTGTACCGCAGGAGGCTGTCGTCCTCCGTGTTCGTCACTCCGCCGGTGAGCACGTAGTCGCCGGCGCCCCTGTCGCGGGCATAGCCGAAGGCCCGCAGAGACAGCAGGCTGTTCGCTCCCGTGGCCAGCCCCCGGACGTCGGAGGCACCGAGCAGTGAGTAGGCGATGCGTCCGCAGAAGACGATCATCTCCGCCGAGACCGGTCGGTCGTCGTCGAGGGCGTAGAGGTAGGAGACCTGCCCGGGAAAGCTGCCATGGAGCATCTCGAAGAACTCCCGTTCGCAATAGAAGCCCGAGCCGGCCCGGTTGCGCTCCATCGTCTCCCGGTGGAGACGGAGGAAATCGTCGAGACGCAGACCGGTGTCGTCGATGACGATCTCGAGTCCCGCCGCTTCGGCACGGCGGACGTTGCGGCGGAAGCCCTTCGACGAATCGGCGAACAGTTCCGCGTCGCTGCGCCCGTCGAGGTTCTTGACGATGTGTGGGGCCTGTTCGGTGAGTGCGCCGGGGTAGCCTTCGGTGGCTGCGGCGACCGGATTGATCCTGTGGATCTCCGTGACCACGCCTTCTGCGAGGGCCCAGCGCCGCAGCCGCTGCCAGAAGCGAGCGAGGACGTTCTCACGATCGGCACCCGGCCCCGCATCGAGCAGCGGGCCGCCGTAGAGAAGAGGCGTGGCGATGTCATAGCAGACGAAGTCCACAGGCTCACCGCAGGCGTTGTGCGTGATCCGTCGCAGTTGGAATGCGAAGAGCACTTGGGAGCCGGCGTCATCGAAGATCGCGGCCAGCGGCGTCGATTCGCGCTCGCTGCGATCGAGCAGATAAGCGGGGTGGGAGAAGACATCCCCACGGGCGCAGCGGGCCCAGGCTCTTATCCACGCCGCCCGGCCGGCAGGTGAATCCGCACCGACGATCCGGAAGCCCACGTCAAGAGGGTCATCGATACATCTCAGTCGAGTGTCCTCAGACAGCATGGGGCTCACCCACTGTCCGGAGCGAAACGTCGGCGACCGCGTTCGTGCAGGTCTGAGCGCAGAACAGATCGATGATCTTCCGGTCTGCGTTCTCGAGGGGAAGAACCCTGGTGTCGAGCTCCGGCGCTTCGACCCGACTGATCTTGTCGTGAACGCGGATGACAGCGCCCTCGTAGTCGCCGAAGAGCTCCTCGTCGAGCTTCTCGCCCTCCCGCAGCCCGGTGTAGATGATCTCGGTGTTCTGGTTCGACATCGCGACCAGGCTCCGGGCGATGTCGACGATGCGCACCGGTTCTCCCATGTCGAGGACCATGACGTAGCCGTCCTCTCCGATCGTCGCGGCTTGCAGCACAAGCTGGCAGGCTTCGGGGATCGTCATGAAGTACCGACGGACTTCGGGGTCGGTGACGGTGATCGGGCCTCCCCGCCTGATCTGCTCCTGGAAGGACAGCAGCACCGAGCCGCGGGAGCCCAGCACGTTGCCGAATCGGACGGAGAGATAGGTCCCCGGCGACTTCGCAGCGAACCCGCTGACCAGCTGCTCCGCAATGCGCTTGCTGCGCCCCAATTCGCTCGTCGGGGAAGCCGCCTTGTCGGTCGAGACGTTGACGAAGGTCTCGACCCCGACCGTGCGAGCGGCATCGAGGACGTTGAGGGTGCCGTGGACATTGGTCTTCCAGGCCTCTTCGGGGAATCTCTGCAGCATCGGAAGGTGCTTGAGGGCTGCGGCGTGGAAGACGATCTGGGGTCTCGCCTCGGCGAATATCCGGTTCAGCGCCGCCCGATCGCGGATATCGGCGAGCACGGTGTTCGGGGACGTCAGCAGGGCCGAACCGAACAGGGAGAGTTCGACTCCGTGCAGAGAGGTCTCGTCCCGGTCGAGCATGACGAGGCTTTCGGGGTTGAGGGAGAAGAGCTGACGGCAGAGTTCGCTGCCGATCGACCCTCCCGCACCGGTGACCAGAACGCGCTTGCCCGCCACCGCCTCGGCGATCTCAGCCAGATCGGTGCGGATGGGGCTGCGACCGATCAGGTCCTCGACCTTGAGGTCGCGGATATCGGCGATCTCGACCTTTCGGTTGACCATCTCCGCCAGCGGCGGGATCGTTCGCAGCCACGTCCCGGACGTCTGCAGACGATCGCGGCAGGCATGGAGGAATCCCGCCTCGGAATCGGCGATGGCGACGATGACACCGGCGACATTGAGCCATTCGACCACCTCGGCGATGTCCTCGCTCGTGCCCCGCACACGCACCCCGTGCATGCTCAGGTGCCGCTTGCGCGGATCGTCGTCGATGAGTCCGACGGGCAGATAGGCACCGTCGGGGTCGGACAGCATCTGCCGGATCAGCGACTCGGCGGCGGCGCCGGCACCGACGACGAGCACCCGCTGACCCTGCAGGGGACGGGTCGCGATCTGGTGGGACCAGCGGACGACGTAGCGGCTGCCGGTCATGAGGATGACGGCGGACAGCACGGTCAGCAGAACGAAGGGGGAGTCCCCGAGCGTGGCAGCCATGAGTGCGCACGCGATGACGAGTGAGATGATCACGATCCCGCCGTATTCGGAGAAGCTGCCGTAGTGGAAGCGACTTCGGTAGACCCCGATGAGCAGTCCGAGGACCAGCTGCAGAGTCACCGAAGCGGCGAGGGCGAGTCCCAACTCGACCGTCGCAACACCGCCGCTCATGACCGTCGCTGCGAGCAGACCGGCGAGGGCCCAAGCGGAGACGTCGAACAGCAGCTGCAGACCGGTTTTGCTCTTCCACACCCGCATCGCCAGTCTCGACGACCACGCCGCTGTCGCGACCGCCACCGGTGGGGCTGCGGAAGTGCCTGTCCGGGTGAGCGGATTCGGTTGTTCTGACACAGTCATAGCGATCTCCCATACTCGACGATCCCGGCCGAGCGGCCGGCCACCGTCCGCGATTTCCGACGGTGCTGCGATTCCCACTGCGGAATCCGTCGAGTTCACGCTATGGCTGCCGACGCCCTGTTCAGCCGCTTGCGGAGGAGGGAGTGCGGTCATCCGCGGCCACCGTGCGGAGTGCCACGACCGACGATGCACGGAGTGCCACGACCGGCGTCGTGCGGAGTGCCACGATCTTCGGCCGGATCCTTCTCAGACGGCGGCGAGGCGAGGATTGCCGGCCAGACGGGACACGAGTTCCGTCCGTGACCCGACGTCGAGTTTGCGGTAGACGGCGGTGAGCCGGAGTTCGACAGTGCGCAGGGAGACGAA